>Ga0180433_10003010_pt1 | contig 25259 bp, 25 predicted proteins | sample SS_ome_8_FD_132980 | JGI IMG/M metagenome (GOLD analysis project Ga0180433, IMG submission 132980) | Hypersaline lake sediment archaeal communities from the Salton Sea, California, USA - SS_1_D_1 metaG | ecosystem: Environmental > Aquatic > Non-marine Saline and Alkaline > Hypersaline >... | reverse complement strand
CGCGCTGAAGTCCTCCAGGGCGTCCCCTTCCTCGGATAGATACAGGTAGTGCACGGCGTAGGCCGGGTTTACTACCTCGATGCCCCACCCCTCTTGCATCGTGTCCGTCTCCGGGCGTGTCCGCAGGGTAAGATACGCCTCGAACACAGGAACCATGGTCTCCATCCGTGCGGGAGTGCCAGGGATCCGTGCCAGGATAGCGAAGGCAAACCAGTGGCACCCGCCTGCATTGCGGCGGGGAAAGAACTTCCGGGAGTGGTGGCCGCTGAGGAGTTGGGAGTCCGGGAACCGCTCTGCGTAATCCGCTACTGTTGCCCGCGGGACCAAGTCGATCACGGAGGGGAGGAACCTCTCGGGAGGCACGTCGGGCGCGAAGTCCCCCTCTTCTGGTGTATCGGCGTTAGCGGCCATGGACAGGCAGCACTTCGCTGCCTGTAACCCTAGATTCCGTAGGGTCAGTCCGCAGAACCGCTGTACAATGCGGTCGATCTGGTCCATCGGGTTAGTGCTGGCAGACGCACCCCGGCCTTGTCGCCACGTAGGCAGGCAGCATGCCCGTCATCGAGCCACCCGTATCGGTGATGCAGTAGGGGCCGACACCACCATTCCAGTTGGATGTGATGGCGGGCCATCCGATGCCGGTGCCCTGGTTCACCGAGAGCATAGGAACACCGTCGAGGATCGTGGCGGAGCGCCGGGCGAGCGAGGGGTTTGGTGTGAAGTGCCGGATCGGCACACCCATGTACTCCTTGGGTAGCCGTAGGTAGCTGGCCCGGTCGAAGGGGATGGCAATGACGTTGCGCCCGAGCGTCTGGTCCCAAAGCACCTGGGCCTTGCTGACGGAGAACCACCCCTTGAGCATCCGCTGGATGATCCGGAGGACCATAAGCTCCAACAGGGATGGGGCCGGTCCTTGCGCCTGCGCCTGGAACTGTGGGAAGGATCCCACGGACTTGCGCCCGTTGGTGGTGGTGGGGCTCTTGTAGAGCACCGTGGCCCCAGCGATCTTCTCGGGCAGCGCTACTGGGCGGGCGGTGCTAGACGGGATGACGACGCGCACCCGCTTAGGGCCCAGCGGTTCGACCCGGAAGGATCCATTCAGCAGGCGGCCCAGGACGGCGCGGATTTCGGCGAGGTTGGCCATTGAAGATCTCCGGGTCTCGGACAGAGTTAGCTTGCGCCGTAGTTTACCGCGTCCGTAGGACGTGGGCCAGGGCCTCGGCGACGGCGGCCTCCCCCGAGAAAATTTTTCCGTCCATGGTGGTGTCGTCAGCCCGGTGGCCGGATACTCCGTCCCGGCGGTTCTTTACACTACCGGTCCCCGCCAGCAGGGCTGTCCGTACCCGCTCCCCCCGGAAGACCTCGTGGCAGAATACGGCCTCGGGGCAGATCAACCGTACTTGATCCTCGAACGTCGAGGCGGTTAGGGGCATCAGTAGCTCCCCGGCTGCTGTTGTTGAGGGCCCCGCGGGACGGCGATCCCCAGGGGCTTCAGCAGGTCCGCGGCGGAGATCACCCCGGCGTACTGTCCGACTGGCTGTCCCCCTCGCAGGACGATGCACGTAGGCGTCGAGGCGATGCTAAAGTTGGTCACCACCTGGACGTTCTGTGGCTGTATGGCATCACAGGACACCACGACGACGGGGGTGTACTGCGTGATCCACGAAAGTTGCGCCTCCATGGTCCGGCAGTGGGTACATCCGGGCTGGTGGAAGTACAAGATCCCATCGACAGGAACACCTGAGACGCTGACGTCGGGCATATTTTGCATGGTACGCTCCTCTAGCTAGCGGGGATTAGGTCAGGCCGAAAAACACGAATCCGTTGGTGTCGGTCCCGGTGATCATCCGGGCAAGGGCAGAGATTGTTTTGTACTCCCGGCCTTCGACCCCACCATCGAGAGCGACAGTCTTTCCGGGATCTTCTCTACCCCTCTTGTCAGCCGGAAACCCCCAATACCGGAACTTGGTGGGCCAGCGGAGAATCACGGCGTTTGTATCGGTCGTCTCCGCTTCATAGAGTTCGTCTCCGTACTGGCGGGTGAGGGAACTCCCGGCAGCCGGAAGCCTCGGGTCACGTCCTCCCCCTGACCTGCGCCGCCGTGTACGGGCCCCCGGGGCGTCGGCGCGAGTCTCCATCGTAGCGCGGCGTACCTTGATGCTGCGGTAGAGTTCCCGGACCCGCTTCATGGTGCGGCTCAGGAGGGGCATTACCCGGGGCATGATAATCATGTTCCGTGTCAGGGCGTACGAGAACTTCACATCGTGCCGGTGGTAGCCCTGGAGGTGCGTGGCCTCATGGATGGCCGCGCTTAGAAGCAGCAGGTGGTCATCACGGCTGCCGAGCCGGAATCGCGGACGAATCTTGAACGCGATGGGGTCGTCGAACTGGTTCTTGAGCGTGGCGTCGGCGATGACGGGGTTGAGGAGCAGCCACCGCCCGCGAGGTACGTTCTTCCGTTTCTTCTCGTACATTTCGGAGTAGAAGTCATACCCGGACCCAGCTTCCAGGTGCATGGCCAGGGTCTCCTGACCGTCGGGGTCCCAGTCGAACACAAACCCAGATCCGACATCCTGTAGGCTTGTCCCAAGGGAGATGCACACCCACCGGCAGATCTCAGTCCAGAAATGCAGTAGGCACCGGGCGTAGTAGGTCATCCCCGGACCCAGCATATACTCCTCTGGAACCGTCAGAGTTCCCCATTCGGACCGCACTAGGAATCGGGGTCGCCACGCCAGGTTGCCCATAAACTGCTCGGTATTGGCCTGGACGGGCAGATTGGACAGGGCCGACTCGGACTCGGCGGCATCGACGGTGACGTCCACGGGGTTTTCGGGGTCTCGGAGTTCCCGTTGTAGGTCGGCCATTTCACGAATCGTCGTTACCAGTGATAACACCTCGTCCGGGGATAGGCGGTTGTCGTCGAGGTCCGACTGCTTGTTGGCCTCCTTGTCCCGCTCGATCTTGGCCCGAGCGCGCTCCTCGAAAGACTCGAACTGCGAACGCAGGTTGGCCTCGATGCCCTGCATCACCGGATCGTCTTCTCTGCGTAGGTCCTCCCCCTCGTATACATTGTTGACGGGGTCCACCTGCGGGCGGAGAGCGAACTCACCTTCCACCTCCATCGAGGACACGAACTGCTGGACGTTCTCGTGGTAGGGGTAGTCGAACTTCTGGCGGCTGTCCACATATAGCAGCTTGGCGCTGCCGGAGCATTCGACGGTGACGCGGCCGTTGATGCCCTCCGGGCGCGGGCCGTATACGAACATGAACAGCCCGTTCTGGCGCACCACGATTTCCTCGGCCAGTATCGTCTCTCCCTTCTTGGCGTAAACGCTTACAGTGGCCGACAGCCCCGCATCCGAGTCCTTTCCCTGAACGTCCCACTTTCGCAGCGGCTCCCCGCGGGGCGGGCGGTTGATGGTGGAGGACGCGCTCCGTTCGTTACCGTTGAGGTAGAACGTCACCCGAGGCAGGTAGCTACGCTCCAGCACAAACTCCGCGTCTGCCTCTTGGACCCGGCGATCAATCCCTTCCGGTTTCCGCGGGTCCACCCCCATCCATACCCGCAGGTACGTCCCGGTAGGCTTGGCCCTGGGGAATCCCATCGCTGCCCGGCTTTCCTGGGCCTCCGCTAGGGGCACCGTGCGGACTTCAGGCCTTGCGTGGCGGGATCCCCGCCCACGGATATGGACGACCTCGACATCGCCACCCTTCCGGGTTGCCGATTGAATATCCCACTGGAGCCATGGGAGAAGCAGGAGTTCCTTCGCCTTGCCGAAACCTCCCGTCGCACCATAGGCCGTGGATTTCCCGGAGCCGCCCAGGGCAAGGAACTTGTTAAGGAGGGTCTCCTCGTCCATGCCCGTTCCGTCGTCCTCGACGCCGACTTCGTATACGGAGTCACCAGTCTTCACGTATCTCAGCCACACATGAGCCGCGCCCGCATCGACGGAGTTCTGGATAGCCTCGCGCCACCACGCCACCCGCCAACTCGCGGTACCGTACGTCCGCAATGGGGTCTCGTTGAAGGCCTCACCGACCCTGATCTGCTCCGTGAAATCTTCGTCGGAGAGTCCCATGGGGAAGGCCACCTCGCCAGCCTCCGGGGGGCCGGAGACGACAGGGCTGTCACTGCGGGGCGTATGGTATGAGCGCGGACGGCGCTCGAACAAGTCGTAGGTACGCATCGTAGGCCGGTTCCTCCTGCCCCCATGTTAGTCCGCCAGGCAGTGAACCTCTATAACCTAGCCGGTCGGATCGGACGGCGGCTTCGGTAGGTCCATTGCTGGAAGGGGGTACCCCCCAACCGTGTCGGCGTGGTGATACCGATCCAGGATCCCCTGTCCTTTGATGATACGCCGCTCCACCTCTTCCCTCGGGACCGCGATGGAGGAAAATCGACGCAACATAGTGCGGATCACGTCCATCCAGTATGCCTGATCCTTCCACGTGACCCAGTTGGAGTCTTCCAACGGGACCATGCTCGTCACTTTCGGGGAGAGCACGCCCCGCCGGATCATCAGCGGAATTTCCAACAACCGGACACGCCGAACCACCGGCGAGCGGGTAACCTCCACGGCGTAGGCCTTGTCCGCACGTACCCCTGCGTAGTGCTGGCACAGATCCTCCAGGAGTTTCAGCATCACATCCCGCTGGTCCGACTTACCGAGGTACGGGCCGAGCCCGGCCCAACCCACACAGAACGCCCACAATTCCCGGTCTGTCATCAGGTCCGCCAAAGCACCCTCCTAAACTCCCTCACAGTGCGTGATCGGTGGTCCGCTATGGGAGGGCGTCGATACCACGATTGATGGCATCAAAGCGAGCCCTCCCTGGCTCGTCCGCGAACACTTTCCCGCGGCACCGCTTCTGTAGACGGTTAAGCACCTTGCGCAAAGCTGTTCCTGGGGTGCGGTCTAGCAGATCGATGAGGGTGACGTCCGCGAACTCCGGGTTGTCGGTTACGAGTCTTCGGATCCTGTCCTTCAGGGAGCGGTACTCCTGCTCCTCTGGCGGTACGGCCACGTTCGGGTCGGCAGGGTAGTAGGTCTGTGCCAGGGCGTGGGTGCCGCTGACCGAGCACTCTCGGGGCTCGCCTCGGATGATCAACCCTCGGTTCTCGGCGTCGTTGAGGCGCTTGCGGATCCGCCCGCTTTCTTTGTCCCCAGCCAACGCGGAAAGTTCCTGGGCCGTTCGGCCAGGGTATTTCTCCACGTAGTAGACAGCCCGCTCCATGTCGGTCTTGAACTGTCCACTGGCGACGAGACGGTCAGCCGCGAGGTGCGACGTTGCGGGATCGTTCGCCCGCGCTAGATGATCTTTGTTTTCCATCGGACGGATTCTCCTTTTCATTGTCCGAAGGATAAGAGCCGAGATTGAAGAAGGCGTACCCGTTGGTGCTGTGTCCTGTAAGGTAGTTGGCGGCCCCTGTCACGGACTTGAAAGATCGAACGTCGCCCCCGGGACCCTCGATGGTCACACCTGCATTCTGCTGGAACATCACGAAGTAGGTGCTGCCGCGGTGTCTGCGTGCGATGGTCGATCCCGCTTGGGGAAGACGGGGATCCCGAATAGAGAGGGGGCGGCTCCGGCGGGTGCGCTTTGGTTTCGGCGGCGGCGGGAGAGGGGGGATACTCTCCATCCGGTACACCCGGAAGTCGGCCATCCATTGGGCGACTGTTGCCTCTTCTTCGTGGAGTTCCCTAGCGGCCTCTGCTTCAGTCTTCTCCAGATCGGCGAGCAGGATGCAGGCTATCCGGCGGTATAGCAAAGATTGGCAGTTCATTTTCTTCGCCGCGGCCGCCTGTCTTTGTAGTTCCTCCCGCTCTTTCTCGTTTAGCACGATAAACCGGGGCCCGTAGACATCCTCGTTGTCCTTGGAGAGGATCTCGTCGAAGACCTCGTCGAAGACCACCTCAAAGCGAAGCGGGTCGAATCGTCGGGCGCGGGCGAATCGGATAATTGCTTCGCTAACACGTGGGCGTAGCTTTGTGATTTCGGCGGTGGTGAACCCGAGGTTTTTGAGGTCTGTCTTGGTCCCCGAACGGATCACTGTGTGCCGGAAAAGATCCGCCACCCGCGGCGCGTCGGGGGATGGCATCCGCCGGATGAAGTCCTCGATGTCTTCGAGGGTGCCGTCCGTATCTATGGATTCTTCTTTCTCCTGTGCGGCGCTGGCAGGGTTAGTGGACTCGTCCGGGAGAGTGAAACCTTCCGCCGCATCAATGCTGTGCTCTTGCGGGTTCAAAACGTATTGGATGTGGATCTCGGCCCGCCCGATAATGGACTTCGGTACGTTATGTAGGGATGCGGGCCACGGCGGATCCTCGTCGCCTGGTGTTCTCTTGTTCTTGATCTCCCATTCGCGGTAGCGTTGGGAGGCTCTCTTTCCCAGCGCTTTCTTCTCCCCCCATGTGAGTTCACGCCCCAAGCGCTTTCTCTCCTCCCACCAGTCGTGGAGGTAGAACGACACGGCTCGGTCGTTGTCGACGCGTGGCTTCCCAGAGGTAGTGTGGTCCATCCGGCGGATCACGGTCTTCAGGCTGGGAAATAGGATACGTTGCATCTCCTGCTGGTACTCGTGACAGCAGACGTTCCCGTGCCGCGCAGCCACCTTGTCGTGCTTGGTCATACGCTGCTGGCAAAGCTGGAGCGCCACTTCGTCCACCAGATCGTCCAACTCGTCTATACGAAGCTGGCCGTTCCGACGTGCCCGGTAGAAGGTACGGTTCACCCACCGCCTGAGATTATCTAGGGCGACCTGCGGGTCCGGTTCTACACCGTCCTCCGTGCAAGGGAAGAACACGTCCGTGACGGGGTCGGGCGGGTCGGCAAATGGCCGACTCGCGGTTGTAAGGGTAGTAGGCATTTCAAATCGCGTGGTAGAGGGGTGTTCGTCGGTGGGCTAGTTCACACTGGGATCGATCTCTTCCTCCTCTCCTTCGTCATCACCGTCATCGTCGTCAGCCTCCTCCACTGGCTCGGTGGAGAACGCACCAATACGGTCGAGTAGGGCCTGTGTGCGCGCAGGAATGTTCACCTTGCCACCCATGGCGCGGGCACGTAGCCCGAAATTCACGAGGTCGATGAACTCCTTGACTGCCCTGTGTTGCTCCCGAGAAAGTTTGCCCGACAACCGACGGTAGTTCGTGATGGAGGTGATCATGTCCCCCATCTCCGCGGAGATTCCGAGAGTTCCATTGCTACGAAGTGGGCAGACCTGGGTGCGTGTTGCGCCCTCGTCATCTTGGTACGTGACGAGTATGTCGGCAATCTCCCGCACATCGCCTCCGACGGGGAGATCGATCAGCAGGTCCACGATGTCCGGATCCTCATCGCCGTCATCGTTATCTTCGTCCTCGTCCTCATCATCATCGTCATCCCCGCCGGTGTCGACCAGGAGCAATGCCTCTCCCTTCTGCTCCCACACCTCCGCCTCGTCCGTGTTCCGTCGGTCCATGTCTACCAGGGCAAACTCCAGAGCGCCGTCCCAGTCTAGCTGGTCCTTCTTTCTGTCAAGTCGCACAGGTTCCAGCCCATTGATGATGTACACCTCCCAGACGCCGCTTTCGTCTTCCGCCTCCCGTAGGATGTAGTCGCCGTCTACAGCGCCGTCCTCCTCCTCCTCGTCATCCTCGTCGCTGTCTTCGGGCGGCAGGTAGAACAGCACAAATGCTTCGCGGTCAGTCTCGATACGGAACTCAAACTCCCCGTCCAGTGGATCGTCGGCGTTACGCTCCAGGTAGGTGTTCACCTCATCCATCAGGGCGGGGGCCGTGATCCGATTGGCCTCGGTGCGAGTGGCGTTCCAGGACGCGGCAATGTCGATGACGGGCACTGCAGGTAGGGCTAACCGGCGGCGGGAGGTCGCCAGCGCATCCATCGATGCGGGCCCCGGGTGTACCGTGTACACACGGGCTTCGTCCTCGTAGGAATCCGCATCCTGCGCGGCTTTGGCAATGGTCGCTACGTCAAGATCGAGTTCAAGCTCCTCGGTCATCCGGGTTCTCCGCTGGTTGGGGTATTGCGTGCCAAGGCGACTACTCCGTATCCTAACGAGGACTGGTATAGGTTGCCTACTGTTTTTTCTTCCGATCGGGAGAAATTCAGCCACGCGAGAAAAATTTTCCGGGAGATGGGTATGTCTGGGATCACCTACGGTGGTAGCACAATGGTCGCGGTATCGGGGCCTCGGCTGCCCTGGGACGATGAGGTCAATAGTCCCGGATGTGGGTGTACCGGTGGACCCAGGGTCCCACGGCTGGATGAGATCGGCGACTCCGTGCTCGACGTGTCTGGCCGTAACCATTCCGTCGGCTTCAGTTCGATGGCCCTGAAACATCTCCGTGAAGCAGAGAAGAAAGCGGCGGAGAGGCGGGCGGTCCTCAACTCGCCGGATGCGCAGGTTAAATCCATGGCGACCCAGGCGGAGGCCATCATCAAGAAGGCCACGGACCGTGCAAGGTCCCTCCTCGCAAACCCCTTCCAGATAAGCGTCTATGCCCGGGAGAAGTCCTACCTGGACAGCGAGATCGCCCGGGGGAAGGCCATGCTGGAACAGGCCAAGCGGTTGGCCAAGGCCAAGCCCGCGGTCACGTCTTCCACAGCGGCCAGGATTTCCGCAGCGGCCACGGCTTCTGCCGCGGACAGGGCTGTCACGTCTTCCAGTGCAACCCCGAAAGTCGTTTCCGTTAGACCGAAGCCGGGTTGGATGACGTGGAACCTCCGGGTGGCCCGGACGGCCCCGTGGAAAACCGACCCACTGGGCTACGAGGTCCAGCCCATCCCAGGGAGCTACTTCGCGTACTATCGAAAGCGGGGGGCAAGGACACCGGACAAGGCCGCGAAGGACGACGATCGCCGACGGCAGCCGCGCCGCCGCATCTCGGGTGACATGGCAGACCTCTACCGCGAAGCCGCCAAGTACGGGTGTTATCTTCCCAACGGGATAACGGTGAAGCAGGCCAAGGACATTATCGAGCACTGCCGAAAGAGGGGAACCACCACTTCGACCTCGACCACCACGGCCAAGAAGAAGAAGGCGAAGAAGGTCCGCCGTAGAGGACCCCACATCCGCCAGGCACCGTCGGCCCCGGCCGCCCCACGGCGAATCGTGGTTGGGCCTCCTGTCGCAAGCGGCTGCTCCACGCTCAACAAGATCCTCCCCTGGGCTGCCCTGGCTGGGGTTGGGTATCTGATCTACCGGTCGACCCGGTAGGTTGAGCAGTATCGGCTATATGAGAACGCGACCGGTTGGTACGGTCGCGTTTTCTCATAGGTGATCGATGGCTAAAAAGAAGACTAAGAAGAAGGCCCAGCGGAAGAAGCCCACTGGCCGCAAGGACTCCCCGGCTCCCAAGGGCGTGAAGCACTTGGTCATCGTGGAGTCGCCCAACAAAAAGGGATCCATCCGACGGATCCTGGGCGACGACTACATCGTGATGGCCTCATCGGGGCACTTTCGGTCCCTGTACGAGCGCACTCCGTTCCGAGAGCCTCCAGGGAAGGAGATCTTCCCGGACCACGAAGACGCCGCCCGTGACGTCGCGGCCTTCCTGAAGATGTTCCCAGCAAAGGCGGGTAGCGACCCCATGCGGCCGGAGACCAACACGGCGCGCTACCTCGGGGTGGACCGCCAGGACGGGGCCTACATCCCCATCTACCGGATCACCAACTACCGAGTGATCCCCAACATTGTCGAGGTGATCCGGGATCGTCTGGGTAAGGGCTCCCGTATCTACCTCGCCACGGACCCGGACCGGGAGGGAGAGGGGATCGCTTGGCACCTGCGGGAGGAGATCCAGGCCGCGGGCATCTCGAAATCTATTCAGTTCCGCCGCATACGCTTCCACGCGATCGCCCGGCGCGAGATCGATGAAGCGATGGAGGCGGCGGAGAAGGATCTGAACCACGGGTTTGTTGCAGCCTACCAGGCCCGAGAAGTGCTGGACCGCCTGATCGGGTACCCCGCCTCCCGGGCGCTGTGGGCCATGAACCTTCGGGGGCCCGGTAATCGGGGGCTCTCGCTTGGCCGGGTGCAGTTCGCGGCGATGGATATGCTGCTCACCGATGAGGAGAAGGCCCTGCAGCAATTACCGTCGATCACACACAAGGTACAGGCGACGGCCAGGGCGCAGGGGCAGTCGTTCCCGGTGACGTTGACGCTGGACACGCCAATCGAGGACGAGGCGCAGGTGAAGTCCTGGCTGGAGAGCCAACCAGCCGTGGTGGCCGACTACCACCAGGAGACACGGAACTTCTGGCCACGCGCTCCCTTCAAGACGTCTACGTACCAGGCGGATATGAACCGGTACCACGGGGTCAAGGCGGACACAGCCTTGAAGCGGGCGCAGACGTTGTTTGAGTGTGGAGAATGCACGTATATTCGCACCGACAGTGAAGAGGTGTCCGGGGCCGGGGCCTTCGAGATCAAGAAGATGGTCTCGGATATGGGATTCACCGACCGTGGCCATGTCCGCTCGGGCAAGAAGGGCAAGAACGCTCAGGAAGGCCATGAAGCTCTACGGCCCAAAAACCACGATCTGGCGGAGATGTTGATCCGCTCGATCAAAAACGGGGAGGACTTCTCTTCTTCGGGGGCCAACGGGTGGGAGGCTCCGATACTGCGGGCCTTCGAGTTGATCTTCCGCAGGGCGACCGCGGCCGCCATGGAGGATGCTGAGGGCGACAGCCGGACTGTGCTGCTGAACCATGCAGCCGTGCCCGGTGAGCAGTTCGAGGGAGTGAGTCTCAAGCTGCTCAAGACCGGGTTCTACGATGTGTGGCGGTACGAGAACCCGGAGACTGCGCACGAGGTGCCCCGGCTCAAGCCTGGCGAGAAGGTGAAGCTGTCCGAGGTGGAGTTCGTCTCGTCGGCCCGTTCCGCCCCCCGCGCTTCCGCGTCGTCCTTGATCATGCGGATGGACAAGGCCGGAATCGGTCGTCCATCCAGCAACGGCAAGCTGCTGGAGACGCTGGAAGACCGCGGTTACGTGAAGCAGGGTATGTCCCGGTTTGGGATGTACGTGACCATGCTGGCGCGAGAGGGGCTAGGGGAAACCCTGAACCTGGACACCACACAACGGATGGAGGAGGCCCTGCAGGAGTTGCTCGATACCCCACAGAAGGTTCTGGACGATCGCACGTTCGAGGCCCTGGATTCCTTCTATCAGCCCTTCGCGAAGCGGCTGGACTACCTCCGCAATATCGGTGCGCAGTTCGGGCGAGACGCGGGAAACGTCCGCGGGTTCCTCGACAAGGTCCACTACAAGAAGGTAAGCGGGATCTATGGTATCAGCGAGAAGGAGGATGCCGACTTGCAGGGGGCTCTGGAGGCCTGTCGCCCTGGGTTCTTCCGTCCGTGGGGGTCTGTGAGCTACTTCGGCCGAGCGCTCCCCGACCATACCGGTGTGTTCGTGTGCTTCTGGTGGCGCGACCACCCGAAGCAGAAGCAGCGGGATCTCGTAGGGAGGCTCTACTACCTCTTCCAGGATCGGGAGGGGAACCCGATGACCATGATGGTGTCGATGCTAGGCACCAGCAACGAGGAGATCCCTGGGATGTTGGACCGGCTCGACTGGGCCGCGAAGAAGGTGATGGGCCGTCCGGTGATGGGTTACCCCGAGGCTTGGGGCGCGTTTATCGGTATACTCCGGGAGTCGCAGCGTCAGGAGATGAGGCTCGTCTTCGATCCTGATGGTTCCTTCCCGATACTGAATCGCGCCGACGGCCGGAACACTGTGCATGCTCTGGTCTTCGGTGCCTCAAACACCGATTAGCCATGGCCTATCCCTGGGATCCCAACAGGCATCAGCCGCAAGGCGACCGTCGCCGGGCCAACCTTCTCTGGAAGGGGATGTGGTACCGCAATCTGCAACACGCGGATCTTCCTTACCAAACTGTAGGTGAAGGATGGGTTATCCATAATGGCGAGTGGATGCTCCAATCTATGCTTAGGGGCACCCCAACAAGCCGTCCGTTCCGGCATGGGGATTCTGCCCGGAATGTGTCTGGTCCGTACATCCCGATGACCCCACAGCAGATGGGCCTGACGACACCCCCGCCCACCCCACCTGAGGAAGAGATTGGGGGAGAGGAGGGTCTCCAGCGGCTCGTGCAGACACTGGGGTTCAAGCTGTACGCTCCGAAGTTCCACGTCCCCCGCCACCCCGGCATGGCCCGGGCCTACGGCGTGGCCGGGCGGAGGGTAGCTGTGGCGGGACGGACGGTTGGGGGTAGCCGAGGCCGCACCGCTGCAGAGGCTCTTGAGCGTATCGCCCGGGGATTGTTCGAGGAGGCAGCACAGCAGACCGCCCGACGGGGGGCACGACGACTGGGTCGTGAGTTGACCGAGGAAGCCCTGGAGTCGGGGTCCCGTCGCCTGATCGGCACCGCCATTGTAGAGGAGTTCGGGGAAGAGGCTGTTGAGGAAGCCCTTCAGAGGATCCCTGGGGCGATCGACGAGGCCGCGGAGGAGAGCATTGAGGAGGCGGTCCAGCGGGTATCCCGCGACCGTGGGCAGATGGGGGAGTTCATTGAGGCTTTGGAGGAGGGAACCCGACGACAATTCGACCCATCCGCTATGATGCGGTCTGCGCAAGTCAGAGGGCGGTTGAACTCAGACGACTTCCTGCGGGCTGCTTTGAGCCCAACTCCCCGCGTACCGAGCCCTTCTCGCCCTGGCCGACCCTCTACGGTTGTGAACGTCACACCGGAGATCGCCCTACGGAACAACCCGAGCGTCGCTCGTCGGCTTGCTCCATTCCTCGGGATACCGGTGGCAGGCGTCACAGCGGCCGTGGTGGTCGCCCAGGTCGCGAGCTACATCCGGAATCAGCCCCCGTCGTCAGAGGATCTGGCCACCATCTGCTCGGGGTCGGCACGGTCGGCTGAGTTGCAAGCCAAGCGGGACTTCTATATCGCCGCGGAGGTTATCGATGCCGATACCACTGGAGCGGATTGCGTCCAGAAGATCCTGGCGTACCACGAACGGCTGACGCGGGGTCCCCTCGGCGACATCGCCGATGCCGCGAAGTTTATTATCCCGGCCCTGATTGGGGTTCTTCTTCTGAGCAGGCTGTAATGCCAGGATTCTTTGAACGACTGGCGGAGGAAGTGCCGAACTTGGACTCGGCGGCGCTGTCGCTCGTTGGGGACCAGATGCCGGACGCGGTGCGGGAGTATCTGCTGCGCGCCTACGCGAGACCAGCACGCAGTGCTCTCCTACAGCCAGAGCAGTTCTTCGACCGCCTAGCCGGTAGGCTCAGTGAGCCGATGACCCTGGCGGAGTTCAAGATTGGTGCCCTCGCGGCGGTGCTACGGCCTGAATTTGTGGTGGATACTCGACTTCAGGCTGTCGCCGAGTCGGGTGGATTTATGGAGGAGGATGAGGAACGCTCGCCATTCGTTTCCGAATCACTAGACCACGCTCTTTTTTGGACGTTCGTGGTCATGGACGCAATCGACCTGGCGACGGCTGCTGCTTCGGCTGACTTTCGGATGGCCGCGTTGGTAGTCGCGTTCCAATTCGCCTTCGATCTAGGGGGGCGCGGAATACGCGAAGGCCTTCGTGCACAGGCCAATGCGGATTTTCGCCGGAAAGCCCCGGAGGTATTTGCGCAGTACGAGTTGGACAGCCTGACTAGCGCGCTCTCTTCGGGCTACCCGGAACCGCCGCCACGTAGCCGCTTTGCGGGACGTACCCTAGGAGGGTACTTCGACTTGGCTCTCGGTGAGGGCTGCGTCCTAGACACGTTGCTGCGGCAGATGGTGGGCAGCGCTCTGACACAATGGATGGCCGGGGTCGGGGCAGGCTTCGCCAACGAGGCCGCGAGGACTCATCCATGGGTACCGGCCATCCGTGTCAACGAAGGCCGTGTTGCACTCGCCGTCGACACCTTCTTCGATCGAGTGATCGAGATTGCCCGATCCGCGTCGCTCCATGCCAACTCCATCGACGGCATCGACATCCTCGGCGGACGGTCCCCGTTGTACACTGCGACCCCAACGGACGTTCGACGGATCGACCGGCACGGGTACTGGATGTTCGCCCCGACCGCTATGTTCAGTGATGAGATCCCCATGCCGGTCCTCCCGGAGGATTACCTGAACGCAGCACGTCCGTACTCAGACCGTCAGGGGGAGGTGCTTCGGGATCAGCGTCGTCCCGGGGCGGCACGTTCCTTCAGGGCCAAGGTTTTCGAGGCCGCGGGATCTCTTCTTGGGGAGATGGCTCTTAGCATATACATGTGGGACAGTCCGCAGCAGGAGGCGGAGTTCCACCAGTGGGGCCACGTCCAGCACCAACCGAGCTTCTTCCCCTTCCCTGCGTACAACTACATCCTCCGTAACTACGCGGAGATGCGCCCCATCCAACAGCAGGGGATGTTCGCACTTGGCGGAGACTCATCCCAAGTATTCGGTAAGCTGACCGAACTGATGGTGTTCGTGGTGGATACTATCACGGCGTGGTACCGCCTCTTCGGTGTCGACAAAGCGTGGGGGTCTATGTACAGCCAAACGTACCGCACGCAAATGCGCGAGTGGTACATGGCTGGGGCCCCCTACGTGGACGATGACGGGACGCACCTCCTGCTCGAAGAGGACACGCCGACCCCGTCGTCCCCTGCGGAAACACCGTCGGAACCCGGGGGGTTGGAACTACCCGCCCCACCACCGTCTAGCACATCTCGCACCGGCCCCCCGAGCCCAACTACACAACGAAGAACGGGCAGCGGTCTTGGTATTGCGGCCCTACTCGGGCTTGCGTTGCTAGCGTTTCGAGGAAAGTAACCACACCATCCCTGCGGCCGCAGCTAGCAGTGCCACTCCGGCTCCACTGCCGGACTCGATGCTGGATGGTGGTTCTTGCGCCGTAGCTGGTGGAGGAGACGGAGGAGGGGTCCTCAAGGGCGCTGCCGATTGCGGTCGCGGCTGCGCCCGGTCCGGAAGCAGTGGTGATGTATCGACCACGGCCTGCATGGCCGCTGCTGGGGGTGGTCCCTCAAAGTGTGTTTCTACATCCTCTTCGTAGGACCAGAGGGGTTCATCCGTGTAAAAGGACGGCTCCGAACCGGCTGCGGAAGCAGCGATTCGGAATCTGATCTGTCCCTGCTGTGCCCAACGGCGCACCCAGTCAGCGCGATAGGGGATGAAAAGCCCCTTCGCGGCGGCCGGTCGCTGCACTGAGTGGGAGAAATCCATGAACCGGCCCACCCCCACACGGATACGCACAAACCCCGTAACCGGTTCGGTCCATTGAACCATCAGCCCGTCGTCGGCGACCTCCACGGCCAATCCTGACGGGACCGCTGCGGGGGACTCCAGGACGAGAGCCCCAGTAGACGGCCACCCACGAACGCCATCGACAACACCACGAACCTGATACTGGAAGGCAGATGCGGGCGGGACGTCTCGATCCGTAAACTGGACCCAGCCAGGGAAACCACCACCGACGCGCCCAATTACATCCCCTTCTGTTCGGCCGTACGGGATACGCTCGACAACATACTCATCGGCGGGGTCTTCGACCGGCCACTTAACAAAGGCCCGCCCCCGGGCTACTGGTTCTCCTGGACGGCGCGGGTCTATGTCGGGCTGGCCGCTCGCGTACACTGTCACAGGTCCGCTCACCCGAGTAGTCGCAGTCGCGGCCCCTGTTTCGTTGATCGCGGTTACCCGCACTACGCCAACCCTACCGCGTAGGCGTCGAAGCCCTTCGCCCCAGGCAAGAGGGATAACCCAGCGTGTCGCAGGACGGTCTAAAAGCTCCTCGTAGATCGTGTCCTGTGCAGAAGATGACAGTGATACCCGATACTGGCGAGCATCTGGCTGCGCCAGCCACTGGACCCTCAGGTTGCTGCCATCTACAACCACACGGAGCCCGGCGGGGGATTGAGGGTGCGCCAAAGGCACCCTAACTGTTGTGCTCCCGGACCACGGTGAGCGCTGCCCCGTCGAGGAAACCGACCGAACCTGATAAGTGTACGGTGTATCCCACTCCGTCGTGGTGTCGAGGTACCGAGCGGTCGTCGTGCGCTCGGGCGGTGGCCAGGACCCGTCGTCCATCCTACGCCGCACCTCGTAGAACTGGGCCCCCGGAGCCGCCTCCCATAACAGCAGTACGTCCTTCGACGCACCACCAGGTAAAGCAACCCTCCCTGTAATAGGGCCCGGCGTCCCTGGTGCTACCTCGAATCCGATGGCCACTTCCGCTGGGTCAGATACTCCTGCTTCATTGCGTGCTGTAAGAACCACGCTGTCGAGCACGTCCCCCGGTCGAAGGTAGACCCGAGCCTCCCGTTGTGTAAGCCCTGTGTTGGGGAACACATTGACGGGTGGTGCTGGTTCCCGGTTGATGTTCGGGATGATGACGACTCGATCGGCTTGATCCCCGCCCTCCCAACGTAGGACAACCTCGTTACCCTGAGGCTCAAACGTCACATCCCGAATGGCCGACGGCCGTGTCCTGAAAGTACGAATCACGCAGTCCTGGACGATGCTCCTTCGTTCGTCGCGGACAGATGGCTCATTGATTGAGCAGTATTTGGTGCGTCGATTCCCGAGGTACGTTGCCGCCAGGGTATAGGTCAGTTCTTGTCCCGGGGCTAGTTCCTCGTCGACCCAGACGTGTGGGGACCCCGGCTCACGCTCCCAGTAGGGGCCCCTCATTCGTCGTGTTTTACGGGGTTCCCGGAACGCCGCGTACTGGACCAGGCTAAGGGGCGGCGTGGAACGGCCCTCAGGTTGTTGGAGAGTTACACGTCGGGATAGCGGGTCCGCGCTTAACTCGAACGTCACTTGGCCCGGCAAGAGAGGGTAGTCTGCAGCATTCCGCAGGGCCCGATCCCATGGTGTTTCCTGGTCTTCATCCTGATCGGTTTCCGAGCTATACGTCGGAGCCGCCTGCCCAGGCAATACTGGCAGCAGCGCAAGCAGGTTGGCATCTTCCTGAAAGGGCCTTGGATCGTAGGGTCGGGTAGCCCCCTGCTCTTGGGGCTGTGGCCCCACTGCCTGTTGGGCGGGCTGATAGCGGAACAGTGCAAGAACCCCACGGGGGGATGAAGTGAACGCCGAGGCAAACAAGGTCACGGCCGTGAATGTGGCCAGGTCGTTGTTCCCCGCGATAATCCGTGTAGGGACCAGGGATCGGTAGGCCGGGTCACTGCCTAGGCCATATTGCGCCAGCAGGGCCGTTAATGGTTGCCTGCCGGATACGCTCCGTACGCCCCTAGCTATCCCTGCACACCAGCTTCGCATATCGCTGCCGTCCCGCCGGACGTTGCTGAGTGTGCGGGAGATCAGGAGGTCGCGGGTGAACTCGTAGAAGGCGTTTCCAGGAGTCTCCTGGGGGTCTGCGAATCCATAGACAGCCTGCACGGACCCGACGGACACGGTACCGCCTACCCCAACACGGATGCCTGCATTGACGTCGAGGGTCAGCACGAGGGTCGCAACGATCCCGGAAGCTGGTTCCGGAAACGCAATCAAGTACACGGGATCGGAACTGGCAAACCGTACAGTAGCCCCTCTCGGGTACTCCGTTTCGATGCGGGGTGGGGCATCTCCCCGGCGTACCACCGCCGCTTCAGGAGGCAGCGCCAGGAGGTGCTGTCCGTCCTTCACTAACACGAGGTACAGGAGATCCCGCTGGTCTGCGTGCTGCATGACCACGATCTCAGCCCCCTGGTACTCCTGCAGGTCGATCCTATCGTCTTCCGGGAGGCGCTGTCGGATCTCCTCCGACAGATTGAGTTGGGGTAGCTGCTGGTATTCCTCGCGGATATCCGTACGGATAGACGGTAGCTGCCGCCGGAAGGACTGGTTTTGGGGGCGACGCTGGACCACGGCTGCCACAGTGGCACTGATATCCAGCGGCTGTCCGCTTCCGAACCCCGCGATAGACGGCGAGCCGATACGAAGCTCCTCTCGGGCCGTATCGGATTGACCCACCGTCTTGCGCTGCCCGGCTACACCCCAGTAGGGTACATGCATCACTCAGTCCTCCTACCTCTCAGTGTACCAGGGCTGCAGGCCGGTCCCAACGGGACACTGGGAGGGGGGTCTTTAGGAAAATTTTTCTATGGCCGCGTTCGGATCCTCCTCCTCCTCTACAGGCGCGACGCCCACGCTCTCTGGGGTAAAGTTCGGTGTTTGTAGTGACGGGAGGGTGGTAGTCCCTGCGCGGCCGCCGAAGGTTATCCGGGTGCTGGGGGGTCTGTACGGTTTCCGTGGGCGTATGCTGAACCGGCGAACCTCCCGGGCGTATAAGAAGCTCTGCAAGTCCTGTGTGTGGAGGGGCAACGGTAAGTGCCTGCACCCTCGCGGAGACGGCAAACTGCGGCGTCCCCCTGCAGTGGCCTGCGATCGTTGGGTTTGGAAGACGCCTGAGGAGCCGGTCGAGACGCAGGTGAAGGCCCCTAACAGTATCGACCGCGCAAACCGGGAACTGCTGGAGGGCGAGAGGGTACGTCAGGGCGGCCGCGGTGTAGGGGAGCGATCCCACCCAGGGGGCAGCGCCCCGGATCCCAAGCGAAAGCCCCGGCGGTACTAATAAAGAAGCTCTGCGGCCTGGCGTTCAACAGTTCCTGCCTGCAGGCGGAATAGAGCTTCTCCATCCCTTACCCATTCATAGGCGGACTTGTGGGGGCGCATTGTGACCGTGTCGATGTCCTCGAAGTTGTGGATCTTCCCTTGTTCGTCTTCTTCGGAGACCCTGGCAACCTGGCGCAGGCGGTTCCCGCCAAGGTGCTCGACGAGCAGGTAGACGGAGCGCTGATCCCATGGCAGGACCCACCCGGTACTCCATAGGAACTCAGGCCCCCGACGGATCGCCGCGGCCATCAGAGCCACGAAGGCTTCGTGCCAGTCTCGTGCCCAGCAACGGGGCTGTCGTGGGAGGACCACGACGTTCTCCCCCTCGAAGTCAGACTTGTGCGGTATAGGATCCCACACGGGTCGGCGCAGGTCTTCCGGGAGCGATGGATTTGCCTGTAGGGACTCACCTACACCCCGGAGCCATGGCTCTACCACCCCCTTTTCCACCAGTACGTTTGGGGCCATCGTCTCCTGCGGGAGTGTCATGCTCCACAGCCGCCGCAGTACGGGTACCGGAGTGCTGGTATTGAAGGCGATGGCGGAAAGCGACACGGAGCGGGGCTCTGGCGGAATGAAGTTTCCGTCCTGCGGGCGATCGCTACCCGTCAGCAGAGCCTCCGCGGCCTCGGCGAGAACCTCAGGCGGAGTCTCCTCACGGTACAGGACCTTCCAGATCTTGTTCCCCGGCATCCCCCGGACGTCGCACTCTGTTCGGTAGAGGTGTTCCAGCACGTTTCCCGGGAGTGGCGCGCCCTGCTCCAGGACGGCATCCACGCCCCCGTGAACCAGGACCCACAGTTCCGGGTCGACCTCGACCATGGTGGCTACTTCTTCACGTAGTACAGGAGCACCGGCATCTCCCGCCAGTGGGCGATACGCCGCTTCCGGGCGGAGGATAGCTCGACCTCTTTCAGCAGGGCAAGGTTGGTCCTCGGCCGGAATTCCTCGGGGACGACGATGCCGAGGATCCCGCCGGGAGCCAACAGCTTCTCCGCGAGCTTTACGTATGCCTGTGGCAGGTACTCGCCCCCCATGTCGATCCACGGCGGGGAACCGATCATGCAGGTCGTCTTGGGGAGGTGCCCCATCTTGCGGAAGTCGCTACCGTAGACACGATGCGGCGGTCCGAAGTTCTTCTTCAGCCCGAGGACCAGGTCCGGGTCGATGTCGTTGAGCAACAGGACCGTGTTCTGCTTGATCTCGTCCGGCAGAAGCCGTCCGGTACCAGCCGCAAGGTCGTACACCCGACGGTGGGTCTTAGGTGAGAACCCGACGGATTCCATGCCCTGCCAGAAAATGTCGCGCAACCAGTCCGGGCACCACGTCTGCGCTAGTTCGGGGCGGTTGCCGTAGTCGCTCTTGAACGGATCCTTCGGACCGCTGGTCGTGCCTGGCTTCGGTGCCAGTACGGGCAGGAGCGCACTCGATGGCGGTCGGCCGGTAGAGCGGGGAGGGGGCACATCCCTAACGGCGGATCGCCGGTTCTGTGGGAATGGCCGTTTCGCCCCCTGCCCCTCCGGGGTAACGGGCCGGGGGATGGTTGGGGACGGGATCTGGGGCAACTTTGGAGCCGGTCGCTTGGCCCGCTTCTCCCGCTTGGCGTTCTTCGGAATATCCTTCCACTGGCTCCGCGTGGTTGCCGCCTTGGGCATCTCCATCTTGGGCGGCGCGACGGTAACGGCCTCGATGCGGACTACAAGCCCAGGGCGAACAATGATCGTCGGGGGCAGCGTCAGGGAAACCAGCAGCACCGGCGTCACCTTGATGACGTACTGGCCCCTGTTGTCCCGGGTGGCGTAGACGCGCTTCACCTTCCCGTGGAAGTCTTTGGCTACTTTCCGTGCTGCCTGACGGACCAGTTCGTTGTCGTTATTCTTCATCGTCATTGTCGATCCGGCGTTCCAGGTCGTCGATCCGGTCGTGGAGGTCACGGACGAGCGAGGCCATGTCGGAGATGCCGTACAGCGGGCACCGTTGCCACGTCTCCCGTTGGGTCATCAGCACGACCTGCCCGGTAGACGGGTCGCGCCGCGTCTCGGCCGCAATTGTACAGAAGGGGCGCGGTAGAGTGGTATACCGCTTCTCCTCGGGCGTCATCGTCTGCGTCACCAAGGCATTCCCGTAGGATATCCTCGATTTCGGCTCGGACGGGGGAACGTCTTCCGGAGTGCGGATAGGAACATACCCTATTCGGAGGTGAGGACACCCGCGGCACGGGTGAAGGATCATGGTGCGAGCCACCTCGTCGAACTGGGCCTGGTGGGCCTGGTGCGGGTTATCCAGCCCGTAGAAGTCGGCGATCGGATCGTAGATATGGACACGGGCGAACTGGCCCAGGTAGCTTTGGGCTACCTGCATCGCCCACACTGGAGGTTGATGTAGGGGTGTGGTGCGAGGGCCTGGCTCGATTGGCGGCGGCACCGGTAGGGTTGATACGGGATCACGCACTGGGACACTGCCTGCAGTCCGTTTGGAGGCTCGGGGAGGAAACTCCTCAAGCCCGTCCGGCATGGTTACGGGCGACACTTGGAAGAATAGGTGGAGCTTGCCACGGCGTCCGCCAGTGTGCCCCAATCCGGCGGCGCGTTGCGGGGTCGCCCATTGACGGCGTTCCACAGCCACAAAACCTGGGGGAGGCGCGGTCGAGATCTTCCGGTTTCGTACCGTTTTAGCGTCGGAACGCCGACGCCGACCGCGGCGGCCGCCTCTTTGAGGGTGTGGTGGTGGCTCTTGCGCCATGCGGCAACTCGTTCGGCTGGTACAGCACGCTGCAGAGCGGCCTCGACAGAGGATCGGTAGCAGCGCGCTAGAAATGTGTGCACCTTTGCGGAGAGGTCGGGCGGCAACGGTGCTACCTGGAGGCTAGTAAGCGTCACGGTCAGCAGGTTCGCCTCCGGCAACTTCATATCAGCCGTGACGTAGGGTGGAAGGTTGTGACTCGTAATCCGCCACCCTAAGGCCTGGGCAATCCAGGCCAGCACGTTCACGGTCTGGCCCGGCGTGCTCCGCTCAATCGGCATCGTACGCCCCCCGGAGTCGGATGGGGCACGTTGGCGGGGTGTAGACGAACATGATTTCCCGGCGTAAGTGCATGTCCACGATGCCGACGACCTTGCCATAGATCAGCAGGTAAACCCGTTGCCGGTCCCAGTCCCAATCCTCTACATCCTGACGCAGCCGGGCCATCTGGGTAAGACCAGTGGGGGCTAGCCTATCCCCGGTTTCGGGCATGATCTCGATGAACCGATATAGAGACCCTCGCAAGTGGGGCTCAAGCCGCTGACCAATCCGGGCAGGCTTGACATGAACCCAACCGAAGGTGATCTCGTAGCGCCTGCCCGCGGGAAGGCGGAAGGCCAGCATGATGTACGGGATAGGGTGGTCCCGAATGTACACGAGGACTCGACGGCGACGGCCGATACACCCACGGGCCGCAGTATTGGTAGGTGCTATCAGCCCGTTGGTCACCAGTCACGTCCCCCGTAGTCGTCTTCGCTGTCCTGGATTGGGTAGTCGTCACTATCGTACCCATCACCGTCCTCGCACTCATCGTCGTCCTCGTACGACTCCCCCATCTCCTCCTCCGTGGGAATCCTTTGCAGATTCTCCATCTTCAGGAGGACGCGCATCGTCTCCTCCGGCCCGCGCAACCCGATATAGTGCGTGTCGGCCTCGATGTGTAGATCTCCCCCGTTGGCCTCCACCACGTCGGCCACTCTCTGCACCACGTCCGCTGCGTGGCGGATCTGCGCGGCGTAGGCAAGCAAAGCCGCGTGAGGGGTCGGCTGCTTCTGCAGATGGGACCCTAGATCATCCCCCACCTTGAAAATGGGGACGTGAAATTCGGCAGCGATTTCGTCCATAGGCTAATCCTGTGAATCGATGTACTGGTCGCACTCGTCGCACAGGGGACTCGCACAGCATTTCTCGCAGAAGCTGCGGTTGCAGCGATCACAGACCCGAGCGCAGTCCTCCCGGACCTCCTCTCCGCACTCGGCGCACTCAATATCCTCGAAGGCCCCGGGCTCGTCCTCGTCGAGTTCCCCGGACTCTCTCATTAGCCGGATCGCCGACCGGATACGGTTGGCTGCTGCCTCCCGGCGGTGCTCCCGCTTCGCTGCACGCTTCGCTTTACGGGTGCGGCGCGGATCCACGTCCGCGTCCGATTTGGTCTTCCGATTGGTCCTTCCCATCGCTCACTCCAAGAGCACGCCGCAGCACGGCGACAAGCTGGTCTACCTTCTCTCCAAAGAGGCTGCTCGGTATCTGATCAGCCGTGAAAACGAGAACTGTCCACCCCTGTAGCTGCGCCGCCGTCATCTTCTCGGCGTCGGCGTTGATCCCTCCACGACGAACGTGCCGCCCTCGGTTCGCCCCACCACCTATCCCACCGTGACACTCCACGGCCACCTTCGCGTCCGGCCATGCGCAGTCAAAGCGCCACTTCCGAAGTTTCAGGTCCCCATTCTTGTCGTACCGTGGAGGAGTCCAACCATCCGTGTCAAACTGGTACTCGCGGACAGGGGCAGGTACGTCGTGCACCCGGCAGATCTTCTCCACCCGGTCCCCGTAGTCCCGTACAGCGCGGTGTTTCCCCCCACCGCGCTTGGCCACGAGGCGAAGTAGATGCTGGGTCTCACGCCGGGTACGGCCCATGTCTACTCCTCGACCTCGACCCCGTCCCCCGCTTGCACGGAAAAATTTTCCCGCAGTCGCCGTCGTAGGGTCGACTCTGAGACCCCGACACGCGCACAGATTTCCTCCCAGGATTGGCCCTGCTCCCGCCACAGGGGAACCAACTCCAGCACGTCCCCGGAAACCTCCATACGGGGGCGTCCCCATTCCCCGACTGCCTTCCCGCGCTGGGCGAAGACTTGCATCTCGCGCTCCACCTTCTCCTGGTGCCGCTCGATCCTCCGCAGGAATCCGGCCACCGTTTCCGCGCCCCACTCGCTCGGGTCCAACTTGTAAGGGCACGGCGATCCTTTGATCCACGGCAGCCCATCTGCGACCGCCAGCCGCCCCCCAGTGCGCTGAAGAACCTCCACGAACCGCTGTATAGTGGAGTAAGACCGCCCGAGACGATCGATCCGATCAATCCCCACGGAAGGGTTTTCGTGGTTCGGGAGGTTGTTGACCAGGGACTCCAGCATCGGAACCTGACGGCCCCCTGCACCATCTGCATCCACGTATAGGCGCACCGGCCCGAGGAACAGACGCTGCACAGATCGTATCTGCGCAGTCACCAACGGCCCCGAACCTTCCCGGGGACTGAAGCGTACGTACCCGAAGTTCATCACCGATTCACCATCCGAAGGAAAACGATTGTCACACGGTCCCCGTCCCGGGCGAAGAATGTGACCGGCACGTACCCATCCACCGCGTGCTGGTTCAGGGTCTCCTCCAGATCGTCTAATTGGCAGTCGATCACGGTGTACGGACCGCTGAACGGCACGGGCAACGCCGGGGGCGCAGTAGGCGTCTCCACCGGCGGCACCGAAGACGTGCCTTCGGGAGGGTCCTCCTTACCACTGACCGGCGAGGAGTCTTCAGGGCCTACGCCCACCTCGTCCTCGGCGGCGGCAGCCCCCGAACCTTCTTCCAGATCTGCCTGAGCCTCCTCGCCATGCAGAAGCGCCTCTGCCACAGCCTCATCAGGGTCTACTGCCGCCGCGTTATCGGTAGTGTCCGACGCCGCGCAGCCGAACTTGACGACCATACCTCCAAGGGCAAAGCCCGTCAGAAGCATCCCGCCCACCAGGACGGCAATGATGCGGTACGGACCCCTCGGTGGGGCTGGAAGGGGGGTGGCGGCTCCCGCAGGCACTACTGGTGTCGTGGCCATGTTCACTCTCCAGGTAAAGAAACTCCCTCTCCATCAAGGGGTGCGGCTGCCGGAACTTCAGGGGCGCGAGCCTCAGGCCAGTAATCCGGCGGGAAGATGCTCTGCCCCGTCAGCGGGTCGGGCTGCTGGAGCGATACTATCACATCCCCCTGTTGGATCGCGTGGACGAAGGATTGCCAGACTAGGTCATCGCTACCGATGGTTTCGAATGAGGGCAGATGGATAGTCTGGATAGCGGCAATCGGGTCCAACATCGCTTGCCACGACTCCCGGAATGCACGTAGGTCTTGGTAGGAAGGGTCCTCCCGTGTCACGTCAACGAAGACTAGGGGATGCTCGGTCGGATCCTCCCTGTAGATCTGGTCCAACATTGGCCGTAGCGCAGCCGTGATCTGGCGACCGGCGTGGGTAGAAGGACTGATTCGTAGGTAGCAGGCACTTCGCATCGGACACAGTGAGGGAGTTTTATCTTCCCTGAGGAGCGGTCTGCGGGGATTGCTCGCGGGCGGACAGCATGGCGTCGGCAATCTCGTAGGCCGCCTCGGGGCTCGGGGCGTCTGGGGAAAGCAGGGCCGTGAACGCGAATCGGTCGCGTAGGGTCACGTCCTCACAGTTGGCGAACGGATCGACCACACGGTCCTTGAAGAGTTCCGGGTTGGGATCCGGGCTCTCCGCAGGGGCGGCTTCGATGGACTGTCCCCCAAACAGGCGGGACAGGTCCGTGTCGCTCTTCGAGATGAGGGCGTAGTGGAACAGGACGGCGAATACCGCACCGAATGCGACGAGACCGAGTAGGAAAGCGGCACCTTTACGCATG
>Ga0180433_10003009_pt1 | contig 25260 bp, 27 predicted proteins | sample SS_ome_8_FD_132980 | JGI IMG/M metagenome (GOLD analysis project Ga0180433, IMG submission 132980) | Hypersaline lake sediment archaeal communities from the Salton Sea, California, USA - SS_1_D_1 metaG | ecosystem: Environmental > Aquatic > Non-marine Saline and Alkaline > Hypersaline >... | reverse complement strand
TCCGAGTCCGAGTTTTACCCCCATGTACGCAGCGTAACGACCGTGCGTACAGTCCAACCCGACTCGCCCGCCCCGAATAACGCCGCCGTCAGCCTCGAAAATCAGCAAGGCAGCTTTTTCAGGAACGACTATTTTACTCCTCACGCTAAGTGTGACTCTATTTGCCGGTACGGGTTTCAAAGAATCCCCACTCAAGTGGCTCCCCTGGTTGGACCTTACGGGCTGAAACGGTCCTCTCTTTGCATGCCAAAGGGGCTTTTCGCCCCCGTTTTTCGTGCCCGGCGTATGGCATCCTCCTGAAGTATCACGACGGGGGCCAGTTTGAACGGCTCGCATACCATGTCGCGAGGCAGATCAGGGCGGGTCTCGCAACTTTGGCGGGAGTGTCTACGGGTGCTAAAATGCGCAGGTGGGTTGATTTTCGTCGGGGCGAGGCACCGTCGGCCGTGCGTATGCTGACGCGGCCCTTGATCGCCGGCGTTCGTTCGGCGAGCGAGTACTCGCGTGTAAGTTCATGTGTAGAAGCGCTGTAGGAATGCAAGTGGCTTGCTCGTGAGCCTGCGGTGGCGAATGCGTTGCTTTTGAGGTTGGTCAGCGATGCCGGGAGCGATTCTTCGAACCAAGTTGCACCGCCCGGGGCTGCCGGGCGACTTCGTAAGTCGGCCGCGGCTGCACGAGCGACTGGACGCAGGTTTCGCGAGGCCTCTGACGCTGGTCACTGCGCCCGCCGGTTATGGCAAGACGACGCTGGTCAGCCGGTGGCTCGAAAGTCGGCCGGAGAAGAGTGCCTGGGTGTCCCTGGACGAGAGCGATGCTGACGTCCTGGCGTTGCTTCGATGCACGGTGGCCGCAGTGCGATTGACGTGCCCGGCGGCGTGCTCCGAAACACATGCCCTTCTCCAGGAGCTGAATCAACCGCCGGTTTCCGTGCTGGTGAGATCACTGATCAACGAGTTGGATGCGATTCAGGAACGCCTGATTCTGGTCCTCGATGATTACCACGAACTGCGAGATCACCAATCGCACAATTTGGTCCGCGCGATGCTCCAGCACCCCTTGCGTCATCTGCATCTACTGATCTGTACACGCCGTGACCCCCCTCTGAATCTGGCCGAGTTGCGCGCCCAGAATCATCTCACAGAACTGCGGCTGACAGACTTGGCATTTACGGAATCGGAGACCGAGTTGCTTCTCGGTCAGATCCTCGGCCAGTCAGTGGGCAGCCAGGCAGTCATAAAAGCACAACAGAAGTTCGAGGGCTGGGTGGTCGGTCTGCGGCTGGCAGCAATGGCCGTCCGCGGTCACGATCCGACCGGAGGAATTGCTCGCGAACCTCCGAGGCGATCTGCGGGATATCCACGGTATCTGATGGAGGAGGTCGTGGCCCGCCAACCGGCGGAGATGCAGGCGTGGCTCTCGAGGTTATCGACGAGTTGCACAGGCGCGCCAGTGCCTGGTTTGCTGAGGCTGGGCTGAACGAGGACGCCATTGAGCATGCGTTGGCCACGGGCGATCTGGCCGCTACGGCCGTTCACCATCACTGCAAGCGAAAAAAGTCGCCGCGGCGACGTGCCCTTCGTCTAGTCATCCGACTCAAACTGTGCTCGGAGCCGAATCAAACGTCACCGGTGGCTCCGTGCATCTTCTCCTGTTGCCTGGGCAAAAGAGAACTCACGCCACTATGCGGCCGGGCGATGATATGGGCAACAACAAGCTTGCCGCCCATGCGAGTAACGGCTTCAGCACCTGCTTCCACCGCGGCTTTGACAGCGGCAACGTCGCCCTTCACCATAACCGTGACATAGCCTCCACCGACGCTCTCTTTGCCGACAATTTCAACATTGGCCGCTTTACACATTACGTCGGCCGCCTCGATGATGCCGACGAGTCCCTGAGTCTCAATGAGTCCGATTGCGTCTTCGTGAGTCATGGCCTTTCCATTTCATAAATCAACTCATACCGCCTGGTGTCTCGCTATGGTCACTGCAAGATGGGGTCAACCTCCAGAATCGTACGCAGCTTCTTCAGGGCCACATTTTGTATTTGACGAATGCGCTCCTTGCTGAGACCAACGGAATGCCCAATGGTCTGGAAGGTCAAGCAACACCCACCCCCTAACGGAAAACGATGGGCGAGAACTCTCGCTTCGATGTCGGTCAGTTCGGCGGAATTGGTCTGGACCGCCCGATTCAGTCGTTCGGCCCAGAGTCCGACACGGAAATCAGGCGGCTGCGATGTGTATTCCATATAGGCATCACGCTGAACGGGGAACAACCCACGGTACCGCCCCTCACGCCTTGCGTGACGCATCAATGCTCGTGCAATCACGAAGCAGGCGTAGGTGCTGAAGCGATACCCCTTCCACGGATTGAACCGCTCGACGGCACGGACCAGTCCGTACATGGCTTCGCTGACTCGACCATCCTGGTCCGGATCAGGAGAATGGATGCGGCTGAGCATCGCATACACCAACCCCAGGTTCCTCTTGACGATGCATTCACGAATGTCGCGCCATCGCCCGGACCATTCCTCCCGCTCGGCTATTGTGACGCGATTACCCTGAGCACGTCGTGCCGCCCGAAACGCGCACGTGTGCAAAGCGACGAAGAGTGCGTGCTCGTCGAGTGCGGTATCCAGCCCGCGCCCGTTCGTGGCCCATTGCGCGATTTCGGCCGCATGTCCCGCCGCGGCTTGTGTTCGGATCCGCCGGTTCGGCACATACCAGGGTGCCCGGTGGGCAGAACCGTTGGAGAGCCGCGAGTTACTAAGCGTGGTTTGCATGACTGCGCACATTCCATGTCTCCGGTCAAATAGATTGCCTTCCGTACAGCCTTCCAAGGAAGGACAGCACCGCGAAAGCGAGAAAGACGTAAAAAAGCGTCCTCGCCCCGTTCCATGAATAGCCTTGAACACCCGCGAAGCCAAAGAAGGCGGCGAGAAGAGCGATGACGAGAAAAACGATGGTCCACCGTGGCATAATCAGGTTCTCCTTTCACAAAGAGACTCGGCAAACATCACGACTACCTTGGCCGATCACGGCTGCAGATCGACGATCTCCGTGCGAACGTCAATCGTGAACGGGTCGAAGTTCAGGATGAACGCATCGCCGCAGACAAAGTCATCGGGATTGAAAAAGTCCTCGCCCGTGAGATCGAACGAATCGACCACCAGGCCGGTGATCGGGTCGATATCATCTTCGCTGACCAGTTCGATCAGGTCCAGGCAGGGGTACTCCAGCAGCAGCGACTCACCGTCGTAGACGTACGCGTCCTGCAAAACCCCGTCGGCGTAATACGTGATGTATAGATCCCAGCCGGTATCGTTTTCGAAGCTGAGCCCGGTCCAATCGGGTAGATCGACGACGACAAGATCCTGAGCCGGGGGATAGATGTTAATGACGTTGGGACAGCCTTGGCCGAGGGTCAGCGGCAGACAAGCTGCGATGATAAAGGTTAGCTTTTTCATGAATACTCTCCGCGTAAGTAAGTAGTTTTATCTGTCGTGTCATCCTCTTCCCTGATCGCCTCAGTCTGCGTCAGATTCCTTCGGCGCGCAGACTTCTACTTGTCCTTATCCTTGGACTTGTTTTTGCCATTGCCCCTGGACTTATGGTCGTCCTTGCCCCTGTCTCGGGTCACCGTTTTGGACCTCTTCATGGGCTTGACGTTGGGATCTGGCTTGGGAGCGCGAAGTCTCTGCGGCGGAGTCTGGCCCTTGCCAAACTGATCGACCGATTTCGCGGTGATCGGAGATCTGTTCATTCTCACTCGGCTTGGCTTGGATTCCCTGGACCGTTGTTGATCTGGCGTGTCCGATGCCCTGTTTTCCAGTTTGTACCGTTCCTGGCGGTATTTATGGATTTCTTGCCCGCGGCGTACAATCTGGTGTCTCTCTTCTGTGGCCAGCGGCCGGAATCGCATCGGCGCATCTTGCCTACTCGTCATCTGTTTGAATCTCCCGGCAACCACCAGGCTCTTATCGTGTGACCTTTTTCCATCTCTGCCGAATTGTAGCTGGATCGCAAGAGTGTGTGGCGGTCGGGCTTCTACGTGATCACGTCGGTACTGGAAAGTCGAACTGACGCGATGCTCCCACTCACGGTCTTGGCGATGCACCCAGCGTTGATGAACGAAAATCGGATCGTAGCCGCGACGGCTGGTGCCGAACGAAAATGACGCGAAGAACCCACTGCTGTGGTAGCGGGGGGCGTAGTAGTCGCCGAAGTAGTAGTGCTGATAGCGAGGCCGCAAGAAGAGATGATCGGAGAATACACCTAGGTCGATCACCGTCCTTGGCGAGTAGGAGAAGCCTTGACGTGTGGATACACCGGCATCGAAATGAACCGGCGCAAACAGAACGCCGCGACGACTGACGGAGTAATCCCAGTATCCGCTGACGAAGACATAGCCGCGAGGGGCCCAGACATAATGGGCAGGGACCCACACCCAATCCGTCTGGACCACTGCCCAGTAACCGGGGCGCCAAACGTAGCGGCCTTGATACCACAACCAAGAGCCTGGTATCCAAATCTGGTCTGGCGAAGGCGAGGCAATGTTGGGTCCGGCTTCGACTGTTTCGGGCGGCTGGGGCAGGTATTCAATCTCGTTCACCTTGGCATTGAGCCAGTACCCGGAAATCCACTGAAAGCCTTGCCCGGCCGCGCTCCAATAGCCGGGCACCCATTGCCGACCAGGCGGCAGGGCGCGCCAAATCCCGCTGACCCAGAGGTAATCGTTCCGATCGTCATCCCAGCCCCAGTAGCCGGGGATCCATGTGACGTTGTCCCCTTCCGGCCTCTGTTCAGGTGGCATTTCCTCGATCGCACCTGGCGGCGCTTTCGGCACCACCATGCCCACCTCTGGATTGAAAGTCACTGTTTCAGCAAAGGCCTCATGCACCGGTCCGCGCGTGAGCACCTCCACACCTTGCTGGACATCAGGCGGGCTTTGCTGTGCGACAACAGCCCTGTCCAACGCAAATCCTGTGCCAATGGCCACCAGTGCTGTGACCACGGTCAATTTGGATAAATGACCTAGTTTCATGATCTGTTTCCTTTGTTTTGCACGGGTCAGCTATACTGGCCGATGCCGACACCATTAGAAGTCCTCAGGCGTTCGACGCCTCTCTGATCTGTTTGTTCGGGGGCGACGAGATTCAACAGGTCGCCCGCGTATTCTGTGGCCGGGGTGATTTCCGGCAACTGGTTGCCCAACTCGGTCCGAAGGCGGGTGTTGTCGTAGGCCACGTCCATGTTCAAAAACGGCAGATAGTAGCGGAACGTGGAAAACAGCTTGCGTTGGTGGACCGCCCCCAGGTATTGCCGATGTTTTTCTTTCGTCCACTTGGATGGGGGGATCAGTCTCAGCGGCTTGGGGCGTTTGTAGAAATCGTCCAGGAACGCGAAGGCCGGGCCGCAAACCATGGCCGCGTCCGGCCCGGCCGAAATGTTATAGCAATCGTGTCGAAGTTGCGGTTTTTGCAACAAGCGAATGATGGCGTCGGCCACGAATGAAACCGGCACGATATCCACCCGCGAAGCAGGATCGATCGGAAGGGCTTCAAAGTCCCGCAGCAGAGGAATGAACCAGGCAATTGCTCGGGCGAATTTCCGCGTCGGAATCCCCGCACTGAGCGTAATCGATGGTCGTAGGATCAGGCAGGATTCGCCGGAGTCGCGCAGCACGCGCTCGGCCATCGCCTTGGATCGTGTGTATTCGTTATGGTGGTCGTTATCCGGATCACTGCCGTCGCTTTCGCTGAGGCATTGATGAGTGACTGCCCCGCAACTGGCCGCCGTGCTGAGGTGAACGATTAAGGGATTGCGGCGGCATCGACGGGCCAGAGCGATCAGGTTGTGCATTCCGGTAACGTTGGTTTCCCGGCAACGGGCATCGCGGATGAAGGACAACTCCGACGCACAGTGGATGATCATATCCACCGACTCGGTCACTTGGGCGTAATCACGGTCGGACAATCCGAAGCGGGGGACGACCACGTCACCAGTCACGGATTCCAGACTTTCGCCCCATTGGGCCGCGCGATTGTCCTTGCTGAACTGCATACGTTCGATGAGCCGAGAGCGCGCATTCATCGCAGGATTCGGCCGAATCAAGCAGAATACTTTGCCGACCTCGCACCCCAGCAATCGGCGGATCAGTTCGCCGCCGATCAGCCCGGTGACGCCGGTGATCAACACATTCGTTTCACGCGTCAGAAGCCTATCCCCAAACCGCATCTTGGGCCGGAGAAGATTCTGAGATGCAGCGGCGTTATCTGAGCGAGGGGGTCCGCACTCCGCGCCGCGGGGGTTGTGAGATCGGTTCTTAGTCGCAACGTCGCCCATTACCTCACCTGTCCCATCTCTGCAGGCGACTTTCTCGCAATGGCAATTCCGTGAATACCGAGCGGCTCAGCCACAAGTCTGAAGTCCTGAAAGCCCGCGGATGCGAGGATGTTCCCCAGGGAGGTGGCATTTCTATAGATCATGTCCCAATTCATCACCCACTTCACGAAATGCCGTTCAAAGTTCTTGTAGATATTGGCTGTCAAGAACAGCCCTTCGTCCGGCAGGCCTCTTCGGATGGCGCTGATTAGCCGAATGGCCATCAAATCCGGCAGATAGTCCAAAAGGCCGATCATTTCGACAATGTCCGGTCTTCGATCGTGAATTACCCTGATGGACTTCCGCACATCCCCCGCAAGGACCTCCACCTGATCGCCGATACCATTCGTCCGGGCGAGATTCTGGGCGTAAGCCAGGGCACGCGGCTCAATATCGATAAGCAGCAGGGACACCCTGATGCCACGCTGCTTCAGCTCTTTTGCTACCTCAATGACCCCCTGTGCGGAGCCCGCCGCCAGCGAAATCACTCGAACATCATCCGTGGCCATCTCAAGGATGGCGTGTTTGATCTCCATTTCCGCAAGGCGCAACCTGTTCCTGACCGCCTGGCAGTTCAGCATGCCTGACCAGAAACCGTCTATCCATCCGGCTACGGAGCCTCGAGCGGCGAACTTCTGCTTGTAGAATCTATGGTTGTAGATAATGTCCAGTGCCTTCCATTGCCCCGCGCATTCTTTCACTGCTTTGGTCCCAGGCCCCAGGCCGTCGAAGAACAGCGAGTTGACTCGAGGCGCTGCGATTCCGAGCATTCGACACACCGTCTTCTTCATCATGGTCCACACCGTGAGCACGCCCAAAAACGGAGCAGCCATGAGATGCGGCCAGCGCCTCAACTCGTATCTTGGATGGTCAGATTGCGTGGCAACGAACCTGAAGCCGGCGTCCCGTTGCGCCATGCGGTCCACGTCAGCGCTGCGCGACGCGAGCGACGGCCCTCGATCGGAGTTGCTCACGTCGTACCCTGGATATCCGGCATACACTTGCACGCTCATCGTATGATCTCCTCTCCGAGGACGTAACCCCCGTATTCGTCCGACGGACAAGCCGTCGGTTTTGGTTGCGGCGTCGTTTGCGATGTTCCCATCACGCTCAGAGCATGAGCCGCCGGCCCTGAATGATGCGGACCAGCACAACGACGATCGCCACCACCAAGAGAATGTGGATGAACCCGCTTAGTGTGTAGGACGTGATCATTCCGAGTAACCACATCACCAGGAGTATGAATGCAATAGGCCAAAGCATCGCAATGTTCCTTTTTGTAGTGTTGCGCCATTCATCGCTTTCCCATCACCAAAACGCCGCCGGGGTTCTCCCCGCGTCACCCGCGGAGGTCCTGGTAACCATTGGTTCAGTAGTGGGTGGGGTGTGAGACATAATTCTGTCCCTTGTTAATCAAGCCCACCTTGTCTGCGACTTTCACCAGGACCAGGCCATCGCTGACTACGGAGCGACAACCATCACCTTGAACTCGGTCGAGGTCGACTCCCCGCTCGCCGGTGTTCCCTTGACGTAGACACGATACTCACCGAGGTCGGCGTCCTTGGCTGCGGTGATCCGGAGCTGCACATCAGGGGTGTCACTCCTATGAATAAAATGTCTTTGAATCCGTCGCCATTCCGTTTCCGCCGATGTCGATGACCCTTTCGTGCGTCGTGTAACTGATACCCTGAAAAGCCACGCCGGCCACGCCGAGGGCTATGAGAAGAATGCCAATAAACATCGTCGTTTTTACTTGTCACCACTGCGCCTTACTGCTCGTCCTGTATGTCCACCAAGCTTTGTCGCATGGCGTCCACGGGAATGCGGGGTGCTCGGAGAGCCAGCGACGCGGTTCCTGGCTCTCCAAGCTTTACGTTCGACCAGAGCGGCAGGCGTACCCCGTGTTCGCGGGCCAACTTTCGATTTTGGCACATGACGGGATGTTGCCGCGCTACCGCCCTTCAAGGATCGCTCGTGCGCCTCCCGCACCAGGTCGCGGACCATCGGATGTTGTGCCAACTGGCCGGCATCGAGGCGCATCAGATTGCCCTCGAATTCCTTAAGATGTCCCTTCAGCAAGCCGGATGAAGCCTTCCGGAGGACGCCGAGCATGCGAGGGGGCGCGAAGAGGACCAAGCGGTCGATCTCGTGCTTCTTGGCGTTCTTCTGCAACCATTCCACGATCTCGTGCGCGAAGCGTCGCTCCTCCTCCTCAATGTCGTGCGTTTCGCCGGTCTGGCCCATCGGCCGCTCGTGTTCGGCCTCCGGCAATGTGTTCTCAAACCGGCCATGCTCATCAACGTGTTGCGTGCCTTGTTCGGTCAAGCAGCAGCACAAGAGCCGACAATGCTCTGCGTCCACCAGAGCAAACCATGCGTGGTCTCGTCTTTGGATGTTCGTCTTATTCATTAATGCTCTCCTTGTTACCATTGCCGGAACCGATTCGTTCCCACACTTCCCAACGATGAATGGGAACATCTTTGCTGGCCTCGAAGCCCAGGCTTACGCTCCCGCCATTGATCTCGAGTACCGTGACTTTGAGTGTGGGCTCAAAGCGCTTGCGGCCTCCGACCACGACCGATTCCTCTGTCTTCCTTGACAAAACCAACATCGCAGAACCTCCATTTTTATGACGGGTCGCCCGGTTCACTCCCGCTCCAACTTTCCGCAGGTACGCCATGGGCGAGCAAGTAAACTTGCACCGTGGTACCGGTCGTGAATACGCCCACCACGGTGCCCGTAATCGGCTCGACTTCCGCGGTCGCCTCGCGCACCTCCACGCCAGTAATTCTTTTAATCTCCTGCCGCAGTGTCTCGGAGGCGTTGGCGAACAACTGTCGGTGAAAGTCTTGTACCTGAGTGGCCCCGTCGGGGCTTTTCGCCAGGGCCTTCTCGGCCTCCGACAAGGCCCCGTGCAGCGTGATCACCAGCGTGGTGTCGCTCAGCACCACGGTCACGGACTTGGGCATGTTGCCCGTCCTCTGCTGCTCGAAAACACTTGCCGCCTGTGCAATCTGTCGCGCCATTGTTGAATTAGGTTTGTCCATAACGTTTCTCCCTGATCGCTGCAGCCGTCTGTTCCCCTGCAAACGAAAAAACCGACGTGGTGAAACACCGATGTACATCGGGATCGACCACGCCGGCTTACTCGTCAACGAGCCCGTCGCCGTAGCGACTTGCCCTTCGTCTAGTCATCCGACTTCAATTGTGATCGGAGCCACATAAAACGGTATCGGTGGCTCCGTGTATCTTTTTCTGTTGCCCAGACAAGAGAGAACTCAACACGCGGCTATGCGGTCGGGCCATGACCGCATGAATACTGAATCAGCATCTACAACGCCGGTTGCGAGCCGATCCCCTCCCTCAGTATAGAAGTCTTGATCGTCCGCTGGGGCGAATGCCCCGGCACCGCAAACCCGCGTTTCCCGTTTTCGGTTCGCTGTTTTTCGCTTCCGTCCGCCAGCGGCAAAACACCGGCCATTTCTCCGATGATATTAATTAGCTCGCAGCCTGACGGGACGACGATTTTGGCATTGTGGCTCAGTGCCTTCTCAAGAGCTTCCAGCTTCCTCAGAAGCTGGGCGTTTCCGACGAAGTACGTGTCCGCAGCCTCGTTGACAAGCCTTATTGCCTGGGCCTCGCCCTCCGCCGCGAGAATCTTGGCCTGCTTGATGCCTTCGGCCTTCTTGATCTCAGCCCTCTTTACCCCATCCGCCTGCCTCTCGACCGCGTTGGCATAATCCAGGGCGGCCACCTTCTCGTTCTCCGCTTTGACAACCTTGTTCATAGTCTCCTGGACATCCTTAGGAGGGTCGATTTCCTTGAGTTCGGTCCTGACGATCGCCATTCCCCAGCTCATGGTTTCCTTGCTCAACGTCGTCAGGAGCGCACCGTTGATGTTGTCCCGCTCGCTGTTCGCGGATTTAAGTGTCAACGTGCCAATGATATTGCGGAGTGTTGTCCGAGCCAGGCTCACAATCTGACTCTGGTAGTTGTTGACGTGGTACTGAGAACTCTTGACGCTTTCCTCGTCGTCCTTCACCTTAAAGTAGACTTGGGCATCCACCCGGGCGTTGAGATTGTCGTTGGTGATGATCTCTTGCGGCTGGGCGTCCACCATCTGCTCCGTCGTGTTCACCTGAATCATCCTGTCAATGCCGGGGATGATCCAGTTGAACCCCGGATGTGCGAAGCGTCGGTACTTGCCGAGTCTCTCCACGAGACCCTTATGTGTTGGACGAACAATCCTCACGCCCAGGAGAAAAACCATTGCCGGAACGACAACGATTAATAAAACTGCATACACCATCGGATACATGAGACAGTCCTTTCACATCAACATCGTGCGTTTCAAGCGTGCCGGCCTGAGCGTCGGATGGCGTGCCAGACTACCAAGAGTACCACCGCTCCGACCACGGCCACCAAAAGGCTCCAGACATTGAAGCCCGTCACGCCGGTAGCTCCGGCCGCGTTGAAAATCCATCCGCCAATCACCGCGCCGACGATACCGAGCAAAATGTCAAACGGAAGTCCCTCGCCGCGATTGTTCACCAGCATGCTAGCGATGTAGCCGGCGATGAGTCCCAACACGATCCGCCGATTACTCCCATAACCATGGTTCAGCTCATTGCATAAAAAAAGCCGACGTGGTTAAACCCCGATGTACTTCGGGATTCGACCACGCCGGCTTACTCGTCATCGGGCTTCCCGGCCAAACCGGGCTGCCCTTCATCTAGTCATCCGACGACTTCAATTTCAATCCTGTTCGGGGCCAACCCATAAGCTGTAGTGGCCCCACTAACGTACTAAATATAGCCTATCGGACCGGGTAAAGCAAGTGGACTTTACTCCTAATGTTGAGTACGATTATATTTTTAACTACAAGGTTAACTGAAAACCAACGTGATGGAGTTACTATGGGCCTGGCGGACGAAGAGACGCGCTTTCATGCCAGAATCAAAGGTTGCCCGTCCGCCCCTTTCCCAGCTAATGAGGCTTTCATGCGAACACAGGGAGAAATCGAAGCCGCCATTTGTGGGGAAATCAGTCGCTTTGAACAGGAATACATGGGCCGGGGCCCCAAGGATATCCGCACCCATCTGATCGGTGATCTTCTCGTGGTCCGGCTCCGGGGCGTTCTTACCGCAGCCGAGCAGCAACTCGTCAAGTCACTGTCGGGCGAGAAGGGGCGGGGTTTACTCAAAGAAGTGAGAACCCAGTTAATGGAGACCGCGCGTCCGGCCCTGGAAGCGATGATCCAGGCAATCACCGACGTTAAGGTTGTAAGTCTGCACCACGATGTCAGCACGTCAACCGGCGAGGAAGTCATCCTGTTCACCCTGACCGAGTCACCTCTCTTACGTCCCAAAACGAAGCGGTAGAGCAATTCAAACTTGATCTGGCATCTATACAGCCTTGCATAATTCACAAGACATATCCCGCTTGATTCTGGCCGTTTAAGGCGGTTTTCATGGTTGGTTTGTCCTGTTTACTTATGCGAGGATTATATCTTCGAGTTGCGTCATTGTCTGTCAGCGCTACGAAACCTCCGTCATATCCTCCCGACATGACGGAGGTTTCGTTCCCTGTCAGCCTCGTCCTCACTGACGAAGCTATACACCAACACCACCGAGCGAAGACGCGTGTCGCTCCGCTCGATGGAATTGGCTGTGTGTTTCGAGTCAATCCGTAACTACTGTAGCGAAACCCCAAGCTGTTTGAGAGTCTCATAGCTAAGCTGTCCGACTCCGAGGCGGTGCTTCTGCTGGAACGAGATCATGGCAACCCGGTCTTCCTGGGTAAACTTGCCATTCAGCGGACCCGTTTTGAATCCCGACACGATCAGAGCGTTCTTGACCTTATTTACCGTGTCGGACGTGAGCTTGTCTTCGCAGACAATGTGTTCCCATTTCACTCTTTCCGCGCAGACCATCACGGTCCTGGTGATATTCTCGTATTCCTCGGGAATATTAACCCTACGCGTCCTGGGTGGGCACGCCACAACTTGCCTGCGGATCGTCTGATACTCGCCGGGTACAGCGACTTGGCGGGCGCAAGCCGGTTTTACCAAACACCGCATTCGAATGGTCTTGTAGGCAGGCGGGGTGGTTCGAAGGCAGAACACTTCTCCGCCGAGGGCGTCTTTGTTCGAAAGAGTACAACCCGCACCGCTTTGCATAACCCAGCCGGTGTGCGAGGGCTTCACCTCAATCGTTTTCTCCTTCCACTTGTACTCTGCCGGCACTATTTCCAGTCGTGTCGAGGGTTCCTTGACTGTAATCCGTTCCTCAACCCATTTAAACTCCGCCGGAACGATCTCAATCCGGTCCGAGGCTTCCTGGATTAGGTGCCGCTCTGTTACGGTTTTGTACTGTGCCGGAATCATGACCTTGGCATAGCACTCACCCGGTTCGGCGTTCGGGGGCAGGTCCGCGGTCGACTTGGGGCACGGTGACGGATTGCAGGCAGGCTCAGTCTTCTTAGCCTTCTTGGCGCAGAGACCGCGCGAGGGCTTTTTCTCACAGGGGGTTTTGTCCTTCCTGCCGAACAAGAGCTCACAAATATTGCAGGGCTTCTTGGCGGCCGCGACCTTCCCCTTGTCGGCACACGGACTCTCGCCGAATGCAGCGAATGCAAATCCGCCGCACACCAACATTGCGCTGCAAAGCAGCAATGTACCAGTGATTCTCTGTCTTTTAATTAACATCGGGTTCTCCTTGCTTATGATCGCGCGAACAGGTTTCATTTGCACACGCAGATGAAACTCGTGCTCTCATTAGTTCCTACGTTCCTACACCAACAAAAAAGGCCGACGTGTTCGAATACCGATGTACTTCGGTATTCAAACACGTCGGCCTACTCTTCAACGAGCCCTCCGCGGTAGCGGATTGCCCTTCGTCTAGTCATCCGACGACTCGACTCAAATTCTGATCGGAGGCGACCTGTATTTTATTTCAGGAGGACTCCTCTCGTGTTCCTGTTGCATGGTCCATAACAAGTGCATACTCTTTCTGTGGGCTCCGGGGATTCGGTGCTCTGCTACCGAAGATCGCTCACTGAGGCTATCGCCTCCCAGCCGGGCTTGAAGACCCGCATGTTGGTAAAGCCCTGGGGGAGGAGGAACTCGTACACCATGTCGCCCGAATCACAATGCGGGCCATTGCAGTAGATGATGACGAGCTGGTCGGGCGTAACAATTTGATTGAGCTGCTCCATGTAGGCTTCTTTCTGACCGGCCGGCATGTTGAAGGCGCCGCGGACGTGCCCACGCTCGAAATCCGCGGGTCCACGGGCATCGATGATCACGGCCTCATCGTTCCGCACACACTCCCGGATCTCGTCCAGCGTGATGTTGTACCGCGGATCCGGCGGGGCCACATAGCCGAGCACTCCATCGGAGCGCGGTACCGGTCGTGCATCCTCACGCGACGAAACGCGACGGTCGATGCCCCGAGCGGCGTCTTGGCCAGTTGTGCGTGCCGACACCGCGTCGGCCGAGGCGAGACGGGATTCGGCACGGTTGTTTCCACTGCATCCTGCAAGAAGCAGACCCAACGGAAGAACAACAAACACACGTCGAACCATAGGAACCATGTTCCGTCCTCCTGTCTCTCTGGCGCAAACAAAAAGCCGACGTGGTTTAACCCCGATTCACAGCGGGACGCAACCACGTCGGCGTACTCTTCAACGAGCCCGTCGCCACTGCGACTTGCCCTTCATCTAGTCATCCGACTCAAGTTTTTCGGAGCCCACCTGGACTTGTGGTCCAGGAAGGCGCCATTCATTTGGTACTATAGACTACAAATTCGAGAAAGCAAATAAGCTGTTGTAAATACCCCAGATTATTGGTGGAGACGTTAATCCGCGCCGACAATACGCCCCGTCCGTTGAAAACCGGGCTCATTGGCGCCTGCGGCTGTGACAGGCCAGCTTCAATCCCTGTCGACCTGCTGACTACGCGGATCGCCCCGTATCTGAAAAGCGTCAATAGAGTCCAGCCAGGAACGTTCGATCGCTTCAATCGATCCGAAAGTAGAGGTGAATTCGTAGCGCATCGCTTCAGGAGTCCGCGGCCCGGTTTCCAAATCGCTCAGGTGCTGGAGATAGGCGCGCAACTCCGCCCGCCGGGTCTTGAACAGGAAGTTGAACAAAGCCCATGATTCTGCATAGAGGTCATTAGCGGCTTCAGGATTCCCGAGCGGTATTTGGACGAGGCTAACGAAGGATTTCAATGGCATCAGCCGGGCAGCACGATGGGCCGCCAGCAGTTGTCGCTGCCGAGGAAAGTTGGCCCGCGCCACTCCGACCGCTCTTAGCGAATCGGCCTCAAAGTTCGTCGCCAGCCCCTCTGATACCCACAAAGGGTACATGACACCGCGCTTCTGCAAACCACTGTTGAACGCCAATTGATGGGCCGCTTCATGAGCAGCCCGACGAACCTCCAGCATGCCTCCGCCGCCGGTCGGCAGGTTCGGTTTTTGCGGTAGACGGTCCATTCCGGACAGCCACGACTCTACGACCGCCGGTGTTGAGTCGCGATCGCAATGACGCTCATGACTGACCTGGTTTACCGCCGCTTGCATCAGGACGACCTGGTTGCTTCGGACTGAGTAATAGCTCTCCAGCGACGGGCTCTCCATGCCATCGGCAATTCTGGCGAAATCGCGGTATGGCGACTGGCTGTCGAAGACGATCCACGGTAGTGGCTTGGCAACTGCCTGGAGCTTGAACCCCGCTCTTGAGAAACCAGCATAGAATTCGCGGTACACCTTCTCCAGTAAATCGCACGATTCGCATACGATCCGGTTCGATGAACTCCGGTCACGGTAGAGCAACTGAAAATGCTTGGTAGTGTGCCGGACAAAACTGTAGCCAAAGCAAGTCACCCGTTCAGATGTGAGATCGTGTGAGCCGCTGTCGATGGCGGGTTTTGATGAATCCGCCGACAAAGAGCTGACGGCCGACGCGCCCCCTGAAAGCGCGTTTCCTGAAAACTCAGTCTCCTCAGCTTGTGCCTCAACCGTGCCCCTGGTCGACGAGGGTCGCAGCCACCGTTCACCGCCATTGCTGGTGCTGGATTGCTTGGGCTGTGATGCCTCGGAAATGCTCACGGCAGGTGGAGAATAGACAATCCCCAAGAGCACGAAAGTCTTGAGCAGGATTCCCATGTTACCCTCCGGGAAGACAGGATCAGAGGTTCCCTTGTCGCATGCCCCGTGTATTACCCTATAACCGGGAGAACCCGCAAAAAAAGGATAAAGCAGACTTTAGGATCGGTCCGAACGTCCAGGACCGCCTAACGTCCCGAAAACGGGCGCCGAAGCCACCGCCGGAAATCGCACACAGCGGCCAGCCGCACGTCACACTTGGGCTCCCAAATTCGGTTTCGTTACAACCACCACGTTCTGCCAAATCTCACTCGATCTATCGGCCAAGGCGTCCAATTCGCTTGATCCTGACACGGCTCGTTCTCTGGCCGGCGTGATTTCATGTTTAGCACGCCCTTTCTGGACGCGATGGTTCGCCAATTCACCGGGTTCAAGCCCCTCAAGCCAGCACCACGATACCAGTACAGCCAGCGGCAAAAAGGTCACACACTTTGCCGCGGTTTAGGGCAGGGCCTTATCCGCAGTCCCTAAGACCGTCGCGGGCGCTTTCGCACCGTCCTTAGCGTCCATCCCCAAGCCCCTTTGGGACCGGCTTCCAGTCGATAGGTTTTCAGGGTTTTGCGATAGGCCGCTATTGCGGACGACGCCGTATTTCTGAGAGATCTTCTCCAGAAGCGGGTTGCGGTAAGGATACCAACTGCAGGCCGGGAAGTACTTCACTTTACCGTCCTCGACGTCTTCGTAGGCGAAGACCGCCTTGCAACTCCTCAAGCGGGCCGCATCGATCGAGTGTTGCTCCTCAATCGGTATCACGGCCACACGGACAATCAGCCGCGGGTGACGAGTCTTCAAACCCACAAAACGTGACAGCAGGCGGAACATTTTCCTGAAAACAACTCTGGCCAAACTGCGAAGCGGGTTCAAACGCCAGAACCTGACCATGCGGAATCCCCACCAGCCGAGAGTTCCGATCACCAGGAGTTGCCCGCGGATCCGCTGGAAGAACTTGTCCGGATCTAAGCGGTCGAGTTGGGGCTCGATCATCTTGCTGCGGGTGACAAACTCAAGGGCAACCTGCCCCAAAGGCTTCTTCAGATAGTGATTGATACCACGATAGGTCTTGCCGTCGGAAACGAGTAGCGTCATCGATTCGCAGTTGGGATGCACGCCGGCAAGCAGTAGTACCTCGGAGAGAGAATCCTTCTGGAAGAACGAACGAGGCTTGCGCATGCTGTACGACAACCCCGCGGGGATGAACTCCACCTCGCCGCCTTGGACGCTCTTTTGGACTATCTTCTCCACATCTTCCATCGTGGTGTGCACGCCGACCTCGAATTCGCCCGGATCCCAGTTCTCCGTCAGTGGGACGATGCCGATATCGGAAATAAGGTCTCTGTTGTCGTGGCAGAATTGGAGGAGGTCGCCGATGTACTGGTCGTTGACCCCCAACGCAGCACAGGCGATGATGGAATGCTTGCGGTGACTGTGTTTCTTGAGGTTCTCCAGGCCCTTCATCTTCTTCTCGTAGGCACTTCGATTGCCGCGCAGACGCTCGTAGATATCCGGGCTGCGGCCGTCAAAGGCGAATCGCATGGGGATCCCAGCCTTGCAGAGCTTCCGGCAATACTCCTCGTCCGCCAGTCGCAAGCCGTTGGTTACCACGTGCGGTTTCAGGCCGTTCTTTTTGCCCATAGCCACGATCTTCAGCAGGTCTTCCCTGACAGTGGGCTCCCCGCCAAACAATTGGACGACTGGCTTGGGGTCCATGCGGCCGAGTTCGGCGAATATCTTTTCGAAGTACGCCATCGGCGGATTGAAGTCGAAGCCCATCCCGCGAATCGTGGCGACGCAGATGGGGCAGTTCATGTTGCAGCGGTTGGTGACGTCCAGAAACACGATGTTGGGCTTATGATCGATCTGGCACTTATCGCATTGCATGGTGCATGCACTATGGTCGTCCGGAAAGTATTGCCGCAACTCCCCCTTGGCCTGCCAGACCTCGGCATCCGTGCTCACTAGCGACTCATTCTCGCCACAGGTGGGGCAGTCCTTGCGAATCCAGACCTGTCCGTCACGGGTGAGGAACTGAGCCGGAACCCTTGCTTTGCAGTGGTTACAGATACCCAGGTTATGCTGCTCCATGAGGCGATCTCTCCTTGATCATGCCATACCGCCTGGCCGGACGCCAAAACGCAATTGGCGTATCCTACTGGGTTGGTATGCCGTGAGTCCAGTGATCGGGGAGACAGCTGCATGATGCCGTGCATGCGGCATCATGCCGGAAGAGGGCGTCCGGCGGTTATTGAACTCGTGATCGGGTAGTCGTCGCCGGTGCCCTGCGTCATTCGAGAGGTGCGGCCGTATCCGCTTGCTGGTAGAACGTCAGCGACTTTCGCAGGCTCTGCGTCATCTGTTCATCCTTGGTCAGGGCAAGAGCCTTCTTGGTGAGTTCGAGGGCCTGGGCCCTCTTGCCGTTCTTGAACACCGCCAGGGCATAGGTATTGAGAATCGAGGGATCCTGCCCCCTTGATCCCGTGTTGGCTGCCTCGGCGGCTCGTCGAGCGAGGTCGAGATCCCGGTAGTTCAGGTCGGGGGCGACCAGCAGTGTCCGCGCGAAATCGCTGATGATGGCGGGATCATTGGTCTTGAGTATCCCCCACGAGTGTTTCGAGAGCTTTCTCTTTGTGTCCGCGTTGGGGACTTGCTTCCGTTCGACGGATTGGGCAGTCCGGAAGTAGTCGTGGATTTCCTTGCGAATTCGATCTGCCGGTTTGTATTCGCTGGCCTCGTAGGCGGCCTGGGCCGCTCGTTCTGCCAGATCGAGATCCCGGTACAGTGTGCCCTTCAGCATCGTGATTTCCCACGACAAGCTGTTAAGGGTGTCCGGATTGTGAACGGCATTTCGCAGAATGGCCTCGCCAGTCCTGCGGGCCTGCGCGGCAATTTGTTGCCGCTCAGCGTCGCTCTTGGCGATGTCCCATTGGCGAACCAGGTTAATGTACGCGGTCGTGGTTTTGTCCACTCGTTTGACATCACGTTTTTCGGTGAAATCGTTGTGTTTCGACAGCACTTGATCGAGTACAACCTCCACATCACTGGGGTAGCCGTGCCAGACGAGAGCACCGTTTCTGTCGACTAAAAATGCGTGTGGGATACCCCCAACACCGAAGGCTTCCATATACGCACGGGTGGTCTGGGATTCGTTGTCGGCGGCCACCACGTAATCCATTTTGTCGCCCATTCCCGCCACGAACGGCTCAACCTCGGACAAGTCCTCGTGGGTGATCCCCACGACGACCACGCCCCGCTTGCCATATTTGTTCTGCAGCTTCGTCAAATGGGGAATATTCGCCCGGCAGGGACCACACCAGGTTGCCCAGAATTCGATCAGGTAAACACTCTTGCCTTTCCCGCTCGACAGGTTGATTGGCCCCCCCTTGACCCAGGTGGCGATGTTCAACGGCGGCGCGGGGTCACCCAATTGCAGCCCCCACGCGGGACCACTCGACAGAATGATGAAAACGCCGATCAGCAAAAGCCGAAACCTTCTCGTCATGTTGGCTCCATGTCCATTTGACTTCTGTACTGGCGGATCAAGCCGCCTGAGAACTCGCACAAAAACATAAGAACACAAGAACGCTACGAAAAGAAACCCCTACCCCCAATGCTCATCGTCTTTTTGTGGCAAAACTATTTACCCCTTTCTTCGCGCGGTGCCCAAACTAGCAGGATGTTACACGAGGACAGATGTCAGGGCCAATCCGATCCACATCGTATTCGCAACATTTTCACCCCAAAAACCGAATCGCGGGAGACTGAATCGCATGAAAGCGGAATGAGAGCGCGCGAATTCGATACACTGCGGTCCACCATCCCATGATTGAAGGCCACTGATGATAGCGGGCGCGGCCACAATTGCCGTGCAACTGTAAATGGCGATTGAAGAAGGGATTGAAGAATGTACCGCACGGGCACGCGTCGATGGCCGGTTCAATCCGAAGTGAAAAGCCCGGCATCGCGACTCAAACTCACAGCAGAAGTGATCGAGGGCGCTACCCACCCTCATCACTCAATTGCACCTTGTCTCTTGCCCTCCACGGCCGACTGCTACGCAGGCGTATCCGACTGTTCGAGAAAGCGGCGATCAAAGCGAGTCGTTACGCGCATGCCAAACAGTACAAGCGCATGCGTCGGTAGTTGCGTAAACTGCGCACTTACGTGGGTCGGTTGATTCGTGACATCCATCGCAAAGCAAAAGTCATCGACGATAACCTTGTCACACTGTTGGCACGCACCGATCGCATATGCCAACAGCAACCGAAGGATTCGCACAAACTGTACAGCCTGCACGAGCCGGAAGTGCAGTGCATCACACTCTTGTCCAAAACAGCATTCGGCCGCTTGGGTGAGATAGAAGAGTCCTCGGTCATTGAGTACGATTTTGTTGTAACTCAAAACCCCAAAAACCGAGGACGCATTCATGATAAGTACGAGCTCCTTATTCACGCAACTATTGGCATTGATTCCCCGGCGCAAATTTCGCCAAGCGGTGGCTTCGCACAAGGGCCAACAGGCGGCGAAGGGGTTCTCGTGCTGGGATCAACTCGTGGGCATGCTCTTCTGTCATCTGGCTTCAGCCGGTTCGCTCCGCGAGATTCATTGCGGGCTGGCAACGGCACAGGGCAAGCTTCGGCACTTGGGGCTCAAGAAAGCTACGTCCCGTTCCACACTCAGCTACGCTAACAATCACCGTCCTTGGAAGATTTACCGCGACACGTTCTATACTGTCCTCGAATCTGCACAACACTTGGCTGCTGGCCGACAGCGTCGTTTCCGTTTCAAGAACAAAGTTGTCAGTATCGATGCTTCGATCATCGACTTGTGTTGCACGGTGTTCGACTGGGCACGCTATCGTCGCACCAAGGGAGCGATCAAGCTCCATCTCATGCTCGACCATCAAGGTTACTTGCCGTGCTGGGCCTTGGTAACGGAAGGAAACGTTCACGAGGTCAACTCGGCACGAAAACTGCCATTTTCCTCGGGAACCGTTGTGGTTTGCGATCGCGGCTATAACGACTACAACCTGTTTGCCCAATGGTGCAAGGAGGGGGTTTTCTTTGTGACCCGGCTCAAATCGAACGCTTCCTACAGCGTGATCACCGCGTGGGAAGTCCCCTCCAATCGCAACATTCTAGCCGACGAAGAGATCTGCTTCACTGGATCGATCGCTGGTCAGCGATGCCCGCACACCCTTCGTCGAGTGGTCGTGTGGGATGCGACGAATGAGCGGGAAATCGTTTTGTTAACGAACAATCTGAAACTTGGCGCAACCACCATCACCCAGCTTTACAAGGACCGTTGGCAGGTCGAACTGTTCTTCAAAGCCCTCAAGCGAAACCTCAAGGTCAAGACATTCGTAGGGACGTCTCGCAACGCGGTCCAGATTCAGATTTGGACAGCACTTGTTGCCATGTTGCTGTTGAAGGTCATGCAGTTCCGTTCGAAGCTGGGCTGGAGCCTATCACACTTAGCGGCCATGGTGCGGATGAATCTCATGATCTACCGTGATTTATGGGGGTGGCTGGACGATCCATATGCCAACAACGCCACCGGCCCACCGGACGATGACTTGCCGTTATTCGCCCATTGTCTTGGATAGCATTCGGGAGGTGAAGCCAAAGGAAAGATCCTCGAAACCATACAGGCATCTCCGAAACTGAAACTGGAATTCCGGACCATCGAACCCGTCCAAAACCCCGGTTTCATAAGGCTTTTGTATGCCTATTTCGGCCAAGTGGAATTATCTTGGACAGCAGTGGTAGAAGATGAAAAAAGACTCCCGACGGCTCTGTAGAAAACCTTTGATGTTCGGCGCCTGTTAGGTTGCGCGATGGCGCGCGTCGTTGTACACAATGCAGGATGAGCACAACCTGTAAATCGCCACGGAAGGTGTTGCAGGTAGCGTATATCGTCGCGAAGGAGTCGCTGACGGATTACGCCCACCGGTACAGTCCCAAGAAGTTCACGCAGCCTCAGTTGTTCGCGTGCCTTGTCCTGAAGGCACGTCTCAAAACCGACTATCGCGGCGTGACAGCTTTTCTTGAGGATCTGCCGGAACGGCAGCAATGTATCAAGCTAAAGAAGGTGCCGCACTTCACAACGTTGCAGAAGACGGCTGTTCGATTGCTCCGCAATCAGCACGTTTTGAGGCTCCTCGCAGCCACAATCAAACGTGTTATGAAACGAAAGCGACGCGTCCCATTGGCGGCAGCGGATTCTTCTGGGTTCGATGTGACACATGCCAGTCGCTACTATGTATGGCGGGCCAAACGTATGAGATTTCCGCTTTAAAACATGACTTATCGGCGTTATCCGAAGTTACATGTGATCATCGACACGCACAATCATCTTATCCTGTCACTGTTCGGTACTCGCGGCCCCACGCCCGATGAGCGTCCTCGGCACCATCCAGCCCGGGCCACTGGGCACCTATCTCGGTGAAGCCCTGCGCGGCGGAACCGGCAACGACGGCCTGATGCAGCGCTTCCAATTGGCGGTCTGGCCCGATGACCCCGGCAGGTGGCTGCGGGCCGAGACGCTGAACACGCCGGGTAGGCCCAAGGTGATCCACCACATCAACCCCAAGTTGGCGGCTCCGACGCCGTAATAGGCTGTCATGGTTCAGGGGTTCAAAAGGTCCAAAAGCCCAGTCGGGCGACCTTTTGAACCTTTTGAACCTGTGGACCTGGGGCCCCTTTCAGGGAAGGGGCAGAATCTCCCTTGCTTTCACGGGCGACTGACCGCTGACTGTGTCAAGGATGACCCCGGAATAGCGCCGAGCGAGTGGCCCGGCATGAAGGGATTCAAATATGGCGAACATCTTCAGAAAGACGTACACACAGCCGTTGCCAAAGCACGCCGAGATTATCGAGCGGCGTGGGCGGCGGATGGTCATGTGGTTCGACCGTCGCGGCAGGCGGAAGTACGACGAGATGACGACGGGTACGCGAGGCGAGCCGAAGATCATCCGCGAGAGTCCGACGTACTTCGCTCGATACCGCGACGCCGACGGCATGGAGCGGATCGAATCCACCGGCTGCAAGGATGAGCAGGCGGCTCGGCAGGTGCTGGCCGACCTGGTCAAGCGGGTCGAGCACCGCAAGGCGGGCATCATCACACCCGAGCAGGATCGCCAGGCCAACCACGCCGACCGGACCATCGGCCGCCACGTGGCCGACTATCTGGAGCACCTCAAGGCCAAGACGGTACGTGGGCGGAAGGTGTCGGCCAAGCACCGCAAGAACGTCGAGCGCCACCTGAGCAAGGTGATCGGAGATTGCGGGTTCCGCTTATTGGGCGACATCACGCGCACGACCATGGAGAAATGGATGAACCAGCGGGAGGCCGATTGCATGGGGGCCCGCACACGAAATATGTATCGCTCGGCCATTGTGGGCTTCTGTAATTGGTGCGTCGAGACGGACCGCATTGCGGCCAATCCACTCGTTCGGCTGTGCAAGGCCGACGAGCATGCTGACCGTCGGCGGACCCGGCGGGCGCTGACGGAGGATGAGATCGCCAGGCTGCTGAAGGTGGCCCGCCTGCGACCGGTGGCGGAACTTGGTCGGCCGAGTATGCGCAAACCGCCGGCCAAGCGCAAGGGCCGAAGCACATGGTACAAGGCTGAACTGACGTTCGAGATACTCGATGCCGCTTACGCTCGGGGGCGGGAGGTGCTGGCCGACGATCCAGGCCGACTGGCCGAGTTGGATATGCTCGGCCGGGAACGGGAACTGATGTACAAAACGCTGGTATTGACAGGCCTACGAAAGGGCGAACTGGCCAGTCTGATGATTGGCCAGGTGTACCTTGATGCCCAGCCGCCGTTTGCCGAGTTGCTGGCGAAAGATGAGAAGGCCGGTCGCGGAGCGAAGATTCCATTACGTGCCGACCTAGTTGACGATCTGCGGGACTACCTCGCCCACCGGCTGAAGCTGGAGCAAGCGTTACGGGCTGGGCAGGCTGTGCCGATGCGACCAGCCGCCGGCAGCAAGCTGTTCACCGTGCCGCGAAATTTCATCAAGATATTCGACCGTGATCTTGCCGCCGCCAGCATCCCCAAACGCGATGAACGCGACCGAGTCGTAGACATTCACGCCCTGCGTCACACATTCGGCACGCACCTCAGCAAGGCAGGCGTGGCCCCGCGAATCGCCATGGCAGCCATGCGACACTCCTCACTGGATCTGACCATGAACATCTACACCGACCCGGTACTACTGGACGTCGGCGCTGCAATCGACTCACTCCCAGCATTCTCGGCTGAAGAACCTGCCACTACATGCAAGGCATGAGTCCTTGTACGAAAGCTTGCCCGTGATTCTCAGCGCTTGTACGAATCCTTGCACGGATTGTAGGCTGAAGGAGGCAATCGTTGGCACACGATGGCACATCTGTAATAGTGATCCCATGGATTGCCATCCGTGGGCTTTGGCGTAAGCTTCTAACAGTGCGCAAGAAAGACGCCTCGTGTCACCTCATGGCGACGCGAGGCGTTTGGTTCGCAACAGCGGGCGAAGGGATTCGAACCCTCGACGTCCAGCTTGGGAATCGGCCAGGGGTAGATCCTAAAGCGAGTCAAAGCCAGCATTTAGAGCAAGGGCAGGGTAGCGTATGCCCTCCAGTATGCCCCCAGCATCCCGAGCACGATCACGAGTTGCGCGAAATCATCGCCACGTGGGCCAAACTCCCGGCACACCTGAGGCAATCGATTCTGGTCGCTGTCCGTTTGGCGAGCGGCGTCACCGTCCACAGTTCCGAGCCTTCCCCCTGCCCCGGCATAGTGGAACATTCCGACACCGCAGCCAGGCAGTCCAATGAATCTGGCGCCGGTAATCCTGCGGACGGAAAGGATGGTTGAGCACGTGAAATCTCTCCGTTTGGAGTGCGGTTTACTCAAGATTCATTTGACGGCCTGGACCGGTGTCGCATCGTCGGTCATGCCGGGGCAGGGGGATTCCGGGGTGAGTTTTCGGCCACAGTCTTTAGGGGAAGTGTTACACGTTGGATTCCATAGGTTATGCCCGCAGTCAGTTAAGCCCCGCGTGAGGGTGACAGCCAGCCATGGGCGTTCTTCGGTGCTTCGTGCATCGGAAAGGACGTTGTCATGGCTGTTGTTGTTGCTACAGGTCTTTGGGGGCAAGCGGTGGATTGCGGGCCGACGCGACCCGCGTCCGGGAGCGGGGCAGCGGCGGGCCGCAGGCCCGACGCTAAACTTGAAAGAGAGCCTTATAAACGGATAGAGGACAGAAGGCGGATTGAGTTCCGGGATTGTCGGTGTGAGTGTCGAACCTGTCCGAAGTGTGGACCGCGGAAAGGGTGGAAGGTTCGCAATCGGTTGCTTGAGGAAGCTGACCAGTTTGCGTATCCGGTGATGCTCACGTTGACTGTTGATCGGGCGAACTTTGCGGACCCAGTGGAAGCACACGAGCGGGTCACACGCGAGGGATTGATTCGTCGGCTTATGCAAAGGCTTGGCGTTGAGCGGTGGGTGTGGGTTTTGGAGTTCCAGGGGAAGACCGGTCTCGGTTGGCCCCATTGGCATATTCTGATAGATGTCTCAACGCTTCCGCGTCGGCGGCTTGATTTGGATCGTGTGTGGCATCTCTGGCGGGATGCCTGGGGTGTTGGGGGTGCCGACCTTCGCGGTCGCGACAAGTTCAAGGGAGCCGGGCATGCGGTGTCCTACATCACGAAGTATCTAACCAAGTA
>Ga0180433_10003008_pt1 | contig 25262 bp, 32 predicted proteins | sample SS_ome_8_FD_132980 | JGI IMG/M metagenome (GOLD analysis project Ga0180433, IMG submission 132980) | Hypersaline lake sediment archaeal communities from the Salton Sea, California, USA - SS_1_D_1 metaG | ecosystem: Environmental > Aquatic > Non-marine Saline and Alkaline > Hypersaline >... | reverse complement strand
GCTTTCCTCTCGCATTGTCACAATGAGATTTTTTGAGATTTGAGGCGATATGGCCGGCAGAAAGCGAATTCCGACAAAAACCAAGATAATCCGCGGCACATTTCGCAAGGATCGCGCTCCGGAGCACGAACCGGAGCCGGAAGTCGTCCGAGATTTGCCAAAGCCGCCTCCGAATCTGCCCTCCGCTGGCAAGAAGCTCTGGAAAAGCCTGGCCGCCGAGCTCGTCGACAAGAAAGTTCTCACCGTCGTCGACCTCGGGGCCCTCGAGGTTTGCTGCTACAACTACGGACTTTACCGGGATCTCCACAAGGCCATCCACGGCCGGATAACCGTTGCCCGCTATATTTGCATCGACTGCGAGCATAACTTCGAGGTTCTGCCGTCTCCCGATCGGATTATTTGTCCACATTGCCTGAGCGAGAACGTGAGCCAGATCAGTGTCCGAAAGCGCAAGCGAACGCTGGCCGAATACATGGAAGGCAAGAACAGCCACACCATGCCCGAATACGTTCAGATGACAAAGGCCTTCGCTACGTTCAAGGCCTACCTGGTGGAGTTTGGCCTCACGCCGAGCTCGCGGGCGCGGCTCGACATTCCAGAGCCCGAGCCGAATGAAGAGGATCCCGTCGAAAGGATGTGGAATGAAGCGTGATTTTTGCACACGTCTGCAAAAATTCATTCTCTGCGCGGTACTGGTTCTGATGGCTGCTACAGCCTCCGCCTACACTGCCGAGCAGTACATCCAAGATGTGCAATCCGGCAAGCAGGTAGCCTGTAAATGGGTCAGGCTTGCCGTGAAGCGTCACGTGGACGATTTAGCGCGTGTCGGCAAGGATCCGGGCTTTCCCTATTACTTCGACAAAAAACAGGCCAGGCGGGCGGTCGATTTCAAGCAGCAGCTCCGGCATACCCAAGGCGAGTGGGCCAATCCGCGCCGGCACGACACGCATTTTCGCATGGAGCCCTGGCAGCAATTTATCGATTGGGTTCTTTTCGGCTGGCGCCGGCCAGGCGGATATCGCCGGTTTACCCGGGCCTACATGTCCGTCGGCCGTAAAAACGGCAAGACCATGAACGGCGCCGCCACGGCCAACTACTGCTTTTTCGTGGACAGCCCGCGGGAAATCGGGCCTGAAGTCTATTTTGTTGCCACCAAGCGCGACCAGGCCAAGAAAGCCTGGAGCGAAGCTGACCGGCAATACAACAAGCATCCTTTTCTCGAGAAAAAAGCGCGCACGTACAAGCAGAGCTCCACGATCGTAATTCCCGGGACCGCGGCGTCGATGAAGACTCTGGGCAAGGACAGCAAGACGGAAGACGCGCTCAATCCCCATTTCGTCCTTGTCGACGAATATCACGCGCATCCGGACAACTCCCTTCTCGAGGTTATGGAGTCCGGCATGGGCGCCCGGGAGCAGCCGCTAATCTACATCATTACGACGGCCGGCTTTGACAAACAGTCTGCCTGCTACCAGGAGGAGCACCAGTTGGCAGAGAAAGTGCTCGAGCGCTCGGTCGAGCCTGTACCGGAACACTTTTTCTGCATCATGTACACGCTGGACGAGGAAGACGACTGGACGGATCCGGAAGTCTGGATCAAGGCCAATCCTAATCTCGGCGTTTCCGTAAGCTGGGACTACCTAAAAAAGCGCATCGATGACGCGCTCACCACGCCCCAGAAACAAAACAAAATCAAAACCAAGAATCTAAATATCTGGACCGAGGCCGAAACTCGCTGGATCAAGGACGATACCTGGAAGGCCTGCAGTTTTGCTGTGCATCCGGAGGACCTGGCGCTTCGGCCGTGCTTTGGCGGGATGGACCTTTCAGCTTCTCAAGATATTACGGCCTGGGTCCTCTGTTTTCCGCCTGCAGGCGAAGAAAAGCTTTATCGATTTCTCTACCGATTTTTCATTCCAGAGGAAAACATCATTGAGCGTGAGCGCCGCGATAAGGTGCCCTACACGTACTGGCGCGATCATGGGCTGCTTTTCACCACGCCCGGCAACGTGATCGATTACGACTTTATCGAGCAGCAGATCCTGCTGGATACTGAAAAGTATGAGCTTCGGGAAATTGCCTACGATCCCTGGAAAGCTCAGGAAATCGTCAATCACCTGGAGCCGAATTTCACGATGGTGCCCATCTTCCAGCGCTATTCCGGAATGGCGGCGCCGACGGATACTTTCGAAAAGAAAACCTTGGCGCGGGAAATTGCCCACAATGGCAATCCGATTATGACCTGGATGGTTGCCTGCACGGAGGTCAAAAGCGATCGGCAGGGAAACATCATGCCGATGAAGCCGCAGCGGGACAAAACCGGAAAGCGTATCGACGGTGTGGTGGCCTCGATCATGGCGCTCTACAGGGCAGTGATGGACGCCGAGCAGAGGGCGAAGGTGGAGATATTCGCCGTATGAATCTTTTTAAGCGCCTAGCGATAGCAGCCCGCTTTATCGTTTCATCTCGCAGCGCTGATGCCGGCTGGGATGATAAATGGTATCAGATCTGGCCCAAAAAAACGATGGCCGGGACGCGAATCGACGAGCGTTCAGCGATGACAATCTCCGCTCTTTTTTCCGGGCTCAATTTTATTGCCAGCACGATTGCTACGCTTCCCAAAGTGATTTATGAGCGTTTGGACAACGACGGAGGCCATCGAAAAGCCTACGAGCATCCGCTTTACGATCGGCTGCATAACAAGCCCAACGACAGCAATCTGACGGCCTGGCAGTGGATCTACACTTCGATCATGCACAAGTACCTGTGGGGCAACTGGTACACGCACATCGATCGCCGGTCCTATCAGAACCAGCAGCTTTTCCCAATGATGCCGGAGAGAACCGACCAGGCCGGCGAGCAGTATCGCGTAAGGCTATTATCCGGCAAGGCAGTGTATTTCCCGAAATCGGAAGTGCTTCATATTCCGCACATCAGTCTGGATGGCACGGCGGGCAAAGGAGTTATCCATTACGCTCAGGAATCTTTGGGGATCGCCAAAGCCCAGGATGAATATGCCGCTCGCTTTTTCGGTCAAGGAGTTCACAGCGGAGGATTTGTCGAGATCGACGGTCCGATGGAGGAGGAGACTCGCAAAGGCCTGCAATCCGATTTCAATTCCAAATACTCCGGGCTCGGCACCAGCTGGAAAGCCATTTTTCTCACCGGCGGTGCAAAATACAAAGCGGCCGAAATAGATTCCCGAAAAGCCCAGGCGCTCGAGTCGCGGCAGTTTTCCATTGTGGAGGTTGCCCGCTGGACAAACCTTCCTCCACACCTGCTGCGGGATTTATCCAAGGCAACCTATTCCAATATCGAGCAACAGGCCCTCGAGCTCGTCGTCTATTCGCTTTTGCCAATCACAAGCCAAATCGAGCAGGCAATGAATGTTGCCCTGTTCGACGATACCGAGCGCAGAAAATATTTCGTGAAATTCGAGCTCAAAGGATTGCTGCGGGGAGACGTCGCGGCGCGAACCGCCTTCTACGAGTCCATGCTGGACCGCGGCGTTTTTAATGCGGACCAGGTGCTCGAGCTCGAGGACATGAACCCGCAGCCAAACGGCCTGGGCCAGATCTACATGGTTCCGCTGAACATGGTCAACAAAAAAATGTCTGCGGCGCCGCAATCGCTGGAGATCCAGGAGAGCTCGGCCAGGCCGCTGCGGGCCATACCCGACATGAGGGACCGGGTGATCCAGATTACCGAGTACCGGACCAGTGCGCTGCGCAGAAAACTCACCATCGCTTACAAAAAACAATTCGATGCTTATGGCGATCGCATCCTGGAAGCCGAGCTCAAGGCGTTGCGCCAGGCTGTGCAGGACACGCTGGGCGAGCGCAATGCGACGGATTTTCTCGTTTGGCTCGAGTCATTTTACAAAGAATTCGGGCAGGAAGTCGCGAATCAATCCGGGTCGCTGCTTTCTTCTTATGCGGAAGCCATTCTTCCGGTCGCCCAGGAGGAGGCCGGAAGCGATGCGGACATTTCCACTGAATTTGATCGCTTTCAGGCGGATTACCAGAGCAATTTCGCCAGCCGGCACATTCGGAGCTCAGAAGGGCAGCTCCGTGCTGTCGTCAAGCAAGCTCAGAATCAAGAGGAAAGTGAGATCGATGCTGTCAATCAGCGACTCGATGAATGGGAGGAAAAACGCCCGGGCAAGATCAGTATGCGTGAAACGATCCGCGGCGAAAGTGCTTTCACGAAATCCATATTCGCGCTTTCCGGCATTTCGAAGATTCGCTCTGTCGCGTTCGGCAAGAGCTGCCCGTATTGCGCGGCGCTGGACGGCGCCGTCATTGAGATTCAGCGCTTTTTCCTCGAGCCGGGCGAATTTCAGCCGGAAGGCGCAGAAAAGCCGCTGATTGTTACGTCAGCTCGAGGGCATCCGCCTTATCACGACGGATGCGACTGCGGCATTGCTGTGAGTATTTGATTGCAGGAGGCATACGATGGCCATAACAGTCAATAAAAAAGGCACGGCGCACGCCAAGTCCCTGATTGCTGCCGGGAAAATCAATGAGGGCTCCTGGTCTTTTTCGGCCGCCGACGGCAATACGCTTCTCGGAGATGACAACTGGACAGAATACGGGAAATGGTTTCTGGCGGTCGATTCGGAAGCGGATTCCGAATCCAAAGATCATTTCAAATATCCGTTCGGCAAAGGCGGCGAAATCTATCGCCGCGGCGTGATCGCCGCCAAGAGTCGCGCGGCCCAGCAAAACTCAACGGCCGTTGCCGAAGCGGCTGATGCGCTCCTCGAGGCAATCGATAAAAAGCTCGACAAGGAAGAGAACAGCATGGATTTGCCGGAACGCAGATTTGTCCCGATCGGCCGCATGGAAACCCGGGAAGAGGAAGACGGGAAACTAATCATCGAAGGATATCCGATTGTTTACAACGAATATGCGCCGCTTTGGGGCTTCCGGGAGATAATCATGCCCGGCGCCGCCACCGAAGCGCTCAAAACGGCCGATGAGCTCGTGCTTTGGGACCATGAGAGCTCGCAGCCGATGGCCCGCCGCAGCAACGGCAGCCTCGAGGCCAAAGAAGACGAAAAGGGCGTATTTATCCGCGCAGACGTCTCAAAAACATTTTGGGGGCGCAACGGATACGAAGCTATTAAAAACGGCGTGATCGATCGCATGTCCTTCGCTTTCGACCTCAATCCCGATGGCGAGCAATGGCGCGTCGATGAAGTGGAAGGCGTGAAAATCGAAACACGCCAGATAATCAAATTCGCCGAACTCTATGATTATTCGCCGGTTAGTTATCCGGCATATAAACAGACTGTCGTAACGGCTCGATCGAAAAGAAAGGCTCTCAGAGGCCTGCCGCAACCGGAGGCGTCCGGGGAGGACAGCGCAGCGGCGCTGGAGGTTCAACGAGATGCCCGAGAAAATCTCGAGCTGATGCGGCAATCGATATCCATGCAGTAAGGAGGAATCCAGTGGATATACGACTTTTGCTTCGAAAAAAAGACGAGCTGCTTCGGAAACGCCAGGAGAGCCTCGACAAAGTGACTGCGGAAAGCCGCGGCTACACTGACGAGGAACGCAGCGAAGTCGATCGCCTCAAAACGGAAATCGCCGGATTTGACGAGCTCATCGCCGAAGCGCGCGAGATCGAAGAGCAGCGCTCCGGCCAGGAACCGGCCCAGGAAGATCCCGCGAGGGAAGAACGCCGGCGGGCCGTGCAGGAGCGGGAACGGGAAGAGGCAGACAGGTCGGAGTGGCGCAATTTCGGAGAGTTTCTTCAGGCGGTGCATGCCGCCGGTACGCCCGGGCAGCGTGTGGATCCGCGGCTGGTTTTTACGCGCGAAGAGCGTGCGGCCAGCGGTTCCAACGAAGGAGTTCCGTCCGAGGGCGGTTTCCTGGTGCAGACCGCGCACATGGAAGGCATCATGACCATCATGCACGATAGTGCGCTGCTGGCCAGCCGCTGCCGGACGAATACTCTCGGCGAGGGCGTCAACAGCATGACCATCAACGCGGTCGACGAAAGCAGCCGCGCGGACGGTTACCGCTGGGGCGGGATTCAGGTTTATTGGCTGGCGGAAGCGGCCCAGAAAACCTCTTCCAAGCCCAAATTTCGCGAGATGACCTGGAAGCCCAAGAAGGTCGCCGGCCTTTGGTACGTGACCGACGAGCTCCTGCAGGACGCGTCCAGCCTGGAGTCGATCGGGCAGCAGGGATTCGGCGAGGAAATCGCTTTTGCAGTCGACGACGCCATTTACAACGGCGACGGCGCCGGCAAGCCGCTCGGGATCATGAACAGCCCGTGCCTGGTATCGGTAGCCAAAGAAACCGGCCAAACGGCCGCCACGCTCGTTTTCGAAAACATCAGCAAGATGTGGTCGAGAATGCACGCCAGGTCGCGGGCAAATGCCGTGTGGTTTATCAACCAGGACGTCGAACCGCAGCTCGATCTCATGGCCGTTCCGGTCGGCACCGGCGGCGTGCCGGCATATTTGCCGGCCGGCGGAATTTCAGCGAGCCCATATGCCAGCCTCAAGGGGCGGCCGGTTATTCCGATCGAGTTTGCCGCTACGCTGGGCACCTCGGGCGACATTATGCTGGCTGATATGAGCCAGTACATGCTGATGGATAAGGGTGGCGTGCAGAGCGCTGTCAGCATCCACATCCGCTTCGACTACGACGAGACGGCCTTCCGCTTCGTTTATCGGGTCGACGGGCAGCCTCTCTGGAATTCGGCCTTGACCCCGTACAAAGGCAGCAACACGCTTTCGCCCTTTGTGGTCCTTGCGGCCAGAAGCTAAGGAGGAAAATCGATGTTTGTTGATGAACGAATTCACATAGTCCCGGCGATCGCTCCGGCTGATATCACCACCACGACTACCTACACCGATATCATCGGCCTAAAGGAATACCATCACGTCGAATTCGTGATCGTATTCGGTGCCATAACCGGCGACACCATCGCGCTGACGGTGGAGGAGTGCGACGATATTTCCGCCTCCAACACCACGGCGATCGCGTTCCGATACCGGAAATCTTCGGCTGTCGGAACGGACAGCATGGGTGCGCTGACAGCCGGCGCCAGCACTGGCATCACGATAGCAGCCACGGACGACAACAAAGTTGTCCTGGTGGACGTGGACTCTTCGGAGCTTTCGTCCGGCTATCCCTACGTGCGGGTCAAGCTGGATCCGGGCGGGTCTATGAGCGCTCTCCTGGTCGGTGCCATCGCGATTCTGTATCCGCGGTACGCCCAGGCCTCGCAGATCAGCGCCGTAGACTAGTAATTAACTCGGCTATAGGCCGAAAAGAGAATCTGTGCCGGAGGGGGCTTTCCTCCTCCGGTGCTTTTCAAAGGAGAAGTGCAGATGAGCAAAACAAGATCTGCCTACAACTGGCATGAAACCGGCCGGCAGGCGTTTTATGACGGGAGCTCGTTCGAAACGCTGCTGGCGCAGTACCCGATCTGCTTTTACGACGATTTCATCGGCGCCGACGTCGTTATTCCGGCAAGCGGATCCGACGAATCAGGCTGCAAATGGACGTCGAAAATCGTCGGCGCAGCGCCACCTACCGTCGCTAAAACGGCCGACGGAGTCAATGGCCTGGTCGCCTGCTCGCTGACCAGCGCCTCGCAGAAACAGGACGCGGCGCTGCACATGAACGACGAGCTCATGTTTTCGATCGCGCAAGCCGCCATATTCGAAGCTCGGTTATCTCTCACGACTTTGCCGACGCTCAATGGCGTGGCTTCCTGGGGATTGTGGGGCGCCTGGGCCGATGGCGGGTCCGCCTATCGGGTAGGCTTCGAAGTCCCGGCCGGCGGCGCGGTAGCCTGCGAATCCGACGACAACGCAACCGACACCTCGGCCGCGGCCGGCGTCACGATGGTGGCCGGCACCTACTACATTTTCCGGATCGATTGCACGACGCAGACCGATATCAAGTTCTATATCAATGGCGCGCGTGTTGCCGGATCGACCACTTTCGCAAATGCAGCCAGCGCGGCCAACAGCAAGGCGCAGCCGCATTTGGGGCTGTATAAGGCCTCTGGAGCCGGTCTCGGCGTACTGTCGGTCGACTACGTCAAGATCTGGCAGAACAGATCGTAAGAGGGGAGGAACACGATGATTCAGACTCAATCTGTAAGAAACGCCCTCGTCTATTACGACGACCGTTTCAACGCCCGCTGGCTGAAGGCGATCGGGCAGAACGTTACCGAGTGGGAGCTCGGAGTCGGCCTGGCTCAGGACGACTCGAGCGCGGATCCCACCACGATGACCAATACGGAGGGCGGAACCAACAGCGCGGTGAGCTCCACCACCACCGGCGATCGCCTGCTTATCACGACAGGCGGGACCGAATACAACGGCGTCAACTTGCAGGTCAAAGGCTCGGCTTTCAAGATCCAGGCCAACAAACCGGTTTACTACGGTATCGAGGCCAAAACGGACAACGCCACGAAAGGCGATTTCTTGTTCGGTTTGTGCGAAGTCGACACGACCTTGCTCGCGACTGCCTCGGCCCACGCCCTGGCAGTAACGGACGACGGGCTTTACTTCTACAAGCTTAACGACGGCACGGCTTTCATTTTCGTCAACGAGCTCGGCGGCACCGAGGGCGCCACCGCAACCGGCGTCACCAACGACACCAACTATCACATCTACGAGTTCTACTGGGATGGCTCGACGTTGTACGTCTACGTCGACAACTCTCTGGTGACGAGCATCACCTCCGGGTTGGCGGACCAGGCCCTGACTCCTTCGTTCAACGTACGCGCCGGCGATGACGGCGCCGAAGTCCTTTACGTCAAGTGGGCTCGCGCGATCATGATCGAATAGGAGTTGCTCATGGCAAACCATGTTTTTTATCAAGGAGACGCGGCCATGAGCGTCGAGCTGTCACTCGATAAAGCCGAGTGGCAGCTCGAAGAGGTTCGGCTGCACCTGTCGGCTGCCGGCGGCGCCTCGGAGAATTTCGCGGTTGCCCTTGTGTCCGGGGAAGGATCCCGCTGGAACACATCCCTGCACGCTCAGGATATGAACGCCGAAACCGACGATCAGTACCTGCCGACGCGGCCGCTGTGGTTTCGGAAATCGGATGCCGTGAAGTTCACGTACACCAACACGAACTCCAAGCAATGGGGGCTGGAGGTCATTTACCGTTGATAAAACGCCGAATTGAATCGGCAAGGATCGAGCCGCCTGAAAGGGCGGTTCGACCCCGGCCGGAGCCAAAACGCAAGCCGCGTGAAGAAAGGAAGCGAAAGTGGCCCTACAGCTGGTTACGGCGCCCACGGTCGAGCCGGTAACAGTCAGCGACGCGAAAGATCATCTGCGCATCGATGACGATAAAGATGATGTGCTGATCGAATCGCTGATTACCGCGGCGCGCGAATGGGCGGAAAAGTATCAAAATCGAGCCTATCTCACGCAAACATGGGATCTCTTTTTTGACGATTATCCTGCTGAGCCGTTTTCGCTGCCTAAACCGCCGCTGCAGTCCGTGACGCACATCAAGTATTACGACACGGACGAAACGGAAACCGAGTTTAGCTCTGATTATTACCAGGTGGATACGGCAAGCTTCAAAGGCCGCATTGCCTTGGATTACGGCCAGGAATGGCCTACTACAACACTTCGGTCCATGAATGGCTTTGTCGTGCGTTTCATAGCCGGCTACGGGGATGATGCTTCCGATGTTCCGGAAGCGGTCAAAACAGCCATCAAGATGATTGTTGCCGAGCTCTACGAGAATCGGGAAGTCAGCGATATCCGCACGCATTTCGAAGTGCCGTTTGCGGTAAAGAGCTTGCTGGGTCTCGAAAGGATTTGGCCGCTGTGAAAGCAGGCAGGCTCAGGCACCGTGTGACAATTCAGCAGCGCGATACTTCCTCGACCTGGGAAACGGAGGATAGCTGGACAACATATGCGACGGTTTGGGGCGCGATCGAGCCGATCCGCGGCCGCGAGTTTTGGGATGCGAGCAAGGTGAATTCCGAGGTTACGGCCAGAATCACCATTCGCTACCGATCGGGAATAACGTCCATGATGCGCGCTGTAGCAAACAGCAAAACGTACGGGATTGTGGCCGTTATTCCGGATGAACGCAATGCGGTGCAGCTGCAACTCATGGTAAAGGAGCTGAATTGATTGGCGCGGAAAAACGTAACGCTGAAGCGAGTCAGCAAAATCGCTTGGACCGAAAAACTTACCAATGCGACGCTTCGGCATGCGTTTATCGAAACGATGCGCATTATGCTGCCAAAGATAGCCGAGGAGGCGCAGCGGCGCGTTCCCGTGCGGACGGGGAAGCTGAAGTCGACGATCAAGTGGGATATCGATGAGGCGAATTTGACCGGGTATGTAATGGCGGGAGGAAAGCAGGCGTTCTACGCGCATTTTCCGGAGTTCGGCACGATCAGCATGGCAGCCGAACCGTATCTCCGGCCGGCGCTCGATAAGTACCGGCGGGATATCGTTGCCACCTACAGAGACCAGCTGAGGAGAACCTTGAGTGGCTAGCACGCTCATAGAGCAGGCACTTTACAACTACCTTCTCGCCCAGGAAGCCGTGACTACAGTGTTCGGTTCGCGGCTCTATTTTGTCGAAGCCGACCAGGATACGGCTAAGCCCTACTGTGTTTTTTTCGTTGTCTCGGATCCGCATGCCGCGGCCTATTTCGACAAAATCCATGCCGGCCAGGCACGCATCCAGTTTTCCATTTTCGACAGCGACAAATACGTCCCACGGAACGGCGCCAAAACGATCCGCGACGAGCTGCAGTATTACCGCGGCGCCATGGACGAGTTTAATGTCGAAAGGATTGTTTGCTCGGGAATCATCAACGGTCCCCGGGTCCGGAAGGACATCTACCACTTTATGTTCGATGCTTTTGTGGAGTATTGGGAATGACGCTGGATTGGACTCGCAGCTATCAGGACATCGGCAATAACTTCGGCTACTCGACTCACCAGAAAATGCTTTGCCAGGCTCTGAAGGCCGCCGGCGTGCGCATCGATTCCCGAGCTCGCGTCGCCGTGCATATCACCACGCCCTGGCACTTCGAGCCGGATCCGGCAAAGTTCAACGTGCTCTATACCATGTATGAAGGCGAAAATATACCGGATGCCTGGCCCGAGCCGATGAACAAAGCCGATTTGATTGTAGTGCCGAGCTCGCACAGCAAAGAGGTTCTCGGCCGTTACACGGATCTGCCGATCGAAGTCTGCCTCGAGGGCGTGGATCCGCGGCTCTATAAGTACCACGTGCGGGAGCATCCTCGAGACAGAATGTTCACTTTTCTCTGGATTGGCGCCACGAATCCTCGCAAAGGTATCGCGCATATCAAGGTCGCCTGGGAATACTGGTACAAGCTGCATCCGGAGGTCGCTCGCAAAACGCAGCTGATCATGAAAACGACCGTTGCCGGCTGCCGCCAGGAAGTGGTCCAAGCTCCGGACAACGTCTACATCGACACGCGCGTGCTGCCGCTGCGCAAGGATCCGAAATCCGATTGGCCCAGCCTGCCTGAGCTTTACTGGTTCGCGCACGCTTTCCTTTGGCCGACCATGGGAGAAGGTTTCGGCCTGCCGCTCGCCGAGGCAATGAGCACCGGGCTTCCTTGCATCTACACGCCATACTCCGGGCCGAATGATTTTCTGTCGGAACGCGAAGGCTATCCGGTGCGCTTCAAGATGGACGACGTCGTTATCAACGAAACCAACATCGGCTGCATCCATAAAACGCGGATGGCGAATCCGGACACCGGCTCGATTATCGAGCGCATGCTCGAGATCTATACCGATTACGAGGCCGCTCTCGAGCGGGGGCTGCGCGCTGCGGAGCGGGTGCGGCGCGAGCTTACCTGGGATATTTCGGCCAGGCGCTTCATGGAAATCATTGAGCAGTACACCGGGCCCAAAGCAAGGATGATCGCATGATAGGATCCCGGGATTTGATAGCCTTTCTCCACGTTCCCAAAACTGGCGGATCCACGATTATCCATCACCTGGCGCGGCAAATGCCCGGGCGGTACTGCAATCTCGATTGCGAGCTCGGCCAGAAGGTGCCGGATCAGGATACTGTCTTTGTGCAGGGCCATCGCCTGGATTGCAGCTTCCATGTCAAATATCCGGGCCGCAAGGTGCGCTACATGACCGTGCTCCGGGATCCGGCCGCCTGGCTCGTTTCGATCTACCATCATGACATCAGCCGGCGAAAGATCAATGCGAGCTTCGAGAATTGGTACGAGGGCGGCGCCAACTCGATCTATCCACTCGAAGCCAGGCGAAACAGGCTGTATGAGTGGTGCCGTCGCTTTTGGCTGCAGAATCAAGGGCAGATGCCTGAGATCAAAGATTTTATCAGCCGCTGCTGGCTTGCGACCACAACGGATTATCTGGATGCCGATTTTGACTGGCTATGCGAGGGGCTCGGTATCGCGAACGACTGGCAACGCAAACGCGCTGCCGGCGAATACGATGAAATAGACGGCAAGCTGATCCGGAAAGTCTATTCATTGACCGATGCGATGCGAGCTCGGATCTATCAAGAAAATCCGCTGGACCTGGAGCTCTACCTGTTTGCCAGGTCGAAGCGGAAAATAAGGACGTGTTATGAAATCGACCAAGCAGTCGTATAAGGCGCTCAACCTGGGAAGCGGCGACCAGCGCATGCCGGCCGCCGTCAACGTCGATATGAGGCCGTCGACGGGCGCCGAAGTGATCCATGATTTGAATGAGTTGCCCTGGCCGTTTTCCGACGAGGAATTTGATTGCGTTTACGCGCTGGATATTCTCGAGCACCTCGACTCAGTGGTCGACACGCTCGAGGAAATCCACCGGATATTGAAGCCCGGAGGCGTGGCCGAAATCAGGTATCCGCATTGGCAGAGCGAAAACTCTTGGATCGATCCGACGCACAAATGGCACCTGCACGAGCGCAGCTTGAATTACTTCGATCCCACCACGGAGATCGGGAAAAAATACGGATACTATTCCGAATGCAAATTCAAAATCCTGGACAATCTTCAAAGCGGCCAGGAAATTATCGTGAAAATGGAAAAGATTGCCAAGGGCAAGGAGGACTAAGCTATGGCATTTGCATGGGGAGGACAGGACGGGTCCATCAAGAGGGCCGGTGTGGCGGTAGGTCACATCGACACCTGGGAAATGACCGCGACCGCAGGAGAAGCCGAGCACACCGCGCTGGGAGACAAGGACGGCAAATACATCTATACCAAGCGCGACCACACCGGCCGAGCCGGCGGCACGCTGGACCTGGACGACACCGGCCAGGCCGCGATCGTGGACATGTTTATGAAGCCGGGCACGCTCAGCCTGGTAGTGCTGGAACTGGTCAACAGCGGCGCCTACAAGTTTTACGGCAGCGCGCTTATCAGCAACGTGAGCGTCGGCGTTCCGCTCGAGGACAAGCAAACAATCAGCTTCGATTTCAAATTCTCGGATGGCGTCTACCGGGCCAGCTCATAAGGAGGCCTCATGAGAGTCGCTATCGCCAAAAGGGGAGAGTTTGTTCCCGAATGGAATGGCAACAGGGATCTGCCGGAAGAGGAGCAAATCCGGATCGATTACAAGTTTCTTTCGTACGAAGAGCGCAGCATGCATCTGAAAACCAAGCCAATCCGGATGCAGATGAAAGACGTGGACAATCTGGATGGTGCGCTCGCCGAAATCGAATACATTCAGGACAAAAAAGGCATCGCGCTCAAATCGGACGTCCACGTCCACAATCTCGAAACCGAAGACAAGGATACCGGCGAAATCAAGGCCTGCAAAACCATGCGCGATTTGTACGACTCGGCGGCATTTCCTGAGCTCGCTATCGAGATTGAAAATCATCTGCTGAACGCGAATGCGAGGGTAGACTCAAAAAACTCCGAATAGCCTTTCACCTTATGGCGAAAGGCTACCATAACAGAAAGCCGGAGTTTTGGCGCAGCTTCCCTCCGGAGCGGGAGGAGATCGTTGGAGGAACGAAATCATTTCCAGGCTGGAAGATCAGGCGGCGCGATATTCCCGATTATCTCACGCCGGATCTCTATGATTGCCTGGATTTGTTCAATTGTTTCGAGCTGTTCGGGCTGCCGTTTGCCGGGGGATGGGCCGAGCAGCCGGCGCATGTTATCGACATTTTGTCGGCTTTGAAGGAAGAGGCGAGAAAGCTGAATGATCGCTGAAGAGCTGAAACTGGCCATCAAAAGCGAGGTTGCTCAGGCCACAAGCCAGCTGAAGGAATTCAACAAGACTCTCGACAAAAGCCACGGCGCGACAAAAAAAGCCGATTCGGCCATGGGCGCCTGGGCCAAGCGCATGCTCACCGGCGCCGGCATCGTCTATGCCTTCCGCCAGCTGGCCCGATCGGTAGAGGCCGGCCTGGAAGCCTACATGGAAGAGGAAAAAGCCTTGGCGAAGCTGTCCTCCGCTCTTCAGGCAACAGGCAACGCAGTCGGTTACAGCATGCAGGAGCTCAAAGGCTTCGCCGATCAAATGCAGGCCACAACGCGCTTTTCGAACGATGCCGTTATTGAGGCCCAGGGCCTTATGACGACATTCACGCAGGTAGGGCACGATGTTTTTCCGACCGCAATAAAAGCTGCGGCGGACATGAGCGATATGTTCGGCCAGGACCTGCAGCAGTCGGTTATCCAGCTGGGAACGGCGCTCAATGATCCGATCGCCGGCGTCGGGCGCTTGAAGCGGATCGGCATATCTTTTTCCGAGGATCAAAAGCAGCAGATCAAGCAGTTCATGGAAGCGAACGACGTTATGAGCGCCCAGAACGTGATCCTCAAGGAACTGCAGGTTGAATTCGGCGGCGTCGCGGAGCAAATGGGCCAAACGACATTCGGCAAGATCGAGCGGCTGAAAAACGCCTTCAGCGATCTGCAGAAGAATATGGGTAAAATTTCAGCCGAGCTTTTGACGCCGGTTGCCGAAGCGCTTTCGAGTTTTCTTTCGAAGCACGGGACCACGATTGTAGCCGTTTTCAAAAACATTCCCGGGATTGCCGCTGCAACGTTTCAGCTGGTAGTGAATATCATCAAGGAAGCGCTCAAGTGGGATAACTTCAAGAAGATCATCGGTAATCTGGCTATTGGGCTTTTCAACGCCTTCAAAATAGCTATCGTGCGGCTGCCGCAGCTTTTTTACGATTTCGTCAACCTGGTCACGACTCCCATGCGGAATTTCGGCCAGTGGCTTATCAGCGTTTTTGACAACGCCTGGGGCAATATCAAAAACGCAGGCCTGGCCGCAATCAACTGGGTCCTTTCCGGGGGTGGGCTTTTCGGCGAAGGGCCCCTCAAAGGCCTGATCGATCGGCAGATGATTCCGCCCATCCAGGATTTCGGAGAAGTCTGGAATCAGACAATCACGGATATGGGCGAGCGAGGCGCTAAGCTTGTCACTGATACCGTGGGAGCGATCGGCGAGCTCGGCGCGGCATTCGGAGACGTGGCTGTCAATATCGCCGGCATTTTCCAGCCGCAGATACAGGCATATCTTGCCAACATCAACTCTATGGTTGCCACGACAAAAAAAGAGCTCGAAACAGTTGGGCCTACTCCTGCAGGCAGAGAAAAACCCAGTGAGGAGGAAATCGAAGCGGTCGTCGCTGCCATAGATGAAATGGAGGAAGCCGTCGGCCGTATGGGCGAAGGTACGGTTACGGCCGTTGAATTCTTGGCATGGCAAGCCGGCATGACGGTCGAAGAATACGAGAAGCTAAAAGCAGAAATTGAGGACGTCGCGAAGAGCGCCAACAGCGCCATGGGCGAGGCGGCGGTGTCGATAGCAACCGCCATGGGTAAGGCGGCCTCGAGCGGGGAAGATGCTTTTGAAGCCATGAAAAGTGCAGGGAAAGAAGCGATCGCGGGGATCCTCGACATGATTGCCCAACGGCTTCTCGTCGAAGCTGCAGAAGCGTTTGCGGCGGGCTTTGTGCCGCCTCCGATTGGCCTGGGGCCGGCCGGCTTTGCTGCGGCCGCGGGATTTACAGCTGCAGCGGCGCTTGCCGGCGTTGCAGCCGGCGCGGTACGCGGCATGGCGAAAGGCGGCGAATTTACTACCAAAGGTCCGGAGCTTTTAATGGTGGGCGATAATCCGGGCGGCCGAGAGAGGGTAGAAGTGACGCCGCAAAACTCGCCGGCGTCAAGGAAGATGCTGCATCTCACGATCAACATGGACAGCCGGCAGCTCTATAGCGGAATCCATGAGGCTACGGAAAACGGAGAAGTAATTATCGCGGCGAGGGCAGTGCGATGAGGATTGCATACGACAATTTGATTGACGACTATACTCTGACGCCTTCCAGCGAAGATGGCAGCTATCCTGTCGAAAACATCCAGGACACCAGGCTTTCTCGCGTTTTCCGGACTGATAGCGAAGTTTCCGATGTAACGATAGATATTGATCTGGGATCGGCCCAGGGCATCACCTGTTGCGCGATCCTGGCGCACAATATCACCTCCGGCGCTACAATCAAAATCCAGGCTGACGATAATGCTGGTTTTTCCAGCCCTGCAGAGCTTAGCCTGACGCATGCAGCCGGCATCATAGTGCATTTTTTCAGCAATACGCAGAGCTACCGATACTGGCGTTTCTACATCGACGACGATTCGAATAGCGATGGATATATAGAGCTCGGCCGCCTATTTCTCGGCACATACCTCACTATTGATAATTCGTGCCTTCGGGAGCTTCCGGAAGAAGCGCTCGACACTTCCGTTGTCGACTATTCTCTCACAGGGCAGGCTTACGGTGACGAAGGCGATATCTTTCGCCGCTACGCTCTGCAGTTCCCATACTGGAGCAGCTCGATGCTCTCGAGCATCAAAACGTTTGTGGAAGCGGTAAAAAAATACGAGCCGTTCATTCTCGTAATAGATGAGGACAACACAGACAAAATCCTTCCCTGCTATTGCGTGAAAGAAGAAGATTCGATGTATACGCATATTTTCGATTATGCCTGGGAAGGATCCATGACATTTCGGGAGGTCGGGTAAATGGCAGGCGCAGAAATAGAGATGCCGGCCAACGGCGCAAGCGATTGGAGCGATTTTGTAACCCAGGTAGAACGCCAGCGTAAGGGATTTATGCAGATCTCGATCGATACAAGCTCCGGCACGGAAAAGGTAACAGCCGGCAGTGTGGTCGAAATCAACGGAAGCCTTTATCAGTTTACTTCGGACGAGGAGATCACAGGTAGCGGCAAACACATCCACTTCACCGTATCGGGAAGCTCGGTGACCGTCAGCCGCACGGACACGGATCCGAGCTGGGACGATGCAAAACAAGGATTTTATGACGGCAATGAGCGCTATGCCATCGGCGGAAACCGCAGCCTCGATATTGGGATGGTGGCGTTTTTTGTTTCGCAAGATCGCTTCGGCTGGCTGGCCTGCGACGGCTCGACAATCAGCAACGTGAGCAATCCTGAATACAGCTGGTTAATAGCCGTGCTGAAGGAGGAGATAGACGGCGACTCCGGCCATCCTTGCTATCACGCTGATTCGGACAAGGTGGTATTGCCCGACGGTCGAGGCTACGCGCTTCGAGGCAAGACGGGTAGCTCTGTGAGTAGCCGCGACATGGACGGTGATCGCGACGTGGGGCATTTCCAGGACGATGCGAATGCAGCGCATACTCATACGAAATCGCACTCTCACTCATTGTCAGGCACCGGGAATCACACGCATACGGTGCCAGGCCGCACAACCGGCGGCAGCGGCGCAAATGCGGCCAGCGTGCTGGACGGCTCAAGCACCGATGATATTGACGTGCCGTCTGGCGGAACTCATACACATACCGTATCGACCGATTCTGACCCGACGGGATCGTCCGGCAGCACTGAGGCCGTTATGAAAAATATTGCCATGCACATGATGATCAAGTATTGAGGGAGGCAACATGGTAACAATAGGCGCATACCAGCTGATTGAGGCAGCGAGAGCCGTAGATTGGGAGGCCGAAGCTATAAAAATAACGCTCAAAGTTAATCCTGCCGCTGCGCCCGCGATGCGCGGCTATGATTCGGTGCGTATAAGTAACGCAGAAAATCCCGGCCTGTACAGTGCGTTGCAGGATGCAACGAGAGCGCAGGTAGAAGCATACGTTAAAACCAAGGCCGACGCCGGCGACATTAGCGATATCGCTGAAGCCGGATCGATGCTATATGAGCTATTTGCACCGTGAGCGTCTGGACTGATTTTCGAGACAAAATAGCATCTCGCAAAATCACGCTTTTCGAGATCGACGTTCCGGAGCTGCATACCTTTTTCCTGCCCGAAGAGGCGGGAATCTGGATGCTCAAGATCCGCGATTATCGCAAAGGCGTCTCCGGTTCTTTCAAAACGGGCGCTTTCTGTTTTGGCAATTTCAAGGGGGCATTCACAAGCCAGAATCTTGGATGGAACGATGCTGCCAAAATCGTCGGCAGCGTAATGGTTGATCAGGAGGCATACACAGAAGCGGCTTCGCTGGCCGATTGCCGTTCGACAGAGAAATCATTCTACTATGCCGGCGACACGACCCTTTATATTCATTTTGAGGACTGGAATCCGCCTCACGTTTTCCAGCGCATCGAGCTCGGTATTGTAAACGGATTTGCTACGCAGGACAGCTGGCAGGCGGATGTGTTCTACGAAGGCAGAATAAAGGCCACGCCGACCATAACCAAAAGCAAGGATCCCCTGTATTTCGGGTTGATTCGATACGGTGGCGGCACGGTAGAGCTGCTCAATAACGATGGGCATTTTGATGCGCTGATTCAAAATAACATTTTCGGGCAGCCTTGCCGGATCAAATTCGGCGGAGACGATCTGACTTATGCTCAGTATTACACAGTTTTCACGGGTTTTGTAGAAGATTACAAAATCGACAGCACCAGATTTCGCGTTCGGATTACGGATGAGCGGAAAAAACTGGCGCGCAATTTGCCTGTCAATGCTTTCGATGACACAACCTATCCGGACATAAAACCGCGCAATGTCGGAAAGTCAATTCCTATGGCCTACGGCGAAATTACGAATGCTCCGGTAATTTGCACCAATGAAGAAGAAAGCACGCCGGCCAATTACGCTTTCAAAATTGTCGACACAACGTATCACAGCATCAAGGAAATAACTCAGGTCTATGTTGAAGGTGAAGAGAAAACGCATTCGAATGAAAGCCTTGCCAACGCAACATTCACTTTGTCCACAAGCGATTACAGCCCCGGCGATACGGTAACAGTCGATTTCAAGGGCTATGACGATAGCGTCGGAAAGGATGGCAGCGGAACACTGATAGACAACCCGCTTGATATAATTGAGGACCTATTCTTAAACCACCTGGATATTACCTACGGTGCTTCAGAGTTCAATACCTCGGAATGGGCGACGGCCAAAGCGGCAGTCTACAACGTCGCGCTTTGGATCAAAGATCGGAAATCGATCATCGATCTCATTGAAAACATGAGCCTCAGTGTATTCGGCAATTTCATTGTCCAGGGTGATGGCCTATATACATTTCGCCTGACGGATAATAGCGCTGCGAGCTCAAAAACCATATTGCGCGATGAGCAGCTTACGGAACCGTCAGCCGAATATGACTCGACGGAGTTTCTTTCCTCTGTGATCGTGAAATACGACAAGGATCAGGATAGCGGAGACTATATCGAATATCCCGACACGTCGCGGGAGTCGGACGTCCACGACAACTACAAAACGTACCGAGAGAAAGAATTCGAGACGCTGCTGAAAGACGCTGCCGATGCTGCGACTCTGGCTAGCGCGATTTTGGATGAAATGGAAAGCATCAGGCCTGTTTTTCCTGTGGTAACCAAAACGCATGTGATCGATCTCGAGATTATGGACAACGTAACGGTACAGATTGATCGTAAATCTAGCGCCTGGTACGGCAACAATAAATGTGAGGTGGTCGGAATCAGCATCGATCTGGACGCCAATCGCGTGCAGCTTGAATGCAAATACATTGAAGCGGCATAAAGGGGGAGCAATGCCAAATAGTAACGGCAACAGTGCAACAGCAAGATGGATAGCGACGGTTGTGGCGATATTGGTATTTGCCGGGACAGTGGCTTTTGCGGCGGTTCAAACGTCAATGAATGCTCAACTCAACAGCCGAATTAAGCGCGTGGATCAAAACGTTGAGGAAATATCTGCGATCAAGGCCGAATTCCGCGCCCTTTCGTCGGTCCTTGAAGAGAAATTCAAGAATCTGGAGAAAGAGCTGAATAGCATCAATAGAAGCTTAGATAAGCTGACAAACTGAAATTTTCCTGGGAGGGGAACGATGAAAAAGCTTGCAATTCTTTTAGTCCTGCTCGCGCCGCTGCTGATGGCGCAGGAGATCATCTACACGGACCTGGCGACAGTCGAATGGGACGCAGTGACGGAGCTCGCAAACGGCGACGCAATACCGGCGGGATGGACGGTCGAGTACGAGGTATTTCTCGAGGATGCCGGTACGTCCCTCGGCACGATTTCTCTCACCGAGATCGACATCCCCGTCACTTGGAATGACCACAGGAAAATAGGCGTCCGAGCAGTTATGACCGAGGACGACGGCGTGACTGTGCACTATTCGGACATCAACTGGTCTGACATAAATGGCTTGGAGACGCCGGACCCTTTCGTCTTGTGCGAGGTACAGGTCCCGGCTGTGCCGTTAGGATTGCGAGTGCGATAGATGGCTGAGTTTCTAATCTACAATAAAACTCACTGGATGGACGCTATGTCGCAGGCAGAGGTAGATGCGAAGATTACTGTAAATCCGAAATGGCAAACGAAATATGAAGCTCGCCTGCAAAAGGGAGACATAATCGAGGTTCGCGAAGACGGCTACTGGTCAGTTAAGCGCAAGGGGTTCGCCGCGCCAACATTCGCGCTTGTCTGCGTCCCCGGCGTATCGGTTGAAGATGCGAAGCACTACATGGAACCACAAGAAACGATCGTGAATGCTGGCACGAAAAACGAAGTGCGATCGCTATTAAAACGGCGGCGCTACCAGGTTGATTTACAGCAAATATCGTTAAGTGCCGAAAATTCGGCAACAGTCAGCAGACTGGCCGATGCGCGTATAAGGGATAAAAGTGGCTGAAGTAGTTCGGTACGTTGATCCTGACGCCACGGGAGTGGGCAACGGCACCAGCTGGACAGACGCATATACCTCACTGAACGCCTGGGAAGCGGCAGAGCAGACTGATTTGGTGAGCGACGGCGATTGGCATCATGTCTATGTCAGGGCGTCGAGCAATTCGCCCGACACGACAGAAACCGATATAAATGGATGGACGACTGGCAGCAGCAATTACATCTTAATCGAGGCGGCAAGCGGTGACGAGGCGCTAAAATCGGGCTGGAGCAGCACGCGGTATAGGCTGATCGTAACTGACCCCGGTGATTTTTCTCTATCGATCAAAGAAGAATATTTTCGCATCAAAGGGATCCAGCTGGGAGCAGTCTATTCGTCGGCGAATTATAAGGCAGTCCTGGGTACGTTTTATCTACCCAGTAGCAGCGACATTCGGATATACGATTGCCGTATCCAAACCAGCGGCGGTGCGTACAAGGGTGTCAACAGCACTGATGCAGACTTCAATATCAAGGTGTGGAATACAGTTTTCCATGGGATCACTGATGATGGTGTTACGGGAACTTTCGGCACTGTTGAAATATTTAACTGTATAATAGCTAACTGCTCTGATCATGGCATATACGCCAGCGCCGGGACATGGACTATAAAGAACACAGCAGTTTTTAACACGGCAGACGATATTGACATGGCCGGCGCCGGATCGTCTACTGTCGATTATTGCGCCAGCGACGACGGCGATGGAACAAATGCTGTTGCGCCAAGTGGTAGCGATTGGGACAACGAGTTCACCGACAGCGCCAGTGGTGATTTCACGTTGGAAGCCGGCGGCAACTGCGAAAACGGCGGCACGACTGATCCTGGCTCCGGCCTCTATGACACCGACATGGAAGGCGATGATTACGACGACGCGGGAGGCTGGAGCATCGGTGTCGATGAGATTTCGGGCGGTGCGCCGAGTGTGTCGATCCCGGTGATATTGCATCATCTCAGGCAACAAGGAGTGGCATGATGGCTATACCTCTTAAATACGCGACGGCATCTCAGGAGATCCCGCTAGGATATTTCCTTGACTCGACAGACGGCAACACCGAAGAGACCGGGCTGACGATTGCCAACACAGATATCAAGCTCTGGAAGGCCGGGGCGATTATTTTTGCCAACAAGAACTCGGGCGGAGCGACACATATTTCTAACGGGCTTTATTACACTACCCTGGACGCCACGGACACCGATACTTATGGGGCGCTGATTATTTTTGTTCATGTTGCCGGTGCTTTGGCGGTGCGCGTCGAGTGCGTTGTCATGGAAGCTGACGCCTACGATGCGCTTTATGCGGCGGCGGGGACCGGGCATATCGAAGCGGACGCGGTGCAGATATCCGGCGACGGGACGGCTGCGGACAACCTGAAGACAGCTTGCGATAATTACAGCGCGACGCGAGGGCTGGCAGGCACGGCGCTTCCCGCCGCGGCAGCGGATGCAGCGGGCGGGCTGGACTTGGATACACAGATCGGGACGGATATTGACGCAGTCCTGGCTGATAACGGGGAGATGCAGGCGGATTTGGCAAACGGCGGGCGGCTTGATTTGCTTATCGATGCTATCAAAGCGAAAACGGATAACCTCCCCGCAGATCCCGCTGATGATTCGGACATAGACGCGCAGCTTGCTACCATCGATGGCATCGTTGATGCCATTAAAGCCGTGACCGATAATTTGCCGGATGCTGGGGCGCTCAACGACCTGGCGACCATCCTGGCTGACACAAACGAGCTACAGACCGATGACGTGCCGGGGCTGATTGCAGCGTTAAACGACCTGTCCGCTGCCGACGTCAATGCTGAAGTCGATACAGCTTTGGCGGACATCCATCTGGATCACCTTCTCGCTGCGGATTACGACCCGGCAAGCAAGCCAGGAACTGCCACGGCTCTCTTAAATGAGCTGGTCGAAAATGATGGCGGCGTGTCGCGGTTCACGGTGAATGCACTCGAAAACGCCCCAAGCGGCAGCGGCGCGAGCGCAGAAACGATAGCTGACGCTGTTTGGGATGAGGCAAAATCCGGGCATGTGGCGGCTGGCAGTTTCGGTGAAGAGGTGCAGGCACATTCTCTTAGCAGTGAGGTTGCTGCGCTGAATGATTTATCGGCCGCTGATGTAAATGCCGAAGTGGACACCGCCCTTGCAGACTATGATCCGCCCACAAAAGCCGAGATGGATACGGGGCATGGTCTACTGGCGACAGAAGCAAAGCAAGACACCATAGACGGCATAGTCGACGCCATCAAGGCCGTGACCGATAATCTGCCAGATAATGGCGCGCTTTCCAGTCTCGCTACGGCTGCGGCTCTAAGTACAGTAGATGGCATAGTCGACGCGATCAAAGCTGTTACGGACTTGCTGCCTGATAGCGGGGCGCTTTCGAGCCTTGCCACTGCCGCTGCTTTAACCACGGTCGATACTGTCGTTGATGCTATCAAGGCCGTGACAGACAATCTGCCGGATAGCGGCGCGCTCGGTTCGGATACGCTGACCTGGGAAAATTGGACAAAAAGGGTGCTCGCATACTGCCAGGGAAATATCGCCAAAGACGGCAACGCCTACGCTTACAAGGATGTTGCCGGCAGTGGCACTGTGATGACGCTGACAGCAGCGGAAAGCGCCAGGACGCGAAGCTGATGGCCGTACCTGACAATATCAGCATATTTACCGGTGGCTGGTTTCAGTCCGATGGAGAGGTGCCGGATCAGATAGAGATATTCTCTGATGGCTGGTTTAATGTGCTGATAGCGGTAACAGGACTTGCACGGGTAGCATTTTCGTACAAAGCGGCCGCCCTGGCCTTCAGTTCGAAAAGTGCCGGCTTGGCCTTCAGCTCTTTAAAAGCTGGGGTCGCATTCACGGAGGAGTAGGTTATGACGGAACTGACTACAAAGGCAAAAGAAGAAAGCACTTATACAATTCAGGCTGTGATAACTGATGAAGACGACAATGCCCTGACGCCAAATAGCTTGACATGGACTCTGCTGGACCTTTGCGGCAACGTGATTAATGAGCGCGAAGATGTCGAGCTGACGCCAGCTTCAACCGTGAGCATAACAATGTCAGGCGATGATCTCGCTGTCACGGCAGCCAACGGCACGAAACGGCGATTGCTCCTCGAGGGCGATTACGATTCCGATTATGGCGAGGGGTTGCCGCTCAAAGAGCAGGTTGAATTCGAAATCGAGGAGCTCGTTGGAATAAGTTAACAGTTTTCTGGGAGGGGAACTATGTGGGAAAAAGTTATTCTCGGAATTAGCGAGCGGCCGATCGCCGTGGTCCTCCTGGCGCTGTCGTTTGCTTTTCTGTTTCTCGGGACAACTCGTCTGCAGAAGTTCCAGATTGTCGTCAAGTTTCGGATCCTGCTCAATGTCGCCGGCCTGGTAGTGCTCGGTCTTGCGCTTTTTCTTATCGTGCTTGAAAAGGTGGCCTCGTAATGTTGTCGCATGAGAACCTTTTGAAGCATAAGAAACTGCGCTCTGTTATCAATATGACCAGAACCGGCAATCTCTGGCCGGACATGACCTGGCGCGAAAAGATAAGCTATTTCGCTTTGGAATTGACGAGAATGGATTTGCTGTACGGACCTGGCGGCCGGTACAATATGGAAGGAAAGGATGATGATCCGGCTACCTGGAGCCGTTTTGAAAAGCAGGGCGATTCGCCGCCGAAGCTGGAATGCGCCGGCTTTGTCGAAATGGTGCTTTACGGCCTGAAACAAATTGAAGAGGATATTTTCAATTACCGCAGGCTTCGATTTGTGCCTTGGGATACGGAATTCTACAAGCGCGCGGCTTTGGGCGATCACAATTACGAGCCCAACTGGATCCCGGGCCGGCGCCGGCCGGCGACCATAACGGAGCTCAACGAAATGGGCGCCTGGGCACAGACGCCGGTGCTGCTATTTTTCCGAGAGGAATTCGAGCCAGCTACCGGCAGGCCGGAGCCCGGCGACGTGCTCAGTTTCATGAGCCACGACCACCAGGGCTACCACTTTCATTCGGCAATCTGGATCGAAACGGCAAACGAGCGCGGCATAGTGCACTCGAGCCCGAATTCTGGCTGGGATCCCGCTGATGGTCCGAAATACACGCCGGCGGTATCGAACTATTACCGAGAT
>Ga0180433_10003006_pt1 | contig 25271 bp, 20 predicted proteins | sample SS_ome_8_FD_132980 | JGI IMG/M metagenome (GOLD analysis project Ga0180433, IMG submission 132980) | Hypersaline lake sediment archaeal communities from the Salton Sea, California, USA - SS_1_D_1 metaG | ecosystem: Environmental > Aquatic > Non-marine Saline and Alkaline > Hypersaline >... | reverse complement strand
GGCACCTCGATGTCGGCTCATCGCATCCTGGGGCTGGAGAAGGTCCCAAGGGTTTGGCTGTTCGCCAATTAAAGCGGTACGTGAGCTGGGTTTAGAACGTCGTGAGACAGTTCGGTCCCTATCCGTCGTGGGCGCAGGATATCTGAGGGGAGCTGTCTGTAGTACGAGAGGACCTGGACGGACGAACCTCTAGTGTACCAGTTGTCCCGCCAGGGGCACCGCTGGGTAGCTACGTTCGGCAGGGATAAGCGCTGAAAGCATCTAAGCGCGAAGCCCACCCCAAGATGAGATATCCCTCCAACGAAAGTTGGACTGAAGGCCCCTTGTAGACTACGAGGTTGATAGGCCGGAGGTGTAAGCGCAGTGATGTGCTCAGCCGACCGGTACTAATAGGCCGTGCGGCTTGACCGGGCGCCAAGGTGATTGGCTTGATACTACGGGTGCTGCAACACTACTTTTTCGGGATAGATTGAGTTCCGGTGGCTACGGCGGAGGGGAAACACCCGTTCCCATTCCGAACACGGCAGTTAAGCCCTCCAGCGCCGATGGTACTGCATGGGAGACTGTGTGGGAGAGTAGGTCGTCGCCGGGGCACCTAAAGAGCCGCTCGAGAGGGCGGCTCTTTTTTTGGGCTTTGCGGGGCCGGATGCAGAAGCACGCTGCCGGCGTTACGAGGCGTAATCCCGTTGGAGTTCGCGGCCGGCGGGGCTCAATGGCCTTTTCAGGGACGGGCCGGCGGTGATATCTTGGTTGTAGAAGTTCAAGAGGCGGGGGCTGGTTGACGACCGATAAAGAGGGGAGCGCCGTCCGGGGCCCGCGAGGTCCTGGGGACGCGACGGTTGTCATGAGCCATTGGCCGGAGCCGCAACGTGGGGCTGCACACCGAAGCGATAGAGAGCGAAAGTAGGCTTAAGAAGACGATCGGACTCGCGGTCAAGTTCATCGCTTTGGTCCTTTTCGCTTGCTTGCTCGGGACGCAAATCTACTCCCCGCACCCCAGGATCATCAAGCTCGCCATAGCGCTCATCCTGTTCTGGATGACCATCAGATCTCCGCTGCCCAAGGTTGTCGCGGTGTTGGCGTTCATACTCCCGTTTTCCGCTGGTACCGTACTGGGTCCGACGAGCGGATTGGCCATCATAATGGTGTTCTTGGTTTGGATGGTGAGGGTGGCCACCGGCGGCTCGAGTCCCGTCTGGAAGAGCCCCGTCAGCGCAAGCTTGGTCGCACTAATCCTCATACACGCGCTGTCCTTCTACAATGCGCCCGCGGGTTACCAGATGGACTTTGCGCTGAAGAAGTTCGGCGTCCTTCTTTCCGCGGCTCTTCTGTTCTACCTGATACTAAACTTCGCGACCGACGAACAGGGACTGAAGAGACTTGTGTGGGCCAGTATGCTCTCGTGCGCGGCGATCATCGTCTTGAGCATGATCGAGTTGTTTGTCCCCGGGTGGCGCGTAATACCGTGGTTCACCTTGACGGGGACGAGGCAATACAGCCAATTCGGGGCCAGATGGATAGGCGGACCCTTCAGAGACGGCGAACTGCTGGGCGAATACATGGCAATAAGCGCGCCGCTTCAGGCTTACATGCTTTCCCGGGCTCGGTCAATGCCCATTAAGGCGTTCTGGGGCATTATGCTCCTTGGATCTCTAAGCACGGCACTGGCCACCATGCACAGGGCTCCGCTTCTCAGCCTGAGCATAGGGATAGTCTATCTCATTGTTCTTTTCCGCAATCGGGTAAAGCTCCATGCGCTCGCGTTGATACTGATCTTGGGGGTGGGCAGCGTTTTGACGCTGGAGTTCATTATGGCGGAATACACTCCGACCGGTTCCGTAATCCAGCGCATTCAGCGGACGGAATTCTATGGTATTACACCCGACTCCCGTAGGATGCCCTGGCAGCAAGCCTGGGAGCGCAGCTTCGAGCACCCATGGATAGGACACGGACCGTACTATGACATCGGGCATCCCGTTCCCAGATACTACGCTCCGCACAGCACCTACCTGTACTACTTCTACACCGTCGGGATCATCGGGGTCGTGATCTTCGCGTGGTTGATGGTGAATCTGATCAGAATGACCCTAAGGTACATGAGCGTGAGGACCGGGATAGCGACTTTTTCGACCGATTTGTTGGTGGTGCTGCACGTGCAAATTGTGGTATTTCTTATAGACGGCATCAAGATCGACTACCAGAGAAGTCCCATTTACTTCTTGATGTTGTGGTTGGTTTTCGGTATGTGCGCCGCGTGTTACAGAGTCGCCGAGCGGCGAACGGCCGAAGTTCTCGAAGAGCGCAGAGCGGGAGCCCCGGGCGGCCCCGCGAACGGCGCCGCCAAGTCGCGGAAGGGCTAGTCCACGTAGCCTAAGCTTCTTAGAACCTCCCGCGTTTCATCATCCATCTCAGACCGGGAAGCTCTGAGCGCCTGCTGTTGTACGGCCGACAAAATCGTCTCCAAGGCTTCCGTTAGTTCTTGTGTCTTGCCCGGCATGGCTCCTGATATTTCGTTCTTCTCTAAGGGGTCGGCGGCAAGATCAAAGAGCATGACTCGCTCGACGCCCGCGTTTCTCGCGCGGATCAGTTTGTATTGGTCGTCTTGGATGGCTTTGGCGCTCCTTCCTCGAGCACGCCTGAGTTCGCTCAGGGCCATGCGGTAGCGGACGCGCTCTTCACGCCGCGAGTAGGCCGATCACTCCGCCCAGCAAAAATGCCAGGGAAAGGCTCACCGGATACGAGAGACGTTTTCCGGACGCAGTCTCTCCTCGGCCGGCGGGTGTTGCGGTGTCGCGTTTTGTTTTCCTTCTTGACGAATCTTGCATCAGCCTTGCCTCCGCACACAGACTAGCGCATCCGTATCGCGTATACAACCGCTCTGAGTTGCCCTCTTCCTTTTAGACTCGGGAGATGATATGTTGGCGGAAAGAGGGGGTGAAATCGGCTTTGACCGAGCGGGCCGGCTCATCGTTGCGGGACCGGGGACTATGCCCGGGAACGGTGGAGCGGTTCTGCCACCGGAGCGCTGCGCGTGTTTGGTCTGCCGGGGTGCTTATTGTCATGATCAAAGGATGTCGCGACGTGAGGGCTCTTTGTCCTCTGAAGAAGACGAATTTGTTGTTTTTGGCCCTATGCTTTCACCTGATCGCCGGTGGGGGCGCAAGGGAGGGTGTTGAGGCTTCCGTACGCCCCGATGGGACTTTGTCCGATTCCGCCGTAGTCGAAGCCTCGGCGGATTCCTGCGCGCCGGAAGTCAGGGAACCCGCCGTCGTTCCCTTCGGCGTGGGCGAGTACCTGGAGTTCTCCGTCAGCTATAATATTATCCGGGCCGGCACGGCAACCCTCAGTGTGGAGGGCATAGAGGAGGTCGCCGGCCACCGGTGCTACAAGCTCGTCTCCACGGCGCGCAGCAATAGTTTCGTTTCCACCTTCTTTGAGGTGAGGGATCGAGTAGAGTCGTTGATGGACGTCCACGGTCTTTTCTCGCGAAAGTTCGAGAAGCATCTCAAGGAGGGCGGCTACACCAAGGACGAGGCGGTCTGGATAGACCACTGCGCGGGATTGGCATACTACGACGACGGCGACACCGTTGGGGTCCGACGTTCTTCGCAGGACGCGCTCTCGGCTTTGTACTTTGTTCGCACGCTGGATCTTGAAGTCGGGAACATGGTCGTATTCCCCAGTCACTCGGGGAAGAAGAACTACCCTATGAGGGTTCGGATCTTGGGGAAAGAGAAGATCAAGACACCCGTGGGTCACTTCGACTGCATAGTGGTGGAGCCGCGGCTCAAGTCCGAGGGCATCTTCAAGCACAAGGGAAGGCTGATAGTCTGGCTCTCCGATGATGAGAGGAGAATCCCGGTGCGGATGAAGAGCCAGGTGACAATCGGTTCAATCACGGCCTCGCTGGTGGATTGGAGGGCCGGAAGCCAACCGGGCTCCGGCGCCTCGGCGGAGGCCCAATCGGAAGGCGCGGGAATTCCCAGCGGGATCATCGAGTAGGTCCAAGGGGAGGCCATGAGCTCTTTCAAAGAGATCGATCTGTCGGGCGTCAAAGGTGTCTCCGTGGAGAATAGAGTCAGCAAGGTCGGGAGCGCCCAGCTCGGAAAGCCGATTGATCCCGATGCGACCGTTGAGCGTTTCCTGGAAAGCCTGCCGGACCTGCTCGGAGCCGAGGGTCTCAAGAACCTCGCGGCGCGCGTCGCTTCGGCTAGAAGTGAGGACCGTCACGTCCTATGGATGATCGGAGGCCACGTGATAAAATGCGGCGTGGGTCCCCACATCGTGGATTTGCTGAGTAGAGGGCTTGTGACCGGCATAGCGATGAACGGCGCAGCCGCGATCCACGACTTCGAAGTGGCGATGTGGGGTCACACATCCGAGGACGTTGAAGAAGCGCTCGGACGGGGCGAGTTCGGCATGACCGAAGAGACCGCGCGCCTCATGAACGAGGCCGTGTCCGAGGGGGAGTCCGAGGGATGGGGACTCGGCGAGACTCTTGGAAGGCTGCTCGAGACCGAGAAGCCGAAACATCCGGAAGCCGGCGTGCTCCTGGCCGCATGGCGGGCCAAGGTGCCCGCGACGGTTCATGTGGCCGTTGGTACGGACGTCATACACCAGCATCCCAGCCTGGATCCCGCAGCTCTCGGCAGCGCGACTTTCACGGACTTCAAGGTGTTCGCGGGTTGCGTCTCAGAGCTGGAGGGCGGAGTGGTGATAAACGCCGGCTCGGCCGTAATAATGCCCGAGGTATTCATCAAGGCTTACTCCATCGCCGTAAACCTCGGGCGAAGGCCGGGGGGGCTTACGACCGCGAATCTTGACTTCATTCAGCACTACAGGCCCACCGTCAACGTGCTTCGCAGGCCGGTGCCTCCGGATGGGGAGAGCTTCGCGCTGACCGGGCACCACGAGATACTGATACCGTTGCTCGCGTGCGCCATCAAGCTGGAGGCCCGGCGTAAGGCCGGCAAGCGTTTCGAGATCAAATGACAGACGATCGATCCTCGCGTTCGAAAAGACTGCGCACCTCTCCGCTCTTCAGAAAGGCGATGTTTCTTCTGAGATATCTGACTCAGTTGAGGGAGTGGTATATCATTGCCGAGCTGAGGAGATTGCTCAAGGGGACGCACCCGCGAACGATGCTCGATGCCGGCTGCGGGTACGGGGAATACACCTACTTCATCGCGTCGAGGTATCCCGCGGTCCGGGTCACCGGACTCGAGGTGGACGGCGGACTCGCGGCGGATCTTGCCGAGTTCGCCGGCAAAGACGGATTGAAGAACGTGACGGTCGTCCGGGGGGACGTCCTCGGCCTGGACGGCAAAGAGAGATATGATCTTGCCCTTTGCGGCAGCGTGCTCGAGCACATCGAGCGCGACCAGGAGGCGTTGGACCGACTGTCCGCCTCCCTGAGGCCGGGAGGTGTAATGCTCGTGTACGTGCCTATCGTTCCTCGCCGTATTACCCCTCATTTCAAGAGGTTGGAGGCTAGGGGCAGGGTGGCCGGATGGGATCATTTCGGCCACGTTCAAAGCTATACCGGCCCCGATCTCTCCGAGAAGATCAGAAGGGCGGGGCTTGTTGTGAGGAAGTCCGTCAAGACGTACGGGTTTTTCGGCGCGCTGGCCTATGAGATTCTATATACGTTTTTGCCTCACTCGTCTCGATTTTCCCGAAAACACTGGCTTCTGCTGCCGCCCTACTTCCTGCTTCTGCATCCTCTCGTGTTGGCCCTGATGTACGTTGATCTTCACAGGCGCAATCCTTGGGGGAACGGCCTGATGGTGGTCGCCGAAAAGCCCGGCCGCGAGGGGGCCGGGAAGGCGGGCCGACCGGGAATCCGACCGGGCGGCGATGCAAGTCGCGCATGAAGTCGTGTCTCGGGAGCCCGGGGACGAAGCGGTTTCGGCGAGGGTCTTCTCGGGAGAATTGAGAGTAGCTGCGGCTGTAGAGCGTTCGCCTTGCGGGCCCCGCGGGCCGGCTCAGGGGTGGGGACCGCTTGTCCGGCCACCCGTGTAACCCGCAGTCGAATGTGCGGATTCCGGTCGCCGATCGCCCCGGCCGCCGAATCCTGAAGGCGTTGACACCCCGGCGTCGCGGGTGCTATACTACCGTTGTCGGCCGAGGATATTGTGGCCCTTGGTTTTCGAGGAGGTGAAGCCGCAAGGGCTTGCTAAGGAATAGGGTGCGTTTAGCCGATGAATTCTAGAGATTCTGGGCTTAGGGCCGGCCTTGCTCTGTAGGGTTTATGGCAGCAGACTCGGCCGCCGGCACGGCCGGTGGTTTGGGTTATGGCGCGGTTTCGCCCGTTCCTGGGCAAGCAAGCAAATACGGTTTGTGTTGTCGTGGCAAGCTTGCGCCCGAGGCGACGGTTGTTGAGACCGCGTGCGGGCTTTTTTTGTTTTAGGGGCCGTGGGACGGATCATGATGCGCAGCAAAGGGGCCTCATCTGTGAGAATTGGGATGGCCGTCGTTTTAATCCTGGGCGTCTGCCTGGCGTGCGGATGCGGGTCCAAGGGCGGATGGGAGAAATCCGCGCCGGGGGAGAGCCCTTTCGGCGCACCTTCGGCGTTGAGCACGGACAGGGAGTACGTGCTTGCCGTGGGAGATCAAATCGCCATGGAGGTCCTTTTCTACGAGGATTTCGACGCGTCGGCCGTCATAAGGCCCGACGGCAAGGCTACTTTTCCGCTGATGGGCGAGATTCGGGCGGCCGGCTTCACGCCGTCGCAGTTGGACTCCCTGGTGACGGCGCGGTTCTCGGAGATCATCGTTGATCCGGACGTCTCCATCATAGTCAAGGAGTACTCGGATCAGCTCGTGTACGTATTGGGCGAGGTCGAGCTTCCGGGTGCCTATCCCCTCCAACACGGAATGACCCTTGTCGGGGCTTTGAGCGCAGCCAAAGGCGCCACTAGAACGGCGCGACTTACGGACGTCGTGCTCGTGAGAAGAGAGACGGCCCTAAAGGCATGGGGCGCGAAGGTCAACGTTGAGAGGTTCTTCGAAGAAGCGGATTTTTCGGCGGATCCTCAACTGCAGGCATATGATATAGTCTATGTCCCAAGGACGAAGATCGGCAGTTTGTCCGTGTTTTTGGAGCTGGTTTTCAGGCCCATGGCCTATCCGCTCAGCATAATCGTGAGAGGTTACGAGTTGGTGACCGTGGAGGAGAGGCAGTGATCGATCCGGCCCCGGCGGCGACCTAACGCGTCGGCGGGGAGGACGGCCGGGACCTCCGGGTCTTTCGCTCATCAACTGCGACGCTGGAGACTGGTGGTAAGTGAGATGTACGAGGAGCAGCAAACAAAAGAGATATCCGTCAGGGATTTCTTAAGGGTCGTCTTCAGGCACAAGTGGATCCTGATCACGCTCTTCACCGTTGCTACTACGGTTGTGGCCGTAATGAACATCATGAGTCCGGTCCTCTATGAGTCCCAGGCCCGAGTTCTCGTGCGCCGGGGGCAGATGGAGAGCGCCGTGTACGCGAGGTACCGATATCTCCCATGGGAGGAGGAGATAAGCTCGGAGCTTGAGACGGTCAAGAGCCAGGCGGTCCTGGCCAGGGCCGAAGATATCCTGAAAGATAGGCTGGACGAAGCGGGCCTGGACAGACGGCCGGTCATTCTCAGGCGCAACGTGAACGTGGACGTTGTCAAGGAGTCGAACGTTCTTGCGATATCCTATCTCCACAGCGATCCCGATATGGCCCAATTCGGCGCGGATGCGGTGTCGCGGGCCTACATGGAGCATTATCAAGAGGCCGGCAACATCGAACGGGTGGGCGAGTTTTTCGTGACGGAGATAGAGGGGGTCGAGGGAGAGATGTACGGGCTGCGGGCGGCCCGCGGGGAGTTCCTGGAAGAGGCAAAGCTCACTTTTTCCAAGAATGAGCAGGATCAGCTGGAGAGGAGAATAGAGGAGTACAAGAACAGGCTGAAGGAGTTGAGGCTGGAGATTTCCAAGAGAGAGGCGTTGCTGGAAACGCAACGCCGCGCCGTTGAGGACGGCTTTGAAACTCGCATTCCGAAACTGAGAGACTCTTCCTACGGCGATGCCTCCGTGATCACACAGACGAAGATGGAGCTGGCTAAGTTGAAGGCCGAGAGGGACGCGATGGCCGCGCAATACACGGAGAAGTATCCTCCGCTGGCGGCGCTGAAAAAGCGAATCAAGGTTCTCGAGGGCCAGTTGCGAAGTGAGGTCCTCGACAAAATCAACTTGGAGGAAATGGATCTGGAGATACTCAGGAATGAGGAGAAGACCCTGACCCAGAGCCTTTCGGAGTCGGAGGGAAGGCTGTTGGCGATATTGGAAAAGCAGGGCCGGTACCGGCAGATGGAGCTCGACCTGGAAGCGCTGGAGGAACGCTACAAGCAACTCAAGGAAACGGAGATTCAGACGAAGATCGCGCAGGCTACGAGCCCCGACTGGAGGGTGACCCTTCTGACGCCCGCGTCCGAGGCAATCGCGAGAAAGACCAAGGATTACGTAAGAATGGCGCTGGCGCCGATATTCAGCTTGTTGATCGGTCTGGCCTTGGTGTTCTTCATCGAGAGTCTCGACCATTCCATTAAGACCCCCGCCGATGCGGAGGAGGCATTGGGGATTCCCGTTCTTGCGTCGCTTTGGGAGATAAAGAAGACCTGAGCGCCCGCGCCCGAAAGAACCATGGAGACGACCGACCAGAATGTATGAGAGCTTTTTCAGACTAAGGGAAAGTCCGTTCAACGTGACACCGGACCCCCGGTTCCTCTACATGGGGCCCAGCTACAGGGACGGGCTCGCGTATCTCAAGTACGGCATCCGAGAGAAGAAGGGATTTCTCGTCTTGACCGGCGAGGTCGGCACCGGCAAGACGACGCTTGTAAGGGCGCTGGCTCAGGAGCTGGCCCCCGAGGTCGTGATATCCGTTGTACTGAACACGAGGGTTACGCCCAAGCAGTTGTTGACACTGGCGGCGCGCGATTTCGGGCTGGAGAGATCGTGGCGGGAGTCGAAGGTGGAGCTGATTGCGGATCTCACCGACTTCTTCCTTACCCAGGCGAACGCCGGTCGGACCTGCGTGCTCGTCGTCGACGAGGCCCACAACATGGGGCCCCAGTTGCTTGAAGAGCTGAGATTGCTGTCCAATGTGGAGACCGACCGTCAGAAGCTCCTGCAAATCGTCATGGTAGGACAGCCCGAGCTGATGAGCACGCTGTCCCTGTCCTCGATGAGGCAGATCCGCCAGAGGATTCCGGGGAACTTCCATATCAAGCCGCTCCGCGAAGATGAGGTCCGGTCCTACGTGAACACGCGTCTGAACGTCGCCGGAGCCGATCCGAGCCGGCTGAGATTCACTCCCGATGCTTTTGAGGTCATATACTCGACTACCAGGGGAATCCCGAGATTGATGAACATCCTATGCGACCGGGCCCTGCTCGTGGCCTATGTCGCCGAAAGAAGAGAAATCGGACCGGACGGCGTATCAGAGGCGGTTAGAGACCTCGGTTGGGGAATCCGCGAGGGAGACAAGTATCTCTCACAGGCGGCGGCGGGAGCCTGAACGGCCGGCCGTCGCGTTTCTCGGCTTGGATTCCGGCCGGAGGGGCCCGTTCGAGGAGCACGCGGCGGGACACGGCAAGAACGGTCCCATGGGACAGTGAATCAAGGATGAGCGAGACCACACATGAGCAAGATCTTTGAAGCCCTTAAGAAGGTCCAGGCCGAGGCGATGGGTAAGAAGACGCTCGCGCCCGCGCCCGGGGAACCCGAAACGCGGGTCGCTCGGCCCGAGAGCGGCAACGGCGTCCCTCAGGTGCCCGAGAGTTTCGCAGCGGAAATGGTCGCGATGCGATACAACCTGGATGCCAAGATAGGACGCGCTCACAAGGCTCTGACCTTCACGTGTGCAATACCCAGGGAGGGCGTCTCCACGGTTTCGAGGATGTTCGCACAGGTTCTGGTGCAGGATCCCAACCTGAATGTGATATTGGTCGACGCGAATATGCACGGGCCTTCCCTCCATGAAGCTCTGGGGGTGGATATGTCTTCGGGTGTCACGGACGTGCTCTTCGGCCGCAAGGCGTTGGATGAGTGCATCAAGCCCACCGCTCTTCCTAGGTTGCACGTCATGCCCTCCGGAGATCCGGTAAGCGCCCCCATGCAGGCTTTCGCCTCGGACCAAATGAAGAAGCTGATAGCCGACCTTCTCTCGACCTATGACTATGTCCTGTTCGACGCTCCGCCCGTGCTGGTCTATCCGGAAGCTACCGTCCTGAGCAGCCGGACGGATGGGGTAGTGTTTGTTGTTCAAGCCGTGCGCACGAAAAAGGAGGTGGCTAAGAAGGCCCTGGAGGCCCTCGAAAAGGCCGGAGGAGAGGTTCTTGGGGTTGTTCTGAACAAGAACAAGCATTTCATACCCGAGTTCATCTACAAGAGGGTCTGACGCGGCTGTTTTCCCACGAGCGACTCCAGCAGCTAGGAAGCCCGCCTCGAACGGCAGGCTTCTTTTTGGATAGAGTGTTTCACCGCCGGAGGGCGGCGTTCACACGGCTTTGAGATTCTATGCGTAATACGTTGATCCCGGTCGATGGGCGCCGGCGGGGGCGCTCTGAGTGGATGGTGCGAGCAAATTGACGCCGAATGACACCGTTATTGGGGCCGAAGTGCCCGTATCGCGTTTGCCGGCCGCCGCCGAGATAGTCAGGGAGTACATCCGCGCCTCTTGCCTGACAATCCTGGACAGGGTGGGACGGGAAAACGCGGCCGCGGTCGTCGTCTCAGGCAGCGCCGCGTTGGGGGAGATGACGGCAGTGAGTCTCGACGATGGAGGTCCGCTTGTGCTCTCCGACGTCGACCTCGCCTTGGTTGTGAAGAGCGATCCGCTCAGAGACTCCGTGAAGCGTATGAAGCCCGCGATCATGAACGAGATCGCGGGACACCCGGCCGCGTCGAGAATATGCCCGAGCCCGGACCTTGGAGTGTACTCGCTGAGGGATCTCGGGATTCAGGACCGAAAGATGGGCGTCCTGGAGCTCAGGGACTCCGGCATCGTGATCTGGGGCGACGCGGGGGTTCTGGACGGGCTTCCGCGATTCGGACCGGAGGAGATCCCGGGGAGAGAAGCCGTCGCTCTTCTCTTCAACCGGTGTCTGGAGATGCTGGAGGCCTTGGAGGGCGGGTTTTCCGAGGATCCGCGCCGATCGTTGCTCCTGCTGTACGCCTGCGCGAAGGCCTATTTGGACTCGGGTACCGCGCTGACCGCCTATCACGGGCGTTATGCTCCGGGCTATGGGCCCAGACTTGATCGGACCCGTCGGGTGATCGCGGAGAGATGGGAAGACGGGCGAGATGCGATTCCCCCCGAGGAGTTCTTGATGGGACTCGCGTTCTGGACCGATTTCAAGCTTGATCCGGATCTCCGTAGGGTCATTGAAAAGTATGAGATCGCAGGCGGCAGGGCGACCCTGGGCGACGCCGCATGGCGGGCGTTCCTGGAGGCCAGATTGGTGCTGCCGGCGGTCTGGATGGCCCTCGTTGAAGATCAGGGAGCGGATGCCGGGAGCGGGGTCACCGGCGCCTGCCGCTCGCTGCTGGGGCGCGAGCCCCTGTCGGCGAGGCTGCGGGGCTGGAAGCGGGTGTTCACAGGCGGGGGTGGGGTGCCCCTCTCGCGCGCGGCGAGGCTGGCCTTCGCCGGCTCACCCCTTCACCTCCTTCGTCTGTCCGCCATGTGCCTTCTGGGCGGGTATGCTTCCGAGGGGAAGGGCGGGCGTGGGGTGCCGGAAGGGACCGAGACGGTCGTACCGTTCTTGGATAAGTCCGCGGCCGGTTTCTTGAGGGCCTATTTCCCGGGCGCGATTGAGAGCGGGATGAGGGACGAAGACGTGGAATCATGGCGAAGGCTCATCATCGAGGTTTGGAGGCGCTGGACTGAGAGGTTCTGGTCGTGAGTGAATCCGGGCGCGAGGCGGTCCTGCTGATAGTGATTGACGCCCTCCCCTGGGAGCTTGTCCGCGAAACGGGCTTCTTGGACGACCTTGCCCCCTTCAGGGGGCCGCTCAAGACGGTCCTCGGGTACAGCGCGGCCGCGCTCCCGACGCTTTTCTCAGGCGTCATGCCCGAACGCCACGGGCACTGGGCGATGTACAGCCACGACCCCTCAAACTCCCCTTTCAAGCCGTACAAGCCCCTCTTGAGCTTGGCTCAAAGGCTGGGCGGCAAGGGGCGGACGCGCCGTTTCATAGAAAGGGCGCTGCCCCTGACTTCCTCGATTAAGGGATACTTCAAGCTCTACGACGTCCCGCTGGACCTCCTGCCGCGGTTCTCTCTGGTTGAAAGGGGAGACATTTTCTCTCCCGGGGGGCTTCGGTCCGCGAGGAGTCTCTTCGACGTCCTGGAGGAACGGGGTATCGATTACAAAGTGTGGACGTGGAAGACTCCCGAGGCCTCGAATTTCGCGGACATGATGGGTTGCATTTCAAGACGCGACGCCCGCGTCTTTTTCTTCTACACTCCCGAGCTCGACGGTGTGATGCACGCCGGAGGGGTTTTCTGCGAGGAAGCTCTGAGGAAACTGAGGGAACAGGAATCGGCCGTGAAGCGGGCTTACGAGGCCGCGCGGGCGGCCTTTGAGAGCGTCTCACTGATCTTGGCGAGCGATCACGGCATGACCGACGTGGTCGAAGGTCACGATCTGATGGGATACGTTGAATCAAAGGTCGCGCTTAGCTACCCGCGCGACTACCTTCCCTTCTATGACTCCACGATGGCTCGGTTCTGGGGGCGGCGGCGGGGCGCCCTCGACCGTTTGAGGGACGCTCTGGGCGACCTGGACTACGGGAGAGTGCTCGATCGCGAAGATCTCAAGGACCTGGGCTTGAGCTTCGAGCACGCCGACTACGGCGAGTTGATATTCCTTCTGGATCCCGGGCACGTTGTGGCGCCCAGCTTCATGGGAAAGGACGTGCCCGCCGCCATGCACGGATATCATCCGGACTATCGATTCTCGCATGGGGTATATCTGAGCAACCGCCCCTCGAAACCCGAGCCGGCTCATATCAAGGACGTGCTGAAGTTAGTTATTGAGACAATAGACGACCCGGTTCCGGGCGCCAAAGCGACGTGACGAGAAGGGCTTTTCAAGTGGTGACAGCGGGAAGACGCGCTGATAAGATGAATCGCCCGGGATGCCGGCCCGAGGGGGCGCTTTTGCGAAAGGGCGGCTTCCGGTTGAAAGCGGTCGTGTAGCGGCGGGCGAGGGGAGGAGTGGAGCGGCCCCCTTCGGGCCCGAGCTTCGGGCGGTGCGTTGCCGCGGGCTGAGGAAGACCATGAAGATAGATAAGAAGTTCATATTGAGCCTTGCCATAAGCGCGGTATTCGTGGTCCTCGCCGTCGGTAAGGTCGATTTCAGCGAGACCTGGGAGAGTATGCGCCGGGCCGACTACGTGTACGTGATTCCCTCGGCCGCGGCAGTGATAGCGAGTCTCTACATCAGAGCAGTGAGATGGAAGCTGCTTCTCGGACCCATCAAAGTCATTCCCACCGCGAGCCTCTTCGCTGCCGTGATGATCGGCGCAATGGGAAACAACGTCCTCCCCGCGCGCCTGGGAGAGGTTGTGCGTGCCGACGCGATCGGGCGGAAGGAGAAGGTCAGCAGAAGCGCCTCGCTTGCGACAATCGTCGTCGAGAGGATGATTGATCTATTCACCGTCCTCGTGTTTCTCGGCATAGCGCTCATCTATGCCCCCTTCTCCGAGGAGATTGAAAAGGGCGGGTACACCATGTTGGCTTTGAGCGTGGCGGCTCTGGGTTTCCTGTTGTTCCTAAGGATAAGAACCGCCGGCGCGCTCAAGCTTCTGCGTCTGGTCTGCAAGCCCCTGCCGGCCGGAATGGAGGACCGGCTGGTCGGACTCATGACCTCGTTCGTCGACGGTCTGGAGATTCTCACCAAGGGCCGTCATATGCCGGCCATCATTGCGCTTTCGGTTCTGATATGGATCTCTCTGTCATGCTCCATACTCTTCATGTTCATGGCGTTCGGGTGGGACTTGCCGATTCATGCCGCGGTGGTGGTTATGGTGGCTACCGCGTTCGGAGTCATGATACCCGCTGCGCCGGGCTTCGTGGGTACTTACCACTATTCCTGCCAGCTCGCGCTTGCGGTATATGGAATGGACAAAGCCGGAGCTTTGGGCTACGCCGTTGTTCTCCACGCCACTCAATGGGCTCCCGTTACGCTGATAGGGATTTTCTACTTCATGGCTTCCAACCTCTCCCTGAAAGATATCGACAAGGCGGACGCTAACACGTAGGTGCGGCGTATGGAGCTTCAAAGCACAAGGCGGTGGCGTTCAGGCGGTCGGCTCCCGCCCGGGCTGATTGTCGCGGCCTTGGTGCCGCTCTGCGTGTTGGTCGCGACTTCCTCGTGGTTCGGGCCGTCGATCAAAATGTGGGCGGGGTTCGCGGTGCTCTTCCTCCTTCCGGGAGTCCCTCTCGTTCTTTTCGCGCTCGGGCGGGCGCTAGATCCATTCGAGAAGGCGGCGGCCTCGTTCGTGGGAAGTCTGGTCGTTCTGACGGCGGCCGTCCTTCTGTCGCACGTTTTCGGCTGGAGTCTTAACGGTGTCTTGTGCTTCATCCCCTTGGCCGCCGGGATCATGGGGCTCGTCCATTGGGCGCTCTCGAAGAAGAGCGCGCCGCAGGCGGGTGAGGCCTCGGACGTCCGGGACGCCGGCAAACCCCGTGACCCTTTCTATACTAAGGCGGTGAGCGCCGCGACATGGGTGCTCTTGGCGGTCGCGGTGCTCTGGAGCGCCGGCGTGCCCGGAGAATTGGGCTGGACCACGGACGCCTTCGATCACATCGCCACGGTGCGGGAGATACGCGATACGGGCGATCTGTTTCCGCTGAGCGCGTGGTACAGCGAGCCCGAAGCGCCGCTGCCTGACCCCCGCAAGGGAGTGTTTCACGTCGGATTGGCGGCCTTTTGCCGTCTCAGCGGCCGGGATCCCGCGGAAGTCTGGCTGTGGCTCCCGGGGGCGCTTCTGCCGTTGGCCCTGCTGGTCGTATTCTGCCTGGGGAGGGCCCTAACCGGCTCTTGGGCGGGGGGATGGTTGGCCGCGCTCTTCTGGGTTATGTGCTTCGGCGGTCCGAACTCTCGCCTGCCCGCTCAGATGGGTTACGCCCACAACATCTCGGAAGCGGCATCCTGGTTCCTCATAGTGTTGCTTTTGAAGTATATCTTGGAACATAAGAGGGAGCTGGCCCTCGCCTCGGCCGTCGGCCTCGTCGCGTGCTGTTTCGTTCACGTTTCGTCGTTCGTGCTCTTGATGGCGTCCTGGGGGTGTTTTCTCGCCGCGGCTCTTGTGCTGGGCGGGGACGCCAGCCGGGAGCTTTGCGGAAGGTTGGGCCGAGTCGGGCTTGTCTGGTTGGTGCTGGGAGTGTTTGCGGCGGCGGCTAAGGTGTTGATGAGCTATGCCCCGGCGAACCCAATTCAAGTTCAGAGTCAGAACCTGCTTTACTGGGGCTCTTCATTGCATACGGTCAATCCACTGTGGGTGTTCGGGTGGTTGGGCCTTCCCGGGGTGCTGGCGATTGTGATTGCGGTGGGCATTGCGGTCCGGGGAAGGCGGAATCCCGGCACGCTCTACATGGCGGGCGCTTCCATTGTTCCCATTGCCGTCGTCCTCAATCCTATTGTGGTTCCGTTGCTCTACGGCGTCATCGGCTACCTTGTAGAAAGGTTCACGTGGATTATCCCGTATCCTCACGTGCTCGCGTTCACTGCGGTCGCGTCGTACCGGCGGCTGCTTCTTCCCGGAAGCTCGCTCCCGCGACTCGGCGCGGCTTTTCTGCTGGGCTGCGTCCTTCTTTCGGTTGGGGCGACCGCGGCCGTGAGGCCCGACGCCCGGGCCGTCGAGGCCGACCGGACCGTGCCATGGATGCACGCGCTCGATTACTTGCAGTCCGAGGCGGACGCGCCGGCGGTCGTGGCCTCCGATCTGCTTACCAGCTATTCCGTTCCGGCGTTCACCAGGCACCACGTGGTAAGCACGCTGCATCAGCACGGGTCGCCCAACGATCCGAGGGGGGCCGACAGGATCGTCGCCCTGATGGAGATCATGAACCCCGACCTGCCGGGATCCCTCCTCAAAAGGAAGTTGATGGAGCAGGAAGTGGATTTCGTTCTCATCAATAGGTCTTTCGACGCCAGGCTGATGCTCCACTACGCGGAGGTGGACACGGTCTCTTTGATGCGGTTGAAGGAGAGGCTCGAGGGAATCCCCGTCGTGTTCAGGAAGGTCTACGACAAGGGCGGCGTGAGCATCTTCGCCGTCGATGAAGCCGGCCTCCGGAAATGGACTCCGAGGGACACCGGGCTGCCGCCGTACGTTCTGCCCCCCGGCGCGACCCCTCCGGGAGTTCCGGTCAAGGCCGTCTTCGACGGCAAGGTGGAGCTTCTCTCCGTTGAGCTTCCGCGGCGTCCCGTCGAGCCCGGTGAGAGCTTCCGGATCACGTGCTATTGGCGGAGCAAAACCGACAAACTGAAGTTCGACATACCTTGGGTGGTTCAGATCAGGATGCAGAAGGACTATCCGAAAGGAAGGCTCTATTCGCCTGCATACGGCAAGATATATAGAAAGCTCACCGAGTTGATCAGAGGTGAAAGGTATAGGTGGCGCGACGCACACTTGCCGGCGAGAGGCCTTTTTCCGCCTTCTCTCTGGGAGGATTTCATAGTGAAGGACACGGCCGACGTGTATGTTCCTCGTTGGATGGATTCGGGGACCTACGAGCTCAGTGTCTTCATCGGCCGTAGGGCCATATATCCAAACCTCACGGTTCGGGATTTTTTGCGTGATGACGATCAGTACTCGGGCGTGACCGTAGGCAGCTTGGAGATACGATGAGATCGCACAAGTTGGGGCGGAGGGGATCGTTGCGGAGGGTGCCGCGGCGCGCGGCTTCTCGGCGCGGTGATCGTCGGTCTATGAAAAGGAGGGGGGGCGCTTCGGGCTCGGGCCCCCGTGGAGATACCATGGCGAGGGCCGAATAGACCGTAGGTGCGCATGGACCGTATCGGAGGGGATTCGGGAGAACACGAAGAGGCCGAATCGGCTTGGAAACGCCGGTAGCCTCTTTTCGGCCGTCTACGGCCGTCGTCCGGGCATTTCCCGCCTCGTACCGCCGCACCCGCATCCCATCGGGTCCGCCGCCGTGGTTGGTCCCAGGCCCCCGGAGGAGTGCGGTGTGGGGCGTAGACCGACTCGATTTTTGAGCCTCTTCGCCAAGGTTAGCTATTGACTTTGACGCACCGGTATGCTAATATAGTCACTGGTTGGGAGTGGTTCTTTTGACGGCATAGGCATACTAGGAGGTTATTGGTAGGGCTTCAGTTGCTACTGGGTTAGGCCGATTTTCAGACATGCCTGGCGTGGGTGCGGGCCGGGCCGCAAATGGGCGGCGGCGCGGCGGCGCACGACCGTTCCGCGTGACCATTGCTTTGTGTGCGGGACGGCGGCTCAGTGGCGAATAGAGGCCCTCTTCAAGTATCAAGCTAATTCCCGGTCGTGATGACCGCGGCTTGGGTCAAACGCAGGGGGCCGCAACGCGAGGCGTCGGCCCCTTGTTGTCTATCCAAACCGGGTTGTGGCAGACAAGACCATGAGTAGTCTTCGAGCATCTCGAGTAGTGCGAAGATCAAGCGCGGCCGAGACGGCGATGCGGTCTCCGGTCACGCCTCCGAGGCAGCCTCAGGTTGTTCCTCCGGCGACGCCATACAGGAATATAGTGATCGCCGAGGCGCAACGCAATGGCCTATATCTCAAGTACGGAAAGAGGCTCCTGGACGTCATCGGCTCTTTCGTGGGCCTGGTTTTGTTCTCACCGGTGATACTCCTCTTCGCGATCCTGATCAAGCTCGATTCCGACGGGCCCGTCTTTTACAGGGCGAAGAGACTCGGGACCGGCGGTAAGCCTTTTGATTTCTTCAAGATGAGGTCCATGTACACGGGGGCGGACAGTTCCCGCGGCAGTCTGATGCATCTGAACCAGGTGACCGGTCCCGTGTTCAAGCTCTTCAATGACCCGAGAATCACCAGGGTCGGCAAGTTCCTGCGAAAGACGAGCATCGACGAGCTGCCTCAGTTGTACAACGTGCTTCGCGGGGACATGAGCCTTGTGGGACCGCGGCCGCCCATTCCCGAGGAAGTGGAGAAATACGAGCCGTGGCAGCTTCGCAGGCTCTCCCTCAAGCCCGGGATTACGTGTCTCTGGCAGATCAGCGGGCGAAGCCGGTTGGGTTTCGACGAATGGATGCGATTGGACATGGAGTACATCAACAATCAATCGTTCTGGATGGACATGAAGATCCTGGTGCGCACCGTTCCGGCGGTTGTTCTGAGGGAAGGCGCCTATTGAAAGGATCGCGAAGTGCGTGTATGTTTCCCGCGGCCCGGCGGCCGCGGGTTTCTTGTTTTGGGCCGGGAATCGAACACCGGCCGCGAAGCGCGTTCTTCGGTCCGGCAGGAGATGAAACGGCGCGCTCATTCGGACGGGGGGCCGGTCCGAATGGAACCGCCCAAACGCGCTCCAACCGACCGCGGTGAGGGGCGCCTTAACGGACCGGAGTTGCGGAGTGTGAGGGATTCTCCGGGATTGCCCCGGCAACGGCGAGGGGGGCTCGTTTGCGGATAGTCTTTCTGTCTGAATCAAAGGGCTTCGGCGGGGCCGAGCAATACGTCCTCTCTTTGGCGGGGGGGTTGGCGGGGCTTGGACATGAGGTCCACATAGTGGCGCCCTCCGGCGCCCGCTGGTCTTTGAAGGACGACGGGGCTTGGGCGACGAGCTTCACACCCTCGGCGGTGCATGCCTTCCGGCCCGCGGAGGCCTTGTGGCTGGCGGGCGTCATCCGCAGGCTGCGTCCCGACGTTCTCCATATCAACATGCCCAGCGCTTATTCGGCCGGCTTCGGCATGGCCGCTCCCGTGGGACGGGCGCTTGGGTGCGGCGTTGTAGCCACCGAGCATCTCTCTATGATAGGGCGATCGAGGAGGCGCGCCTTCTTCAAGAACTTGTTCGAGCCGTACGTCCAGAAGGTGATCGCCGTGTGCGACGCTACGGCGACGGCTTTGAAGGAAATCCACGGCGTAGCCGGCGACAAGATCACCGTGGTCTACAACGGAGTCGATCCCGCGGCTCTCTCCTTCGTCGAAAGGTCCCGGGCTCGCTCGGTTCTGGGGATTCCGGAAGGGGTCCCGGCGGTAGGCTGTCTCGGGGAGCTGATCCCGAGGAAAGGGCAGTCTTATCTCATAGAAGCCGCGGCGGGCTTTTCGGGCGGCCCGGCCGCGGGCGCGGCGGTCGTGATAATCGGCGACGGCGAGGATAGGGAAAGGCTGCGGAGTCTGATAGCGGAGCGCGGACTGGAGAAGACGGTGCGGTTGGCCGGAAACGTTGAAAGCGCCGGGTCACTCCTCAAGGCTTTCGACGTCTTTGTCATGCCCTCGCTCATGGAGGCGTTCCCGTTCGCGCTGTTGGAGGCGATGGCAGCGGGGGTCCCGGTCGCGGCCTCCTCGGTGTGGGGGATACCCGAAATGGTCGTTCATGAGGATACCGGCTTGCTCTTTCCGCCCGGGGACCCAGAGGCCCTGAGAGAAGCCGTAGTCAGGCTTGCCGGCACCCCGGATCTCCGCGCGAGAATGGGGCGAAGGGCCGAGAAGGCAGTCGCGGAGAAGTTTTCTCTGGACGGAATGGTCCGGGGCACCGCGGCGGTGTATGAGTCATTGGGGTGACGACCGAGGGGCCTGAGGCCGGGACGTGCGGGACGGCCCGGCGTAAGCCCCGAGCAAAGGACTTATCTCTTGGGTGGTCGGATGAAGATACTCATTGTCAAGCCGATCCTGCCTTATCCCCCGACGCAAGGGACGCGGCGCGTCACCTTGAATCTCATTCACGCCCTGCAGGGTCCTCACGAAGTGACGGTTCTGTGCAAGACGCTCTCGGACGAGGAAGACGATCTCGCGGGCGAGCTTGCGGCCCACTGCGAGAACGTCGTGGCGCTCAGGGCTCCCAACACGCGCTCTTTCTTTCACAGGGCATTCTTCAAATTGTACTATTGTCTACGGTCGCTGTTCACGCTTGTTCCTCTCAGAGTGCAGTACGACTGTCCGCGAGAGATCATCATGGCCGCCCGCGCCCTTACCGAGGCCGAGGAGTACGATCTCCTCCTGGTCGAGTACTGGACGATGGCCGCTACGGCCTCCGGCGCCCGGGCCCGAGTCAAGGTGCTCTTCGAACACGACGTGGACTGCCTGAGGAACCGTGAGAGATACCTGGCCGCCCGCGGGCTGTTCTCCAAGCTCAAACGCTACGTTTCATGGAAGCTCGAGGAAAGGGGCCAGTTCAGGGCGTATTCGCGGTTCGACGCCATTCTCACGCTGACCGGTTTCGACCGCGAGAAGATAGAAGAGATCTCCGGACGCGTGGGGAGCACCGCGCCCGGGAGCAGAGATCCAAAGCCCGTCCACGTTCTGCCCACGGGAGTGGATGCCTCGTTTTTCAAGACCGGGGAGAGGGATGAGGAGTCCGACAGCGTCCTGTTCGTAGGCTCTTTCGCCGCCGATTTCAACTGTGACGCGATCGCCTACTTTGTGAAGAGCGTCTTTCCCCATGTGCGTGAGGCGGTACCCGAAGCCAAGCTCTACATTGCCGGCGGGAATGCGCCTCCCGAGGTGGAAGCGCTCGGCCGGGTCGAAGGCGTCGTCTACCTGGGCCTCCAAAAAGACCTGACGGGTCCGCTTTCCCGCGCGAGTGTCTTCGTTGTGCCTCTGAGGTTCGCGGGGGGGATAAGGATACGTACTCTGGAGGCAATGGCCATGGGGAAGGCCATCGTTACGACCTCGGTCGGCATCAGGGGCATCGAGGCGGTGAACGGCCGTGATCTCCTGATAGCCGACGGGGATCGAGGGCTGGCATCGGCCATCGTGGGGCTGCTAAAGGACCCGAGTCGCCGGGCCGAACTTGGACAATCCGCCAGGGCTTTCGCCGAGGCACACTACGGCATGGACGCAGCGCGGCGCGAGGGTTTGAAGCTCTTCGAGCGCCTGAGCGCGGGCAACGCGGGCTGAGGTTGTTCGGTGGATGTGCTCGGTCCGCCCCTGGGCTTTTACTCGATACACAAACCTGCTGCGTCGCATCGGCCTCTTGTGGTATCTTAAGCGCGCCGGCTAACGAAGGGAGATGAGCGGCCGCGGCTTCTTTTGGGGGCCGCATACGTTCCCGAGGAGGATGGATGCACAGAGGCAAGACGGTGGCGGTGGTCGTCCCCTGCTACAATGAGGAAGAGGGCATACGGTTCGTTTTGAGCTCGCTGCCGCCGATAGTCGACGAGGCGATAGTCGTGGACAATAATTGCACCGACTCCACGGCCGAGGTGGCCCGTTCGTTCGGCGCGAAGGTCGTCAAGGAGACAAAGCCGGGTTATGGCGCGGCCTACAAAAGAGGTCTCCGGGAAGCCGCGTCCGATGTCATAGTCACGATGGACGGGGACGGCACCTATCCGACCGACGCTATCCCGGAATTGCTTGACGCCCTCATAGACCAAGACCTGGATTTCATCTCAGCCGCCCGTTTTCCGCTTGTCGACAAGGAGGCTATGAGTCCGAGCAACAAGCTCGGCAACTTCATACTGACCTTGGGGACGACGCTGCTGTTCTTCAAGGCGCTCAAGGACTCACAGTCGGGCATGTGGGTGTTCAAGAGGGAGATCCTGCCGCTGCTCGAGTTGCGCAGCGACGGAATGGCCTTCTCCGAAGAGATAAAGATCGAGGCGGTTCGCAACAAGAAAGTCAGGTTCGCGGAGCGGCACATCCATTACAAGGATCGGATTGGGACGGTCAAGCTCCAGAAATGGCGGGACGGATTCAGCAACCTCATGTATCTGGTCAAAATGCGTTTCAGAAGATGAGCCGCCGGGGCCCATGCTTCCGAAGCCCGCCGCGCCTCGGCCGCGCTTGAGTCGAAGCCGATGAGGATCCGAAGATCGGGACGGGATTCATCGGTCTTATCCCGTCCCTTGAAGCGGTCATCCGGCCGGAACGGCCGCTAGCCGAGCAAATCCGCCGCCCCGACCCCGATCCCGGGTCGCCGGTTCGGTTTCCTAGAACAGGGCGTAGATGAAGGGCGCCAAGGCGGAGCCTTCCGCAAAGACGATCAACGCTCCCAGTATCAGCAAAAACACGAGTATCGGGGCCAGCCACCATTTCTTGCGGACTCTCAGAAACGCCCACAGCTCCGCGATTATAGAAAGCTTGCTCATCTTGGGTCTCCGTGTCGCATAGGTCCCCGAGCTCAGAACTGCCTTTCGTAGTCGCTCCTGGCTCTCATCGCTTCGCTCTTCTTGACCCAGTAGCTGTCCGCTCCGTCCCCGAACTTGAGATTCAGAGGATCGCGGCGTACGATTCTGCCGATGAGGGCCCAAAGCGTGACGATGACGAAGAACAAGACCGTGAGGATCAGCCTCGTCATAAACCAGCCCAGGGCGAACGCCGCGGCCATCCATACTTTGTGGATCGGCCGCAGGGCGGCCGGTAGGAGCAGCCCGAAGAGCACAAATGCGGCCCCGACGCCCATGAAGTAGGGATAGAACGACTTGTCCCGGACTAGAAAAAGCACGCCGAACGCCGCGAACGCGATGCCGACCGTTATGCCGAAGTTCTTCAGCTCGCGCCGCCGGTCTACCCTGTGATCACTGGTCTTCATGCCTATCTTTCCTCGCCTTCCAAACTCGCCCGTCGCGTTCCTCTTCGGTCGCGGCCTTCAAGGGACCGTTGAAGGGTTCGCCCGGCAGGGCGAAAGGAGCTCGCGGGCGACGGACATAGCGCCCCGAACTGTTTGTCGACCACGGCTTTCAAGCGGCGCCCCGGCCGAGTCGCGCACGTCGAATGTAGTTCCCCGTCATTGAAGCCGATATCTCCGGCTCAGCTTCAGTCACTGCCCTCGGGGAACCGTACCCCTATCGGCGCCTCCGGGCTTGTCTCGGACGGCCGCCGGCGCTTGTCCTAATCCAGCTCGAACTCTTTGAGCCAGTCTATGTCCTTCTCCAACGGCTTCTGCTCCGTCTTCTCAAGCAGATAGTTTCCCATGATCAAATAGTCCATATTGGTCCGCATAAAGCAAGTATAGGCGTGCTCGGGGCTGCAGACTATGGGCTCCCCGCGGACGTTGAAGGACGTGTTGATGATCACCGGGCAGCCGTACTTCTCGTTGAACTTGGCTATCGTCCTATGGTAGAGGGGGTTGTCCGCGGCGTTCACCGTTTGCAACCGGGCCGTGTAGTCCACGTGAGTTATCGCCGGGACCGTGGAGCGGACGACCTTGAGCTTTTCCAGACCGAATCGGCCGTCCTCCTCTTCGGAGACGGCCTTCCGGATGTCTTTCTTCACCGGGGCCACGAGCAGCATATACGGGCTCTCTCGGTCTATCTCGAAGTAGTCCGCCGCGTGCTCGCTCAGAACCGTGGGAGCGAAGGGCCGAAAGCTCTCGCGGAACTTTATCTTCAGGTTCATGGTCTCCTGCATCTCCGGCGACCTCGCGTCTCCGATGATGGACCGGCTTCCCAAAGCCCGCGGCCCGAACTCCATCCTTCCTTGGAACCAACCGATGACCTTCTCGTCCGCGATGAGATCGGCGACCACCTCGGGAATATCATCCTCTTTGACGAACTTGTAGGGTATTGCGTTCTTCTCAAGATACTCTTTGATATAGCCATTCTCGTACTTCGGTCCCAGCAAAGACGCCCTCTGTGAGTCCTTGATCCCGCTCGCCCTTCTCTCGTTCTCGAGATATTGGTGCCATACGAACAACGCCGCGCCCAAGGCGCCTCCCGCGTCGCCCGCCGCGGGTTGAATCCAGATGTCCGTGAAAGGCCCTTCGCGCAGGATCTTCCCGTTGCCCACGCAGTTCAGCGAGACGCCTCCGGCCAGGCACAGGTTCGGCATCCCGGTCTCGTTATGGACGTGCCGGGCCATCCTCATCATGACCTCTTCGGTCACGTCTTGGACGGAACGCGCGAGGTCCATCTCCCTTTGCGTGAGGCGCGACTCGGGCTTTCGGGGAGGACCTCCGAACAGCTCGTCGAACTTCTTGTTCGTCATGGTGAGGCCGACGCAGTAATTGAAATACTTCATGTTCATTTTGAAGGATCCGTCCTCTTTGAGATCGATAAGCTCGGAGAGGATGAGATCCTTGTACTTGGGCCTGCCGTAAGGGGCCAGTCCCATCACTTTGTATTCGCCCGAATTCACCTTGAAGCCCGTGTAGTAGGTGAACGCCGAGTAGAGAAGGCCCAGCGAGTGCGGGAAGTTGAGCTCCGCCATAATGCGTATCTTGTTGCCTTCTCCGACGCCGTAGCTTGCCGTCGCCCATTCACCGACCCCGTCCATAGTCAGGAAAGCCGCTTTCTCGTAAGGCGAAGGGAAGAAAGCCGATGCCGCATGAGACTCGTGGTGCTCGGGGAATATGATCTTTCCCTCGTATCCCAGCTCCTCTTTTATGTGGGACTTCATCCACAGCTTCTTCTTTATCCACAGCGGGATGGCCATGATGAAAGACTTGTACCCGACGGGGGCGAAGGCCAGATAGGTCTCGAGAATGCGCTCGAACTTGATGAAAGGCTTGTCGTAGAACGCCACGTAGTCCAGATCCGCCCCGGTCACCCCCCCCTCTTTCAGGCAGTAGTCTATTGCGTTTTGGGGAAAAGACTGGTCGTGCTTCTTTCGGGTGAACCGCTCCTCTTGGGCCGCGGACACAATCTCCCCGTCCCGGACCAAGCAGGCGGCGCTGTCATGGTAGAAGGCCGAAACACCGAGAATGTTCATAAAAGCCGTCTCCGCAACGCTCTGCGAGGGAGCGCATAAGTCAAAAATAGCCTGAGACCGGATTCCCAGACTAGCTCTTCCACGGACGATCTTCCAAGCGCCCTGATCCCGAGCCACAGCCATGCGCGGCGTAGGGGGCACGCCCCCCTTAGCATAGACTATACCACTGCCCTGCCTCCGCCGTCAACGAGCCCACAAGCGACTGGCGCAGAGGGGCAGACGAAGGACTCCCTTGGCGCCGCGCGCCCGCTTCGCCGGGCCAACCGCCGCTTGACGGCAGTGGATCTAGGCTCGCTCCTGCGGTGCGTGCGAAAGATCTTTCTGGCTCCCTGCGCCCGGTCGCCGAGCTAACTGCGGCTTCGCCGCAGTGGATCTCGGCTCCCTCCTGCGCCAACGGTCGCTACGAAAGATCGT
>Ga0180433_10003005_pt1 | contig 25273 bp, 23 predicted proteins | sample SS_ome_8_FD_132980 | JGI IMG/M metagenome (GOLD analysis project Ga0180433, IMG submission 132980) | Hypersaline lake sediment archaeal communities from the Salton Sea, California, USA - SS_1_D_1 metaG | ecosystem: Environmental > Aquatic > Non-marine Saline and Alkaline > Hypersaline >... | reverse complement strand
CATGGGGAAGGTGCATGTATCGGGAAAACTACATCAATTCGCTCCGAGCGGAAATGGTGGAGATGGTGGCCGATTACTTGACTCCGGTCGCTGTGCGTTACGGATACAGTGATGTGCCACTGGAATCCAACATCAAGTGGCGACCCCAGGTCCTGGTTCTAGGAAATTACTCCTCGGGAAAATCAACCCTGATCAATGAATTCCTTGGAGCCAAGATCCAAGCCACTGGCCAAGCGCCCACAGACGATTCATTTACCATCATTACGTATGATGATTCAGAGTCCGATGCCGACACCGTGCGTGTTACTGAGGAACGGGACGGCAAGTTTCTCCTTAATGATCCCGAGTTCCCATTCGAAACGCTCAAAAAGCACGGAGAGCGTTTTGCCTCGCACTTCCGCCTAAAAAAAGTCAGCTCACCGTTTCTGAAAAACCTCGCCGTCATCGATACGCCTGGCATGCTCGATAGCATTACCGAGCGGGATCGTGGCTACAACTATCAGGAAGTCATCGGCGAGTTCGCCCAGCTTGCCGACTTGGTGCTGGTGGTCTTTGACGCTCACAAGGCGGGCACCGTCCGTGAAGCCTATGTGAGTATCAGGGAGACACTACCGACACGCACCTTCGAGGACCGGGTCCTCTTTGTACTGAATCGCATCGATGAGTGTGTTTCCCTGGACGACCTGCTGCGGGTGTACGGCACCCTTTGCTGGAACCTGTCACAGATCACCGGCCGCAAAGACATCCCCATGATTCGTCTCACCTATTCGCCCCATGCTATGAGAGATGCCACCAGAACAGCCGAGGCGCCTGATACGAGTTATCTGCGCTATCTCGAAAACCAACGAGAGGAATTGAAAAGGGCCATTTTCCAGGCCCCCCGATACCGTCTCGATCATCTGGCAACATTCGTTGAGACCCATGGAGAGCGTCTGTCTCATCTGCTTGAAGCCCTGATTAGCTATCGCAGGGGGGTGCGCAGATTTCGTGTCAAGTATGCCTTGGCCGGGTTTTTCTTCAGCCTGCTGTGTGGTGGTGCAGGGGCTTTTACGATGATGACGACCGGTACATTTGCGGGTATGAGTCAGCCCATGCTCCTGGGGGCTGGAGGTGCTATTGGGTTGGTGGTTCTGTTCCTCTGGATGACATTGGTGTTGAGATACTTTGCGTCGTCCTTTCACCGGAATTGTCTCAAGGATCTTGAAAAACTGACGCCGTTGGAGAATCAGACCCGACGCGACACCTGGCAGGCGGTCTATAATTTGGTATATGTTTATCTGAAGAAGACCCTCGGTCGTTTTTCACTCAGAGAAGTCAAGCAAGAATTCGCTGCCGTACGCCGAGTTTGTGACAAGGGGGCCCGGGAAATCCGTGAGGCGCTCAACGAGTTGTCGACCATTAGCGAAAAAGATGAGCAAGAGCCGACTGACGCTTCGACGGAGTAATATCTGAGCCGGGATGCTTACGAAGCTGGCACTCCTGGGATTCTGATGTCTTCGGCAGGCCCAGCACCCTCCAACAACGCTTCGGCCGCCTTCTGGCCGCTCGCCATCGCTGTAGGCATGCCCCCCATGAAAAGGGCCGAATAGGCCTGGTATCCGGCCATGTAAAGTCCACGGATCGGGGTTTTCACCAGTTCTAGCGGGAGATAATCGAAGTTGTCCTCAAAATCCCATGACCACCCTGCCACCGCACCTTGGCTTCTCCCGCCCCTCTCCTCAAAGGTAAGGGGTGTGGCCACGTCCATGACCAGCACCGCAGACTCCAGCCCTGGAATGAAACTAGCCGTTTTTCGGACAAGAGCTTGCCCTAGACGCATTTTGTACCTGAGGTAGGCAGGAGTCCTTTGACCCGGTGCCGGTCGGTATTTTGCAAAATGTCCGTGGTCAGCCTCCACGCGAATGACAATGACCGCCCCTCCCTGGGGAGCAAGGCCGGGGTCCTCTCTGCTCCAGAGGGTGACTTCCAATTCTTGCCCGGCCAAAACTTCCGGGTCTACCTCTTGAGCGCGCCAGTCGAGTCCTGACCGGTCTTGAACCGAACTGCCCCCGTCCTGCCTGAAGATGAGTCGACTGGCTTCGGAGAAGGCAGAAAGATCAGCCCGCTTTTCATCCACGCCAAGGCAGACCTGAAAGATAGAGCCAGTCTGCTTGGCCTGAGACACAGCGCGGCGCCATCTTTCGGGTACAGACTCTGATTTCAAGAGTTTCATAAAGGTCGTCTTATAGTCCGCATTAGAAATGACGCCAGCCACGTCGATATGACCGCCTTCTGCCAGGGTAACTCCTAATACCCTACCGTGTCGTACCCTGATTGCCTTGACCTTTGCACCCAGTCTCATCTCACCAACGCTTTCAAGGCTCGCACGGCCACGGCTCATGACTCGGGTCAGCCTGTCGCAGAAAGACCTCATCCCCCCCTGAGGGTACCAGATGCCTTCCTTGCACATGAGATTCCACGTGGCGGCAAGAAGGGGAAGGCCGGCATAAGCCTCCCGGGTCCCAAGACTGCCCAGAAACCTTCGCAACCGCCAGTCTGTGATCAATCCATGGAGATAGTCTCGAGCCGGTGTTCTCGCCGCCTCTTCCAAGAGTGAACGGTTGGTTCCTTGATCGGGAAACCGCATGGCGTCAAGGATCGCGCCCACGTCCTGGAAAAACCGCTTTATCCCTTCAGCGTCGTCAGGAAAGCGTGCTATCATCTCCTCCTTCATCCGGCTGAAGGGCAATGAAAGGGGCACCTTGACATCAAAAGCCCTGATTTGATAGCGGACACGGCCAAAGTGAAGATCATCTGCCTGGCCTAAGGCCGCCAAATTTTCCTGAATGAGCTTTGGCGTACTGAACCCTAGAGGCCCCATGGGGAAAGTAAAGCCTTTGCGTGTATAAACATAGGCCGTGCCACCAGGATGTAAGGCCTTTTCAAGAACCAACACCCGCAGTCCGGCCTTCACCAGTCTGCCAGCGGCCGAAAGCCCCCCAACCCCAGCTCCCACAACGACGGCGTCCCATTGTCTTGACATGGTGGTCTAAAACTATCACAATCTCATGGACAAAAGAAGGGCTACCCAATGGCAGCAACAGGCTCTCATGGGAGAAACGATATGGCAAATTACACTGGAATCAATCATTTGGCGATGGCCACCAGAGACATGGATACCACCATCCGCTTCTGGCGCGACTTGCTCGGCATGCGCTTGGTGGCCGGTCTTGGACGGCCGGGATACAGACACTATTTCTTCGAGATATCCGATCACGACATGATCGCTTTTTTCGAGTGGCCGGATGTGGACAAGGCCCCTGAAAAAGACCACGGCGTGCCTGTTAAGGGTCCTTTTGTCTTCGACCACGTCTCATTCGAAGTGGAAACAGAGGAAGATCTTTGGGAACTGAAAGACAAACTGGAGGCGGCTGAAATCTGGGTCTCTGAGGTGCTCGATCACGGATTCATTCATTCCATTTATACCTTTGATCCCAATAACATCCCCATCGAGTTTAGCGCACCGGTGCCGGGCGTGGATATCAGAAGACATCCAAAAATGAGGGACAAGAAGCGCACTGCTGTTGCCCAGGAAGGGCCTGATCCCCAGCCTGGACATTGGCCGGAAAGGACGAGGCCCACGCCCTTCGAGGAGCGCCAAGTCTATCCGGGAGAGGGGGTCATCTTAACCGAAGATGTCGATGGAGGTGATTAGATAGAGGGCCATCCTGATGGTGCCGTCCACAATGACCGGAGGATGGACCTACTGGCCCCAATAACACCCTAATTACAGAGAGCCATCTCTTTGAGGGCGGCCCTGATCCGATCATGTTCATCCATGGGGTAGATCTGTGTGTCAAACTTCGTATTGAGCCCCAGCCGGTCTCTGACCACAAGAGTCATTTCTGAATCCAAGATCATCATGTCTGTGTAAGGAAGAATAGCAGGAATCAGATTGATGCTCGGCGGAGCGGGCACTCTTCTGAGGCTCTGCCCATGATTCACCGAAAAAGCATGCCATAGGTCCCGCTTGATCTTGATGGCCGGAACGTCCATGAAGTGCCCGGATTCATAAAAGGATGCCAGACCTGCCAAGCCTTCCGGACTCCCGCCATAGTGGTTCCAAAGGGAAACGGCAAGGTCGGTTTTTTGGCCCGCCCAGAAACCGTCAAGGTGTTGTCCTTGAGTCTTTCCTTTGACGGTTTGGTACTTCAAGCCAAGCCTGACCAAGTCCCTGAGGTGTCTTGCAGAGCGTTTTTGCAGTTGGTGATCATGATTTAGCAAGGTTTCATCATACCTGATTCGCAGCGTTGTAGAATGGGGTGCCGCTCTTTCTTGTTGAATAGTCCCGGCTCCCGGCGTTTCGCCAAGGGCCAAGGGGCCTTCAAATGAAATAGCCGAGCGTTTTTTCATGATAGTGCTCACCGTTTGCTTCTGAAAGGCATCCTTCCAAAAACTCCGGTGGGTTATCGAACCATTGCCACTAATGAAGCCACGAAGCGCCCTGAAGACCTGAAAGTCTTCTATGGTTTGGCTGTGCTGAAATGACAAGCCACCCGACAGTCGCCTCATGATGTTCAGAGCTTCCTGAGCCTGGCCCCCCCCCATCTGAAGGGCTTCTCGGTGCAAGGTGTCTTCAGGACATATGAGTTTGCTATCGCTAACCAGGGTCGAAATCTGCTTGTACAAGGCCTCAGGATTTCCAGCTTTCTGCTGGGAGGGGACCTGTCCCAGGCCTTGCCTGATGACATTTTCAATAACAGGGGTGTCCAGATAGAGCACGGGTAAGGGACAGCGTTCTCCCCGAACCATAGACAGCTTTCGGCTCCATGCCTTTTTCTCGCGGCCTTCAGGCAGGGAGTCGATTCGTTTCTTCACACCTCTGTCCAGCTGATCAAAGATTTCATCCGCGTAGGCACGGGCCCCTTTGTCCAACCGCTTATAGTGCTTCACGATATATTCGTGGAGCTGTTGCCACACCTGATCAGACAACTGCCCTTCCTTGGCGGGAATGCCAGGAGACAGTTTGTCCAAGTACTGCCTGATATGTTTTTTCGTGATCATCTACACGCTACTCACGGAGACCTCGTGAATCATCTTGTCTTCTGACCCAAAGTGTTGGCAAAGGGTGTCGAAGATATCAGCGCCATGCTTAATAAAATAACAACTTTCAAAGACGCTGGGATCCACCATCTTCTCAGATGCCAGGTGATCGAGCCAGTCCTTAAGGGGCTCGTAGAACTCACCCACAAAAATTTGCGGCTTATAATGCCCGATGCCGAGTTTCTTCTTCACAAAAGTGATGGCATTTTCAAGGTTGGTCCCCACGCCGCCTTTAACATAGATATCCGCCTCAGTGGTTTCAGACAAAATCTCCTGTCTTTCCAGCAAATCATTTCGGGAAAGGTACGCTGCAAAGTCCACATGAGGATCGATGTCTACGCCTGGAATCTTCCAGTACACCGCGCCGGAAAGCATACCCAGAGAGGCCGCAGCCTTGGAGACAAAGGAGGTGACACTTCCCGTGTTGCCGCCGGTCAGGACGCCGCAAATGCCACCATGGAAGTTCTTAAAAGATTGGATGCTGTCTACGATTTCTTTTTGGGTTTCAGCATCCACATGTCCTGCTGTTCCATAAATCGCAGCCAGCTTTCTTGAGCTGAAGGCCTCATTGAATGAGGGTATGACCGAAGATCTCATAAAGAATTGTTTATACAGGACGAGGTCGCCCTGTAAGGAACTTTTCCAGTAGATTTCCACGCCCATGTCCAGCAGGGTATTCATGAAGACCAGATCCTCGGACCTGAAAAAGTATTGTTCTTCAGGGGCCCACCTGAAGGTCAGGTCCCTGATGAGACCCAGGTCGGCAGCCACAATCAGATAAGATGCGAGGAGCCGGCTGGGAAAATCCTGAAGAATGAGCGATGTGTCAGGCTGCAGCTCGTGTAAGAGTTGCTGGTACCGTTTGTCTAACTTGATGTATTTTTCTCCGTGAACGTCACTGATGACGGCCAAGGTATCTCTATCGACCAACCCATCTCCGTAAAGTCTCTCCAGAGAGGAGGACTTGACGTCAATATAGAACCGTTTCTTTTCAATGTGTTGCGCCACAGCGGGTTTATAGACTTCAAAATGCACCCTGTCCTTGACAATGTCTTCGGGTCCCCCAATCAGCTCAAGATAGATAATGCCATTGGTGTGTTTACTCCCTACTCTGGCATCTGTATGCTCGGGGTCCAAGATATAAATCTCATTTTGTTGTGTAAAAAGGCTTGTGTGAGAGATCACGCCGCTACCTGCCGGCACCACCACTTGGTCAACGCTTTGCTCAGGCTGAGCAAAATAAAGGTCCTCGCGGGGGATCCTTTTAAGCACAGCAGCCTTCAGATAATCAGGCGTCAGCACCCTAGGATTGGGATGATGGACGAAAGGCATGACCGGCACAACTAAAATGCCTTCTTCCAGCACCTTGGTCCCCTTGGGGACAATGATGGTGCGGTTTGAGATGAGGTTGATCAACTCTTCGGCAGAGTACTTCAGTTCAGGGTTTTTCAAATAGATTTTGCCTATTTCAAGCCCCGGTGTCATCAACTGATCAATGGTAAGGCCTGCTGAATATTCGGGGATGTAAAACCAGAATTTGGCTTCATAGGAAATCGTGTCGTCCTTGAGTTCAAAATGACTCACCTTCTCCTGGTTGATGCCCAGTCTAGCCTTTGTGCTGTGAAGATCTGTTGTGAGGCAATCTTGGTTGCGCAAGAAATACTGCATCTGTTCATCTTCCACACGTGCCGCAACCAGCGCAAAGACCTCATTGGCGTCTGCTCGGATGATTTTTTCAATCAGGCAATCAGGGCTTTCATTCAGGGACACAGTTTACAGCCTCCTTCAATGGCAAAAGGATCCGATCCATTTTCCTACATGGTGAGTGATCGTGATCACCAGGGCCACAATGGCCACATGCTCCAACACGACTTTGTATGGATTTGCACCTTGCTGTGCGGCCATGTGATAACTGAATACGATGATCAGGCCCAGGCCCCAAATGACACTCACACCAATGGCCATGTAAAGTTCTAAGAGCAAAACAGGTGCCACAAAGGTCGATGCAATGAGAAACTTGAAAGCAAAAGTCGAAAGAGTCGCTTCCCATATTTCTCGTTCACTATGCCTGTTTTCCGACTCCTCGGCGATATGGATGCCCACGGCATCTGAAAAGGCATCGGCAACGGCAATGGCCATGATTCCGCCAATGACCGCAATCCTTGATCCAGTGCTGGCGTTTAAGCCGACCATCATGCCCAGTGTGGTAATCACACCGGAGGTCAGTCCAAAGCCCAGCCCCTTCTTAATGGATCGCTTCAAAAGCCAGCTCCTCCCGGATGCATCATTTCATTGAACCCCAGCAGCCGCGGTGGACAGGGACAAAGCAATGAGGACCCTCGGCTCTTTGTGCTCCCCTTTGCGGTTATTTTTCCGTATCCCATCGGCTATTGTGGCCTCAAAAACCCTTGGCCTGTATTCCCAAGGCCTTTGCCAGATACAAGCAGATAATGCCGCCGGCCATGGATAGGGACACAACGCTCAGGCCGGCTTGCTTCAGACGATAGGCAAGTCTATATTGAAGACCCTGCAGCAAGCTGCAGGGAATCTTCGACCGTTCGGTTCATGGGCAATGGCGAAGGACATCTAAGAGGCGATCAGCTTCAGCTGATCAGGCGTCAGGTACCATCGAAGGCGGCCTGAGTGTGTGGGCAGTTCCTCAACATCAATCCGGCAGCACCCACCCATCTCAAACTGTACGGCTGCCTTGGACCCCTCTGTCAGCAAAAAGGAGGCCACTTCAGCCACTGAGGGAAGGTGGCCGGCAATGAGTACCCGCTCAGCCCCTGAAAGTTCGGACAGGGTCTGAAGGGTCTCTTCAGGCGGGGTCATGGCCTTGACCCTTTTTGTCTCGACAATCCTTTCAAAAGGAAAGCCCACTTCCTCCGCCACGATGACAGCCGTCTGCTTTGAACGTTTCTTGGGGCTTGACAGAATCGTGTCAAAGGCAATGCCCATCTTCTTGAGGGCTTGACCACTGGCATGAATCCTGGCTTCGCCCTCAGGATTTAGGCCCTCGTCTGGATCCTGATCCTTGGGCAGGGCAGGACCATGTTGCATGAGATAGATTTCCACGTGACCACCTCCGCCATGGGTTCAAGCTGTCAGATTCTTTTGACGATCCACTGATGCCGTCACAAAGCTTTTATCAAAAGACTACTACATGGGGGCCATCTGATGGGCAGGGGCTTTGCCTCTGCCTTTTCTTTTGCTAATAGCCATAGAGACAATCTTCATATTGCCACTTCCCTTGGATTCGTGGTTAGTATAGACTGCAGGTAAACTCATCACATTCCCGCTCCGCCAGGACATCGAATGCGTAAAGGATCCTCTGTTCTTTTTCCAATCTCTTTTCTGAAAGCTCTTCAAAAGTCAGGGCACCGATCCTTTCCAAGGCTTCCTTCCGTGATGGAATGGCCTCAAGCCCTTCGGCAATCACCCTGCCGGATCTTGTCTCCAGCACTTCGGCGTCCTCACCGTTTGTGACAACCGCAAAGGGAACTTCATAACGCTCCACAAGCCTGGCAGCAGCCACTGCGGAGCGTTCCCGGCTCACTAGGGAACCAGGCCCAAAGATGATGATGGCAAAGGCCTTGCCGTCTACCCTGATCACAAAGTCTACCCTAGCGGCCGCCCTTTTGCCATCTACACTGAGGGGTATCTTTCTCCGGGGCTCAATATCCTGTTTTGGGTAGCCCTTAACCTCCACCAAGAATCGGGCAATCTTCTGTTTGGCACGCTCATCATGGGTCTCGACGATCGACTGCCCGGTAATAAAATCCACGGTTTTGCCCAGAATCAAGGGAGTTGACACGATGTCCCCCCGTCTACCGCTGCCCCACCCCACAACATGGCCCTAGGGATAAGGCACAAGTCAATCCTCATAGAATCTGTTCACCATTTGTCTGCAATGCCTTTTCGAACGTGACGATCTCTTCCATGGTTATTAAGGGACAATAATCGTATCCCTTGTTCTGAAAGAACGCCCTGCCCCCCTCATCTCTGTCAACAAGCGGGATCACCTTCATAACCTTACATTGCAGGTCTTCCGCGGCTTTCACAGCCTTGTAAGCAGAGGCCCCTGTTGTGATAACATCCTCAACGATGATCACCCTGTCTCCCTGCTTTATTGGGCCTTCAATGAGTCTCTGGGTTCCGTGCTCCTTCACTTCCTTTCTTACAATAAAGCCTCTAAGTGGATAGGCTTTTATAGCGCTGAGCGTGAGCACAGAACCGATGATGGGGTCAGCTCCGATTGTTAGTCCTCCTATGGCGTCGATGTCGGCGCTGATGACCTCATCAAGCAACATCTCTGCAACCAATAGAGAGCCTTTCCCAACGAGGGTTGTCTGTTTTGCATCCAGATAGAAATCGCTTTCTCTACCAGAGGAAAGCTTGAATTTTCCCCTTTTGAAGGAAGAATGAAAAATCACCTTCAAAAGAGCATCCTTTTTTGTCTCGCCCTTCATCTGTTAACCCTTGTAGTTTAATGCTTGTCCTTCTATCAACCATGGAGGAAACCATCAAACAGTCTATGCCGTCACAGGGGCTGCCATTCGCACCGTCGTGTACACGTTGCACAACGAGCCGCACTCCGGTGACATACAAAAAACTAGGTCATGGCATGCCTAAAGTAAGGGCACTCTCTACATTATGCATGATGAGCCGACATTAAAAACTGCCAACTCCCTATTGTCGGTAACGCCGACAGCGGCCTCCACAGCTATTAGACAGCGTTCTTCAGGGCCTTGCCAGGGGTAAACCTCACGGCATTGCGGGCCTTGATCTTTATCTTTTCGCCCGTCTGGGGATTGATCCCTTTTCTGGCCTTGCGCCGGACCTTGGAAAAGGTGCCGAAACCAACCAGCGTGACCCGACCATCCTTCTTTTTCAGGGCCTTCTTGACACTGTCAGTAAACGAGCCCAAGGCCTTGCCAGCGGCAGCCTTTGAAATGCCTGCATCCTTTGCCATCTTTTCAACGAGTTCTGCTTTGGTCATAACATCCTCCTCCTTTGGTGTGGGTTCATAAGGGCCTCATCATAAACTCCTCGCTTCATAGAACACAACCTCCTGAAAGGTCAAGAAAATATCTCCACCCTTTTGGCCAATCGCTGGGAGACACGAGTCATGACCTCCGGCATAGCCGGTAGCTTGAAGCGGGCACCTATAAAGGACCAACATCATGATTTTTTTTCGTTGGACAAAAAATTCGAATATCGAATCACGAAATTCGAAACAATATCCAATGACACAAATCCAAATGACCGAAATGTTTTTATGACGAACACTGTCCTCAAAAGCAAGATTTTTAGCATGGTTGAGGCCTTTGAACATTCGAATTTCGGATTTATTGACTTAACTGAAACGCCTGGCCGTCAGAGCCTATGAGGTTCGCACCAGCAGAGCTGGTGGTTTAACGTGATTAATTAACTCCTCAGTTTCACGGATAGCCACGACTCATGATCGCCAAGCAGACGATTCTACGAAAAAGCTGGAACCGATATTATGGATATCTCTGTTGTTCATCTAGAAGGATGTCCGAGTACTTCACCATCTCCAACAATGTGCCGCGTGCGCTGAAGGTGTCTGGCGATTTCACGTCAAGGTCGACGTCTTGAGACCCTTCCCTCCTGAGGCCCATAACGGTATAGTTCAAAATTTTTTCTACATCCGTGACCAGACAAACCACAAGGAAGTCTTTTCGTATTCCTTTTAGGAAAAGATACTTTGACAAACGCTCATGCTTGGGTGGTTTTTTAAGAAGGCGTCTGACGTCGCCGTATTGACATTTGAGGTGAAACCTCACTGTCCTATCGTCTGAGGAATCGTAAGACAGACGTGAGATAAAATGAACTGCAAACTGGTTTCCGTCCATCGTTATATCGTCCAAAAATCCCTCAAACAACACTGGCCGCCCATCTTCTCCTATGAGTAATTCCTGCAAATTGTAGGTAAAGACTTTTCTTTCAGTGAAGTCTCTTGGAGGAAACTCTGTGGGGTTATAACGCGTCATTAAACTGGTCTCGACATCCCTGACCTTCTTTTCCCACTCTTGTCCAGATGGCTCATGTTCCCTTGGCTCACAAGCTAAGAGCAAGATCGAAACACAGGTAAAAATGCCTGCCATATAGAAAGTCACTTTAGTCCTCAAACTGCGAATAACGGCTAATAACCAAGGTTTTGACCGGAAAACGGCAATCTCAATGAATGCTAAAGTCCCCCGCCCTAAAAAACAGGGTTGACGGGGGGTGCACCCGTCACACTCGTCGAGTTTGTCCTTTCGTCGTAAACTGACAAAAGGAAGACCGTGGCCAGAGGCTGTGTGAAAAGAAATCCTATGAGAAACGAACTTCCAATGCCTGAAATTGCCAGGAACAAGATGGCCACCACCAAGTGCTCAGGTATGTTATCTCTAACGGCCATGGCATAGCTCTCCTTAATGGCTTGAACCAATCCCAATCTCTTATCCGTCATCAGCGGCAACATATATAGGCAGCTGAAGGATATGGCCACGATGACAAGGAATCCTGGGATAACAAGCAACATAAAACCTATGGCAACGGCTACGAAGCTGACTAATCCAAAGGCGAGCAACGGGAAAAACAGTCTCATTTCCGAAAACAGGTCCTGGATTTTCGGCTCCCGACCCTCTCTGATCACTAAAAGTACAGACTGCATGTAACCTGCCATCATTACAGGAGCAAGAATGCCAAGGGTCACCACTGCAACGGCAGACATGACCAGAGTCATTAAGACCAGAGACACGATAAACTGCAAAGTCAATTCCCAGGCCTTGACGATGTGTTTCTTGAAATCCATTGTCTTCCCCCTGTTCTCAATCACCGCCAGGACCGCACAACTGTTTGGCGTAATGATTTATTTTATCCGTTAATTGAGCGATAACGCCCAACTGCTCGTTGTCAGAAACTTGGGGCCAGGAGCCAGTAAAAAGAGGATGAGTCGTTGCATAAACGTATTGATCTTGCCTATTTTTACAACAATACACCTTCAGTTTTCACAGATATTCAAACCCCTTCCGGTGTTTAACCAGCAGATAAAGGAAGAACGGCCCGCCCATCAAAGAGGTCAGAATGCCGACTTTTAGATCCATCTTAACCACCAGTCGAACAAAAAGATCAGCATAGATGACAAGAGCCCCACCCAGGAGGCCTGCTATGGGGATCAGTTTCCTATTATCAGGTCCGATGAGGCCCCTTACAATGTGCGGGGCGACAAGCCCCACAAAACCGATAATACCAGAGACAGCAATGGCCCCGCCAGTCTGTAATGAAGAAAAAAAAAGGAGTGCATTCCTTGCCAACTTGATGTTCACTCCCAGATTAGCAGCAGTTTCTTCATCGATCATCAGTATGTTCAGATCTTTCACGAAGAAGAGGGTTCCTACGTAGGCCAAGAGGGTGGTTGAAAAGACGACGTGGACGTGATTCCAGGAACGGTTATTCAAATCTCCCATCAGCCAGGTTATGATAACCCGACCCACGTCGAACTCTCGTGTGCTTAGGGTAATGACAAAAGAGGTCAATGCCCCAAAGATTAGATTGATGGCAATGCCGGCCAACAAAAGCGTTGAGATGGACGTGTACCCCCTGCATGTGGCAATGGCAAAAACCATCATCAGTGTCAGCATAGAAAAGGCTACAGCAGAAAGGGGAAGGGCAAACAGAGACCTAGCCGCTAATCCCAAGTAGATAGCAATGACTGCGCCCAAGGCTGCCCCAGAACTGATACCGATCACACCAGGGCTTGCCATGGGGTTCTTGAATAGGCCCTGCATAATGCAGCCAGCTGCTGCCAGAGAAAAACCGACCAGAAAGGCGACAATCAATCGGGGCATTCTGCCATCCCAAATAATGGTCGATTCTACGTCACTGACTTCACCGGATAAAAGCCTTAGCTTCACAAGAAGCACCTTCAATACCTGATCGGTTTCAATATGCCATGATCCATAAGAGACGGCCAAAAAACCACCCAAAAGAAGGAGAATCGTCAGGACAGCTAACAGAACGGTCTCTTTCCCCAGAAGAAAACTAAAAGGCTTTTTCATATACAATGCCAGCTAGTAGATTCGCGCTTAGAAGTATAAATTGCGAATTGGCCCCTAAATAAACCCGCGGTATCTCATAAACTCTTCCTTTCCTAATCGCCGTCGCATGGACGAGTATCTCGGTCGTCATCAACTGTTTCCTCAGATGACTTCCTTGAGGTACGATGATAACGTCTGGATTCCACTTCAACAAGGTTTCATAGTCAATTTGAGACCAAGATTTGATTCCTTGTTCAGATCCCACGTTGACGCCTCCGATGATGTGGCATATGGATTCGAAGTTAGATGACTTCCCAGGAATGTAGCCGCCTTCGCCGTAATATAGAACTCTTATTGGCTCAGTGGTGCTTGGCAGCTTCTTTCTAAGACTCCGAATCGTCTCATCAATGGTTTTAACCAGGGCCTCTGCATTCCCTTCTTCCCCGATAATCTTGCCAATCAGCAACGCCTGTTTTCTTATGGATTCAATGGTGCCAAAGTATCCCAGGTCGAAGTAAGATATCTTGGCCTGTTTTAGCTTTTCTTTGAAGTCAGCACCTGAATAAGAGACAGTAAAAACCAGATCGGGCTGATGGCCGATGACCAGTTCGGGCTGTTTGGACCGAAAAATAGGGCCCCTTTTCTTCACAAGATTGGCGATAAAGGAAAATTCCGGATCAGCGGAGAATTCATTGAAGGCGATGAGTCTTTCTCTAGGACAAATAGCCCATAAGATCTCAGACACCCCAACAGCATGAGGAATAATGCGCACGGGTTTACTGGCCATGATGAATGTCTTCTTTTCGTGATCAAGGGCGTCTTTTCGAAAACGGTATACTTCGTGTTCGTATTCTATAGCCCTGGGCCAGCCCCCATCCAACTTGGTCTCACCTCTCACGCAGCTCAAGCTGTCCTGTAGGGTCTCCATATTTAAAGGCGTTTTAGGGGATCCATCTTCATCGCATTGGCTGACCCATGGATGGAATATGAATAGATAAAGGAAGACAAAGCCGAAAAGGAGGGTGGCCTTTTTCATGACTCTTTTCTTATTCCGTGATGGCCTCATGGATAGAAGTACAGGAAGCTCCTGGAATCGTCTTGTACCTCGCTCATGTTCACACCGAAGACCTGTTGGATATTGGCTTCTGAAAATGCCTCAGACGGGGTGCCCACAAAGAACAACTCGCCTTGATGAATAATCGATATGGTGTCACAATACCTCTTGGCCATGTTTAGATCATGGATGTTCACCAGGATGGTTTTACCCTCCTGTCTTAAGTCACAAAGCAACCCCATGATCGCCAGTGAATGTTTGACATCAAGATCCGAAGTCGGTTCATCCAGTAACATGAAGGAGGCTTCGGTGGCCAAAGCGCGGGCCATGATGGATAGTTGACATTCCCCCCCGGACAGCTCATTCATATTGCGATCTTTTAGCTCGTATGTCTGGGTAACGCTTAATGCCTTTTCTATGATGTTCCGATCCTTTGTTGTCAAAGATTGAAAACGTCCGAGATGGGGGTGGCGTCCCATGGAGACCACATCATAGACTGAGATGGGAAAGGCAATCGTTGCATTCTGGGGGACCATGGTGATCATCGTGCTCAGGGCCTTCCTCGATATACGTCTGTAGTCTTGACCGTCAACAAAAACAGTCCCTGTCTGAGGCTCCCATATTCTGCAAATATTCTTAAGCAACGTGGACTTGCCGGCACCATTTGGGCCAATGATACCATGCATCTTGCCGGGTTCAAATTTAGCTGAAATGTCGTCTGTATTATTTGTTCGCCAATTGAAAAACGGAGGCGGTCTATTCTTAACATGGCAAATCAATTACATAAAAGTTCCTCAAGGACACAACTTGAGTTTATAGGTCACAAGGAGAATGAGTTTTGAAACGACTGCACAGACGAAACCGAAATAGACCATGACACTTATCACCACGGCGGTGAGGTTCACAGACTAGGGGGCAGTAATCCCCTCCCCAGGGCACGCCAAAAGAAGCGCTGTCCTAATACAACCCGGAAATCTAAGAAAAGCATATATATGACCGAAGAATCCTTGGCAAGGTTTGCATCATCGCCGTTTCGGATTTCGATATAGAAGGACACTAACTAGTGCCCATCCACGAACGCCCAAGAAGGAGGTGGGCACTGGTGTCAGTTTCCAATTCAGAAATGAAGCCATTTTTCGCAAGGTCAAGAAAATGAAGGCATTGCACGGAGGCGTACCGGGGTGCGTCGCACAAGCGATCCCACAGATTGACGCCGACATTGCGGAAAAGGGCCATTTACGGATGGAAACTAGCTGAACCGCACGGCCTCTTGCAGCTCGTCGTCCGTCAAATCCCACGTCGTGTTGTTGGGCGGCAAAGGCTCTTTAAAGAAATCAGGGAGCCTGTCATGGGCCTTGGTAAAACCGGCCATGGTGTTAAACTTCCGTTCGTCTTTCAGTATGGAAATGCCGAGATTGACCACGTCATTCGGCGTAAGCGACAGACCATACTGGGCGTTCAACAGATCCACGATGGTCTGCACCCCATCTTCCGTATCCAAGACGGCAAAGGCCACGAAGAGGCAAAGCCCTGTGCTGTCCACAGCGGCAGTGGCGACTTGCAGATTCTTTGACGCGTCCACATTGCCTTCTTTTTTCAATGGATCTATGTTGCCACCAACTTTTAAGATATTTGGAGCCACGGCATAGCCGGCCGTATGGTCGGCGCCCATGGGTGAGGCGCAGTAGGTCACGCCCACGCCCTTGACCGCCCTCGGATCATAGGCCGGAAGTCCTTGCCCCTTGACGACAGGAATCCGATCCACGCCCAATGCCCGGCCAGTAAAAGCTGCGCCGTTTCCAATAATTTTCCCAATGGGATCGCCGGTGGCGACCTTCTTAACAAGATCAATGGCCGCCTTGCCGTCTCCCCAAGGGAGCAAGCCGCCATCCATGGCCACGGCCAGCGCACAGCCGGTCTCAATGGTGTCAAGGCCGATGTCGTCGCACAGGGCATCGAGTCTGGCCACGTCGTCTAGTTCTTTAATCGTCGTGTTGGCGCCCAAGGCCCAAATGGTCTCATATTCGAAGCCCGAGGTGAGAACCTTTCCCTCCTTATCACAGTAAACGTTGGAGCATTGAATGACGCATCCTGGATGACAACCCTCCTTGGTCTTGCCTCCCCGTGCTTCGATCAATTCGGCCATATGCTCACCACTGATCGCCGGGGCATGTTCGAAACGTCCCGTGCGGAAATTCTTGGTAGGCAGTCCCCCGGCCTCGTTGAGGATGTTGATCAAAACGGCGGTGCCATATGCCGGCAAGGCCTGACTCGTGACCGGGTGGGATCGAAGGATTTCCACCCATCGCTGGTTGGCCTTTTTAAAGGCCTTGGGATCGACAAGAGGAATCTTGCCCGCACCCTTATCATCGATAACAATGGCCTTGATCCCTTTGGAGCCCATCACGGCACCCAAACCGCCTCGTCCTGCTGCACGTCCAGGCCGTCCGTTTGGGTCGGCAAAATGGATCGAGGCTGCGGTGAGGCGTTGCTCTCCTGCCGGGCCAATGCTGATGACGCCCTGACGTTTTCCATACTTTTGCCACAACCGCTTCATGGTTTCCTTGTTGCCAAGGCCCGCGTATTCGTCTGCGGGCAAGATTTCAACAGTATCCTTATTGATCACAATGAGAGAAAAGCCGCCACCTTCTGGCTTGTCTTCAAGAACGATGGCCTTGATGCCGAGTCTCGACAGTTTCTGAGAAGCCAGTCCGCCGGAGTTGCTCTCCTTGATCCCGCCGGTCAGGGGTGACTTTGCCCCAACCGAAATTCGCCCCGAATTGGCTGCCACAGTCCCGGACAATAGTCCGGGCGCGATAATCAGTTTGTTATCCTTGCTCAAAGGGTGACACGTGGGAGGGACTTCTTTTAAGACGATTTTTGAAGTCAGTGCTCTGCCACCCAGAGAGGTAAGCGCCTTACTTGGCTCTTCAAAGGTAAATGACTTCTCTCGGGTGTTGATCCTTAGTAATCTGAACATGGCTTCCTCCCGTGGGTTGGAGTGGCCCAAAAAAGCGTCTATAGCCTTTATTCGGTAAAAAACAACGCAACACAACCTATCAGGTAAGCCATATGCTGTCAAACCTGGGCCCGGCGTCAGAGCGGTCTATTGGCTTTGGAGTTTATTTAGATAACCTATATTAACCACAGCGAAAATTTGTCCTCTCCTCTTCATGTCCCCTTGTCTTTTGACACCCCCATCACGACAGCAAGGATAGGGCAAAAATCGCCGTGTTCCCCAAGACATGGATGGTAATGGGAACCATGAGGTCTCCTTCCACCTCGTAGGCCACGGCAAAGACAAGGCCTCCCACGATCTGGGTTACAGGAATTCTGGAGCTGATGGCATGGGCGAGAACAAAGATAACGGTGGTGCCAATCAGGGCCAAAAGGACGCCCCACCGTCTTAGGAAACCATAGACGATACCCCGGAAGAAGACCTCTTCTGCAATGGGTGCCACCAGGCCTCCGACCACAAAAAATAAGACGACCCCCTGGGCACTTGGCGGCACTTGGGTTTTAATCAGTTTGAGGGGGTTGATGTCCGTTGCATAGAGGACGGCAAAAGCCAGACAAGCACAGATTCCGAAAACACACGACCAGATCAAGCCCCGCCTCGCCCCAGTAAGGATTTGGCCTCGAGCCAGCCCTATGGATGACATGCCTCTCCCCCAGGTCGAGATAATCATTAGAAAAATAAGTACTTGTGCGACACGTGCTGCGCCCAGGATGAACATGGGGGAGTGCTCGGCTTCAGTGATGGCAACTCTCATGGCCACTTCAGTGATCACCAGGGCAGCAAGGGCTAGGAGCACAATCTTTGTTTCTATGGTCTTGACCGCCATTGGCATTTCTCCATGGCCTGACCACCATTCCGTGGTCTGGAATACGGATCAGGTGTGGTTCGTGGTAGCACTTCTTGGGCGCCCGTGGGTATGGAGTCGCCCCCTAACGGCCACTCCATCTCAATTTGGCCTTCAGAACGTCATAGTAACTTTGGCCTGGGGTTTTGATCATGTGAATCGTGTGGGGCGCTTTGTCAATCAAGATGGCATCGTGGTGGGTGACGTGGAGACCGATTTGGCCGTCAAAGGTCAGAAAAATATTCGAGTCCCCCTCTTCGATCTTGATCTTGATAGTGACTGTGTCCGGGACGATCAGGGGACGATTGATCAGGGTAAAGGGACAAATGGGGGTAAGAATGATCGTTTTTAGAGATGGATGGACGATGGGCCCTCCTGCTGACAGGGAATAGGCCGAGGAACCCGTGGGGGTCGCCACAACAAGACCGTCCGCCTTGAACGTAGTTAGATAGTCCTCGTCAATATAAGTATGGATATGGGCAATTCGTGCAAGGGCCTCTTTGTTGATGACAACATCATTAAGGACGGTTTGGCACGCGCGTTGCTCGCCGTCCCGAACCACTGTCGCTGACAGCAAGATCCTTTCTTGGGTTTTGTAATCGTCCTGGATCACCTTTTCCATAACTGGAAGAAGTTGCTCCACTGGTGTCTCCGTGAGGAACCCAAAGCCGCCAAGGTTCACCCCGAGGACGGGGATGCCCGTGTCTTGAACCCATCGGATGGCGCTGAGGAAAGTCCCATCGCCACCCAACACTACGATGGAAGAAAGATCGCTAGGGGCCTTGGTGATGTTTTCTACCAAACTATGGCGGGAGGTAATGGGTGCGGGGGTGTTTTGCCGGATGAGGGCCTCAATCCCATGCCCTTTCAACCAGGTTTCGAGTTCGTCCGCCTTGTCCATGGCTTCTTGCTGGGCCTTGACGACAATGCCTATCCGCTTCATGGGACCTAACCTGCTGTGAAGATTCCTGAGTTTTTTTGCTCTATAACAGGGTTTCAAACACGCGTCAAATCCAAGCAGACGGTGGCTCGTTACCCCTGTTACTTGACCCAGATCGTCTCTTCATCAACCCAAGGCTTGCAGCCAAGACCCGACCAACAATCCAGAGGCCTTTAGGGTCAATGCCAGCATATGAAAGCACTTCCCCAGGTCAAGCCCCCACCGAATGCCGTGAGTATCACCTTGTGGCCGGGTTGTATCCGGCCGGCACGGACCGCCTGGTCCAATGCAAGGGGTACCGTGGCGGCTGAACTGTTGCCGTACCGATCGATATTGACGAAGACTTTCTCTCGTGGGATCTTGAGTCTTTCAGCAAAGGCGAGAATGATTCTCAGGTTGGCTTGATGGGGAATAATCAGATCAATATCAGATATGGCACAACCATGGTGTGCAGCAGCTTCTTCACACGATTCGGCAAACCGTTTGACTGCGACCTTAAAAGTTCTGTTTGCATCAATCAGTCTCAAATAATGGAGCCCCTCCTTCACACTCTCTTCGGATATGGGTGTGGTCGAGGAGCCGCCGCCAGGCAGGAGCAGGTTGTTTCCCGCCCTGCCGTCGCAGTGCACATGGGTAGACAACAGCTCCGCCCCGCTGGCTGCACTTTTCAGGACCACGGCACCCGCTGCATCACCCCAGAGGATGCAGCTGGTTCGGTCTTTCCAGTCTACGGTTCTGCTCAAGAGCTCAGCACCAACGATCAGGGCGTTTTGGTATGAGCCGTTTTTCAGATATTGCTCAGCCACAGATAGGGCAAATATAAAACCTGTGCAGGCTGCCGTTATATCAAAAGCGACGGCATTCTTGGCACCGAGTTTGGCCTGGAGCCAGTTTGATGCGGAGGGGCAACAGGTGTCTGGCGTAATCGTGGCGGTGATGATCAGGTCAAGCGCTTCAGGTGACATGCCGGCTGCCTCTAGGGCTTTGACTGAGGCCTTTTCGGCGAGATCCGAGGTGTTCACGTTGGCCCCAGCAATGCGTCGCTCCTTGATCCCGGTTCTCTGCACAATCCACTCGTCAGTGGTGTCTATCATGGTCTCGAGATCGGCATTCGTCAGAACTTGGTCAGGCACGTAAGACCCGGTTCCCACAATCCTGATGGATTCCATCAAAGCCTTTACTCCTACGATAAAGATGCTTTGTTAAATCTCCCATGGAGAAGAGAAAGAATAAGAGCACTCGCCTTACTGAGATTATCCTTGACCCGTGACTTTATATTATCCATATTTCGTGTGTCAAATCCGTATTGCTCGTGCATCTTGTCTTTTGAAGATCCCTGCAGCAAGCTGCGGGGAATGCGCTCGCTTTTGCGGTTCAACTGCTGTAGGAAAACAACAAGCTAAACCGTTCATGCACAATCGAAAAGACGGGCATTCAGTAGATTAAGGAGGTTTCAGGGCAATGAAGAGGGAGCGGTGGAAAAGCCAACTCGGGTTTCTCCTTGCCTCCGTTGGGTCTGCCATAGGACTGGGTAACATATGGCGGTTCAGTTACATGGCCTATGACAACGGTGGGGGGGCCTTCCTTATCCCTTATATGACGGCTCTCTTAACCGCTGGCATCCCTCTCCTCATACTTGAGTTTGCCATAGGACATGAAAGGATAGGGTCAGCCCCTCTTGCCTATGCAAAGATTAAGAAGAACTGGGAGTGGCTTGGGTGGTGGGCAGTGACACTCGTCATGTTCGGAATCGTTCTTTATTACATGGTGGTGATAGCCTGGTGTCTTAACTTCTTTGTCCTCTCCTTCCATCTTGGCTGGGGTGATGACCCCAACGCTTACTTCTTCAAGGACTTCCTTTCAGTAAGCAAGGTGCCATCTGAGATCGGCCAAATCAGAACCCCAATATTCTCTGCCCTTGTCATGATCTGGCTGTTGAACTGGTTCATCGTTTACAGGGGGGTACGAAAAGGCATAGAGCTTGCGAACAAGATATTCATGCCCCTGTTGTTTTTTCTCACTGGTGTGCTGGTCTTCTGGTCTCTGACCCTTGACGGGGCCATGGAGGGCGTCAGGGCGTATCTCACCCCCGACTTTTCCAAACTTTCCAATCCAAAGGTCTGGATCGATGCCTACAGCCAGATCTTTTTCACCCTCAGCCTGGGCTTTGGCATCATGATAGCCTATGCAAGTTACCTCCCGGGAAAGGCAAACATCTCAAGAAACGCCATACTTACGGGTTTGATAAACAGCGGATACTCCCTTTTTGCAGGCCTGGCCGTGTTTTCAGTGCTCGGTTTTATGGCCACCACTCATGGGAAGCCCCTATCTGAGATCGTCTCTCAGAGCATAGGCCTTGCCTTTGTGGCTTACCCCAAAGCCGTGAGCCTTATTCCCAGCGGGAACCTTTTTGGTGCCATATTTTTTCTCTGCCTAGTCGTAGCCGGGTTGTCTTCATCAATATCCATCATGGAGGCATTTACTTCCGCCATGGTGGACAAGTTTGGCCTTAGAAGAAAGCCTCTCATCACCGCGATCTCGATCCTCGGATTTCTGGGTTCTATCATTTTCACCACACAGGCAGGGCTGCTCTGGTTAGACATTGTGGACCATTTCCTGACCCACTACGGGCTGGTGGTGGTCGGCATTTTTGAATGTATTCTCGTTGGATGGTGTTTCAGGTTGAAGGTTCTAAGAAACCACCTCAACCAAATATCCTCCATCCAGCTGGGTGTCTGGTGGGATATCCTTATCAAGTATTTCGTGCCCCTTGTGCTTGGGATCATCCTTTTTGGAGACCTGTATAACGAGCTGAGAAAACCGTATGGGGGATACTCCTGGGCATCCCTCATTCTGATAGGCAGAGACTGGGTGTTGCTCACCCTCATTGCTGCCTTTATTATGGCCTCAAGGCCGTGGAAGACAGAACAGCACAAAACAGAGGGAAGAAGTTGTGGCTAGTATTTCTGGAGCGCCAGGAGAGATATGAAATCTGAGGCCTCTAGGTTCAGGCTGTTTTCTGAAGGGCACTCAGGCGAGGGCTTAGCTTCACTGGATAGAAAGGGGGCTCGTCCAAGGCCTTGTATACTTGACCCAGGGCTTGAAAGCGTCTAGTAAAATGCTGCTGGATCTCTTCTAAAGTTGGGTGGGCTCTTACCAGCTCCCCTCCCTCCAGCACAGGCGCCAGCAAAGGCGTTGTCCCCTCTATGTTTTCATCGTGGGTACCGATCACGTCCTCCATGAACCGCCCCTGGCTGTCGGTCCTCCTAAAGACCTGTTTCTTGCCGGCCAAATTGACCTTGCCCGTGCTGCGCTTCATAATCGGTCGATCGCCGTACTGGACCAGTTTGTAAACAATGTCAAAATAGGGGGCATCGGCCGACACGCCCATCTTGGTCCCTACCCCAAAGGCGTCAATCCTAGCTCCCTCCCTAATCAGTCTTGCGATCTTGTACTCGTCAAAATTGCTACTGGCAAATATCTCTGTTTCCTTAAGGCCTGCATCATCCAAGATACGCCGAACCTCTTGGCTCAACGTTGTCATATCGCCGCTGTCCAAGCGAACGCCTAATAACTGGCCACCCTCCCTGGCCATCTCCTGGCCTATGACGGCCGCTTTTCGGGCACCAGCAGAGGTGTCATAGGTGTCGATGAGAAGGACGGTCCTTTTTGGAAAAGAGCGGGCAAAGGCCCTGAATGCCCCAATCTCATCTCCGAAAGAACTGATATACGAGTGGGCCATGGTCCCCGAAATGGGAATGCCATAAAGCTTTCCAGCCAAGACATTGCTGGTGGCGGCAAATCCGGCGATATAGCTGCTGCGGGCTACTTTCAGCCCGGCGTCTATCCCGTGAGTCCTTCGAAGGGAAAAATCAATGAGCCTGCGGCCTGAAGCGGCATGAACACACCGGGCCGCCTTGGTGGCAATCATGGCCTGGAGATTTATGGTGTTGATGACTAATGTTTCTAGTATCTGGGCCTCTATGATAGGCGCTGTCACCTCGAGGATCGGTTCGTCCTTAAAAAAGATCTCTCCCTCAGCCAGGGCCCGGATGCTGCCAGTAAAACGCATGTTTTTAAGATAGTGGAGGAAGTCCTCTGAAAACGTGTCTGTGCCATCCAGGTAAGCCAGATCCGTTTCTGAAAAACGAAAATTGGCTGCATAGTTGAGGACATCTTCAAGGCCTGCTGAGACGAAATAAGTCCGATTAGGCGGGTATTTCCGAATGAAGAGCGAGAAGGTCGCCGGGTCAGCCATCTTGTTTTCAAAGTAAATGGCCGCCATGGTCAGCTCGTAGAGATCGGTCAGTAGTTCAAAATGTTTCGGAAGGTCGGTCATAGGATCTTGGCCCCGTATATCTTATCCATACGCTTGAGAGCAAATTCATGAAACTCAGCGTCAAAATCCGCCACCCCTGCCCTTGGCACGATAATGTTATAATCTCGATTGGCCAGACCACCTACCGTGTCCATTACGCAGATGTTGGTGCAAACGCCCACGACTTCGACATCTCGGATATCGTGTTCTCTCAACAAATCCCCTAATTCGGTTTCAAAGAAACCGCTGTAGCGTCTTTTCTGGATCACCACGTCTCCCGGCTGGGGAGCAAGTTCCCGCACGATCTGGTGTCCCCACGTGCCGCTTACCGAATGCTTTGGAAATCTCTCAAACTCCTTGTCGTCTTCTAAGTGTGAATCTTGGATGTAGATCACAGCATCTCCGGTTTTGCGGTAATCTCCTATCCGAGTTTTGATGAAAGGAATAATATTCCGGGCCGATGGACCACAGGACAAGGCCCCTTTTTCATCCACGAAATCGTTGAGCATATCCACGACAATAAGAGCCCTGTAAGACATGATGACCTCCTGCTTGTTCATGGACAAAGATCTTCAAAAGGTTCTTTTTACGTAACACATTGCCCTCTTGAAAAACAGGGATAGGATCCAGACCTCTTTTCTCTTTGTCTAAACCCGTTTTTGATCAACCGAAGGGGCAGAGCCTGCAAGGGATTGAATGACGCTCGCAGTTGGTTTTTCTTTGCGCTCACTTGGAGACAAGTTTGACACGCATTAGAATTCGACTGGCCTTTGCGAGACCCTCGTTTCCTTGTTCTAACGGAGGGGATTATATCATAAGAGCCGAACATACGCCGACATCATTTGACAAGGCAAAGGGTTTCATTTATTGAGTCTGCATATAGGTTTGCAGGTTAACTGGAAAGTGACGGTTTGCACAAGGAACAGACTCCACCCATGGCACCCCTGTTAGAAATCGATGACCTTTGTAAGGAATTTGGAGGCCTCTTGGCCATTGCCAATCTGAGTTTTGCCGTGGGTTCAGGGTTGATTAAGTCAATTATTGGACCCAATGGCGCAGGAAAGACAACCCTTTTCAAGATGATCACCGGAATCTTGGATCCTACAAGCGGTGAAATCCATTTTAACGGGCAGTCTACAAGGGGCTTAAAACCCTACCAGGTATCAGCCTTAGGTATATCGAGTACATTTCAAACCGTGGAACTTTTTAGCGAAATGACGGTCCTGGAAAATGTGATGGTGGGCAGGCATGTGAGGACCCGATCAGAGCTCTTTGCTGCAGGTTTTCGCCTCAGGAAGATGCGACAAGAGGAACGGCAAATAAGAGACTCCGCCCTTGAATACCTAAAATTCTCTGGACTCGTCGAAAAGAAAGACATGAAGGCTGACAACCTGTCGCTGGGGGAGCAGAAACTTCTAGAAATCGCCAGGGCTCTGGCAACCGAGCCCCAACTCCTTCTCCTAGATGAGCCGGCAGGAGGCCTGAATGACCGTGAGACAGAGCATTTGTCGGAACGTATTTGTGCCATCCGGGACAAAGGGATGACCGTGTTGCTCGTAGAACACGACATGAATCTGGTGATGAACATATCTGATGAAATTGTGGTCATTAACTACGGTCAAAAAATTGCGGAGGGTCCTCCTCACGCCATCAAAGACAATCAGGATGTGGTCGACGCGTACCTGGGAGAAGCCATTGATTATTCTGACCTGAGGCGACCTGACGGGTCGAGATTGACAACAGATCTTCTATAAATTAATGAATCGATGGTTCTGCAAAAAGTCTTTTATAAAAGGTTTTTTATCCGTTTTTTAACCTTTGTGAAAGAGCCGTCTCAGAAGCCACGATCATGGAGATTCTATGAATAGGCCCCCCTTCACGCGAGGGTTGACTGTCAAGCGTGAAGGCCCGACAGTTGGTTAGCAAGAAAAACAACCAACGAGAAAGGGGGCCTTTAAGATGATTTACATT
>Ga0180433_10003003_pt1 | contig 25280 bp, 18 predicted proteins | sample SS_ome_8_FD_132980 | JGI IMG/M metagenome (GOLD analysis project Ga0180433, IMG submission 132980) | Hypersaline lake sediment archaeal communities from the Salton Sea, California, USA - SS_1_D_1 metaG | ecosystem: Environmental > Aquatic > Non-marine Saline and Alkaline > Hypersaline >... | reverse complement strand
TATATACTAGACAAAATAATATCAATTTTTCAATAATATTTATAATGATTAAAAGGCGGTAAATAGTAATTTACTGCCTTTTAATTTTATATCAAAAAGGAGCATATATGGCTCAGGAAATAATCAATGATATTGAAAAAATTATTGAAAAACGAAAAAACCAGCCCGGAGCTTTAATTGCTATTCTTCAGGATATTCAAAGGCAAAATGGCTATCTGCCTGAAAATTTATTGAAAATATTAGCTGATAAGACAAAGCATTCTCTTGTCGACATATATGGAGTTGCTACTTTTTACAAATCATTCTACCTTAAACCCAGAGGAAAACATCAAATATCTGTCTGTCTTGGTACAGCCTGTCATGTTCGTGGTGCACCTGGTATTGCCGAAGAATTCCAGCATCAACTTGGTATACTTCCCGGCGAGACAACTCCAGATAAAGAATTTTCTTTGGAAACCGTAAACTGTCTGGGAGCTTGTGCACTTGGTCCAATCGTTGTTGCTGATGGTCATTACTTTTCAAATGTTACTAAGACAAAAGTCAAACAAATCATCAATCAGATCATTGAAGGTCTTGATAAAGTCGATATTCAAAAAGATCAAAGAATATTTTCTGTTAAAGTTAAATGCCCTCGTTGTAACCATAGTCTTATGGACTCAGAGCATAAAATCGATGACCATCCTTCGATTAGAATAACCATCTCCTTTGGAAATAAACACGGCTCACTTTGGTTATCCTCTCTTTATGGAAGTTATAATATTGATATTGAACATAAAATACCTATGGGAACTATAATCCACAGTTTCTGTCCTCATTGCCACGCAGAACTCATTAGTGCATCAAACTGCCCGGAATGTGGTGCTCCAATGGTGCCCATGGCTGTCAGTGAAGGTGCAATGGTACAGATTTGTTCCCGCCGTGGTTGTAAATCACACATGCTTGATTTAAATGGAGTAAATTTTTAGTTAGATCCCAAAACAATAATAATTATAGGATAAAACAATATATGAAGAGACTTAACTCAATAACTGATTTTAAGGAACTTCAAAATCTAATTACTATTGACAAAGACCCTAACATACCTACTATTGTCATTTCTGCCGGAACATGCGGACAAGCAAGTGGAGCTAATGACCTTATTCGAATTACCAAACGTGAATTATTAGCAAAAAATTTAACAGATAAAATTAATCTTCTTATTACAGGCTGTCATGGTTTCTGTGAAATGGAACCTTCAATATTAATTGAGCCTTATAGGACTTTTTATCCAAAAATCGATATCCCCAATATGATTCGCATAATAGACGCTGTTGATAAAGGAAAGATTCTTGAAGATTTACTTTTTAGAAATCAGGAAACTGGGGAATGTATAGAAAAACAAGACGATATCCCTTTTTTTAAAAAACAAATCCGTACTATTCTTGGGCGTAATGAAAAAATCGATCCTATCAGAATTTACAATTATATTGAACAGGATGGATATTCAGCTTTTATTAATGTACTTTCAAACAGAAGCCATAATCAAGTAATAAATGATGTGAAAACTTCTGGCCTTCGTGGAAGAGGTGGTGCAGGTTTTCCTACAGGTCTAAAATGGGAAATGCTTGCCGATCAAGTTAATTGTCGCAATAAATATTTGGTTTGTAATGCAGATGAAGGTGATCCCGGTGCATACATGGACCGAAGTATACTTGAAGGTAATCCTCACAGTATTATTGAAGGTATGCTAATTGGAGCATATGGAACTGGTGCTACAGAAGGAATAATTTACGTTCGCCATGAATATCCACTGGCAATAAAACATCTTGTCATTGCTCTCCAGCAAGCATGCGACCTGGGGCTACTTGGAAAGAACATTTTGGGTACACAATTTTCTTTTAATATTAAATTATCCAGAGGAGCTGGTGCTTTTGTATGTGGTGAAGAAACTGCATTAATGCGATCAATCGAAGGTAAGATGGGTGAACCCCGTCAAAGACCTCCCTACCCCATACAAAAAGGTATTAATGGTCAACCCACTTCTATTAATAATGTAGAAACATGGTCCAATATACCCGTTATCATATTGAAAGGTGCCAAAAAATTTTCAAAAATCGGCACAAAAAATAACTCCGGTACAAAAATATTTAGTCTTGTTGGCAAAATTAAAAATACCGGATTGGTAGAAGTACCCATGGGTATGACTATTAAAGAAATAATTTATGATATAGGTGGAGGACCGGTTAGTAATGCAAAAATAAAAGCAGTACAGACAGGAGGACCTTCTGGTGGTTGCATTCCTGCCGGTAAATTTGAACTTCCTATTGATTATGACAGTCTAACAAAAGCAGGGTCTATTATGGGTTCCGGCGGTATGATTGTTATGGATGAAAACACCTGCATGGTTGATGTTGCAAAATATTTTATGAATTTCTTAAAAGATGAATCCTGTGGAAAATGCTTTACCTGCAGAAAAGGTACTCAACGAATGTTTGAAATTCTCGAAGATATTACAAAAGGTGACGGTACATTAGAAAAGATAAATTTACTGAAAGAACTCGCTCAAACTGTTAAGGATACAACCATGTGCGGATTAGGTCAGACTGCCTCAAATCCTGTACTTTCCACCTTACGATACTTCTATGAAGAATACATAGAACATATAGAAAAAATTAAGTGTACAGCAGGTGTGTGTAAATTTCTGGTTGGTGCACCCTGTCAATCGACCTGCCCGCTGGATACTGAAGCATGGAGATATATTGCGCATATTGCCCGTGGTGAATATGAAGAAGCCTATAAAACAATTCGAGAGGCTAATCCTTTCCCATCAGTTTGTGCAAGGGTTTGTAGTCATCCATGTGAAGACAGATGTAAAGCCGGAGTCATAGGAGGAGAATCAATTGCCATTCGTGCACTTAAACGTTTTATTACAGATCGAATCGATCCTGAAATATATAAACCAGTAAGAATGACCATTGCAGATAAAACAATACCTAATATTGCTGTTATTGGATCCGGTCCTGCTGGTTTGACTGCTGCTCACTATTTATCTCTCAAAGGATACAAAGTTACAATCTTTGAAGCAGAAAAAGAATGCGGTGGCATGATGTTAAGTGCTATACCTGCCTACAGACTTCCCAGAAATATCATTGAAAGCGAAATCGCATCTATACTTGATGAAAATATAACTGTAAAAACAAATACTGTTTTAGGTAAAGACATTACTATTGAAAGTCTTTTTAAAGATGGATTTAAAGCAGTCTTTCTTGCATTAGGAGCACATAAAAGCCGGCGTTTAAATATTGATGGAGAAGATGCGAAAGGAGTTTTTCCGTCTATTCAATACCTTAGATCATTCAATCTAGAAGGAAAACAGTATGCTAAGGGAAGGGTGGGTGTTATAGGTGGAGGAAATTCCGCAGTTGATGCAGCCCGGGTAGCACTTCGCCAAAAAGATGTTGAAAGCGTAACCATTTTCTACCGTCGCACATCAAAAGAAATGCCTGCATATGAGGAAGAAATTAATGCTGCCATTCAAGAAGGGGTAAAATTGGAGACATTAGTTTCACCATTAAATATTATTACTAAAAAGGGGTATGTTGCAGGTATAAAACTTATCAGAAACAGATTAGGTGATGTAGATGACAGTGGGCGGCGTAGACCTACTCCAATACAAGGTACAGAATTTACCGTTGATTTGGATTCACTAATTGTTGCTATCAGTGAAGGTTCAGATGTTGATTGCGTTGCTGTAGCCAGTTCAATGCAGATAAAAACAACTAACTGGGACACTATTCAAGCAGATAAGAATACTCTCTGTACAAATCAGCCCGGTGTTTTTGCAGGCGGGGATGTTATAAGAGGCCCTGATACGGTTGTGAATGCTATTGCAGACGGAAAACGCGTTGCATTGATGATAGACCGTTATGTGAAAGGAGAGGATCTTAAGAAACCTATTACACCATCGTTACCTGAAAAATATATTGAACCTGCACCTGAATGTGAAAATAAAACCGAAATCGATTTAACCAAAAGAGTAAAAACTCCTAGAGCATCAGTGGAATGGAGAAAACGTGGATTTGCTGAAGTTGAAATGGCTTTAACCATAGAAGAAGCTACCCGTGAAGCATGCAGATGTCTGAGATGTGATCTTGAATTCACTCAATCCAAGGATAATATAAATAAAAAAACAGCAGGAGGAAAATCTGTATGATTTCCTTAACTATTAATGGACTTAAAGTATCAGTTGAAGAAGGTACTACCTTACTGGAAGCGGCAAAATTTCTTGGATTTCCAATACCTACTCTTTGCTACAACGAAACACTATCTTCCTATGGTGCCTGCCGGCTTTGTGTAGTTGAAATTGGAAAAGGGGAAAAATCAAAATTAGTTTCTTCATGTACTTATCCAGCTGAAGAAGGACTTATCGTGCGTACTGCTTCAGAACGAGTTGTGAAAGCAAGAAAAATGATTATTGAACTTCTGCTCGCTACCTGTCCTCAATCTAAAACCATACAGGATCTGGCTTCGAAATATGAAGTACACCAACAACGATTCAAGCAGGAATATGAAGACTGTATTCTTTGCGGACTTTGTGTTAGAATGTGTGAAGAACAAATGATGGCTAAAGCTATTGGTTTCAGAGGACGTGGTGAAAATCGGAGTATAGGAACACCTTTTGATATCAAATCAGATGTCTGTCGCTTATGTGGTGGTTGTATGTATATTTGTCCGGCATGTACTTTACGCTGCACTTTTAACGATCCTGAAAAGGCTATTTGTGGTGCATGTGCTAATTTAAGTCCACCCTGTCTCGAAAAAGATAAATTCAATGATATGATGTGCTTCATGGATCCATGTGTCGCCTGTGAGATTAAAAATGATTAATATTATTATCTTAAAATATAATAAATACAAATAATATATCAAGAAAGGAGAAGAGTATGAAGGCAAATTCATTCTCTCAAATAAATTCATCCGCGGCAACACTTACTAAGAATAGAACAGAAGATTCAATAAATCCTTCATCCGGAATGTGTGTAACCTGTGTTGATGGTTGTATAGGTATGTGTGAAATTGGTAAATCTGCATATAGGGGTCATGAAGTAATATATCCTCAACCATTTGGTGTAATAACTACAGCAGCTGAGAAGACGTTTCCAGTTGATTTTTCCCATTTCAACATAATGGGAACAGCAGTTGGTGCCCACGGAATAAAAGCAGATAGTGATAAAGCTATTTTCCCAAACGTCAATCTTGAAGTAAAATTTGGCCATGATAATGGCATAAAGTTTCGTTATCCCTGGATTATTCCTGGTATTGGTTCAACAAATGTTGCCAAAAATAATTGGGAAGGACTGGCTATTGGTTCTGCCTTAGCCGGTACAGGATTGACAATTGGAGAAAATGTAGTTGGTATGGACCCGAAATCTGTTATCAAAAATAGTAAAGTTGTTGATACTGATGATTTAAAACGACGGATTAAACTTTATAAAAATAATATACGTGACGGTTACGGTGCAATCATTGTTCAATCCAATGTCGAAGATACACGACTTGGTGTTCAAGAATATGCTATTAAAGAACTTGGGGTTGAGTGTGTCGAACTGAAATGGGGTCAGGGTGCAAAAGATATTGGAGGTGAAGTTAAAATAAAAGACTTAAAAAAAGCCCAGTTATTGTACAAACGTGGGTATGTTGTACTACCAAATCCAACTGATCCGGATGTTATTAAAGCATTTGAACATGGTGCTTTTAAAGAATTTGAGAGACATTCCCGGGTTGGAATGGTAACTGAAAAATCATTTGCAAAACGAGTAGAGGAACTTAGAAAGGCCGGTGCAAAATATATTTTTCTGAAAACCGGCGCCTATCGTCCTGCTGACCTTGCCCGTGCTGTTAAATTTTCTTCAAAATACAAGATTGATCTTCTCACTGTTGATGGTGCTGGCGGTGGAACCGGTATGAGTCCCTGGCGCATGATGAATGAATGGGGAGTACCGCCTATTGAGCTTCATTCTCTTCTGTATAAATACACCAAACAAATTGCTGACAGAGGTGATTACGTACCTGCCTTAGCTGTTGCAGGGGGATTCACTTTTGAAGATCAGATATTCAAAGGTTTGTCCATGGGTGCACCTTTCGTTAAGCTTATTGGTATGGCCCGTGCTCCAATTGCTGCTGCCATGGTAGGCAAAACTATCGGACGTGCTATTGAAGAAAATCTGCTTCCTGTATATGTTGAAAGATTTGGTTCTTCTAAAGATGACATCTTTGTAACCTCAAGCTCTCTTAGAAAAGAATTAGGTGATAAAGAATTCGAAAAACTTCCAACAGGTGCTATTGGTCTTTATACTTATTATGAACGGTTGGCACAGGGATTACGTCAACTAATGGCTGGGAACCGCAAGTTTGCACTTGAATATATAACACGAGATGATATTGCAACTTTAACAAGGGAAGCTGAAAAAATTAGTGGGATACAATACATAATGGATGTAGATAAAAAAGAAGTTGAAAAAATCTTAAAAAGTTAATTTTTAATTTTTTAAATCCCGTATTCGATTTTAAAACGTATAAATACGGGATTTTCTTATTTTGTTTATGAGAAAGTTGAAAAATTATGATTATATAAAAATAAATATTTCTTTATAATTATATATTCTCATTTTTAGTAAGAAAACCTACAGCTTTATTAATATCAGCATTCATTGAGACACATAATGTAGAGCTTTTGTTTGATTTTTGTATATCAACAATATGAATAATTTTTGAAAATGAAGAAAATTTTGGTAATAGTTCAGAAATAATATTTTTTGAATTTAATAGATATTCTTCATTGAAAGTTGATCCTTTCTCATCCGGATATAAAGGTAGATAACGAATGGATGATTCTACAAGATCCTGAAAAAAATGAGTGCCAAATGAAAGTTCCGGAACATAATTCCCTTTTTTCCTGGCTATCTCAATAAGCATTGCCGTATTATTAATATCTGCATAAGTTACATTGACACCGAGTTTTATATCTCCCCTGCTTCCCCATCGTCCCGGTCCCATAAGAATAAACTGACGTTTTGGTAACAATTTATTGATTTTCCCAATAATACTACCAATTTTTGTTAATTCTGTTATATTGGAAATCTGCCGATATGCATCAGGATCCACGTATACAATATATAATATATTAGTAATTAATGCATTAGAAACATAGCGATCTGCTGAAAAAATTATATTATCATCAGGAATATTTTTAGGTATTGGAGTCGGCTCACTTTCTAATAAGTAACTTTGAGGTCGACACTGTAAGAGATATAGATTCTCTCCATCATGGGCAAATTCAATATCAATCGGATTACCAATCTTTTCTTCAAGCAGATTCAAAAGTGTTTTTATCTGCTTTATTAATGGAGTTCTTTTAATTAAGCCGTCAAATGTAATTATCAAATTATTTTTTTCAAAATCCAGATTAAATAATGCAGATGGACTTTGTATGCAGCCATCTTTATAAATCGAAACAATATTATGGATATTAGGAAATTCATCACCAAACTTTTGAAGTAATTCTGATATTTCAATAGTCTCAAAACGATTCTTTGAAACATTTATAACATCAATCTTTTTTGGAGAATAAAGACAGACTTCATCAGGAGTGACATTTACTTTCATTTCAGGCTTGCCCGGAGCTATTAAGATAGGATAATCATCAGCAATCCGGTCCACAGCACGGGTACCCAGACCAGGGACAGCACGAATCAATCCATCATGACGGCTTATGCGCGGTGACCAGAGAAATTCATTGTTACTGAATGCAACTCCTGCGAAAGTTGGGATAAAATAATCTCCAATCCTGTTACCAACTACTTCCTGGATCAAGATTCCCATTTCTTCATAAAAATCCAACAGGCCTCGTTCTGACCGATATTCTATAGGATCCGGAGAAAATGTAGAAGCATATACTTCTGCAATGGCATCCAACAATGCTTCTAAACGTTCCTCTTTACTTCCCTGGTTTGCTAAAAATAAGCTTCTATACTTACCAGAAAATACTGCACCAACCCGATCTTCCAGCAAACTTGAACTTCGTACAATTATTGGTCTATTACCAAAATCATCTACTGCTGTAGATAACCCTTTAATTATTTCAGGAGGAAAATATGAATTTTTAAATATTTGAATGAGATTCGGATACTCAATGCGGATTTCTTCTTTTTCTTTATATTTTTGTTCGATAACTTCATCTAAATTATTAAAATGTATAAAACTTGTCAGCCCGTCAGATGTAATATACCAGGTCTTTGGAACTTTTAAATCCTTTAACATCATATCAGATTCACGGGATTTATCAATTATTTGTTTGGCTAAAATAATTCCAGCACTTTTACCTCCTAGTTTTCCCTGACTCCCAACCGGAAATATAATTCGCTGAACAAGATCAAAATAATCATGAACGTCAATATAATTCTTTGCAACATTCATGAACCTTAAATCATCAGAAAGGAAGCGACGTACTAATGATACCGATAGCCCTTTCATAATATACGGAGACAAAGATATATCTTTTGATTCAATATAACGGTAGCGCATAATAGCATCAATTAATTCAGATAACAGGGAACTTTGATTCTCTATCGCTCGCACTAAAAATCTTGATTTGTCTTCCTGCATCCATTTCTGTATACATGCTACAATTTGATCATCATTTAAATTTCTCGAAGCAACTTGAAATATTTCATTACTAATATTTGAGATATGTCCCCAGGTTTGTTTCTTACTTGGATAGTTTATACCATCAAGGATTTCATTTTTCCTGACCTTTTTGATCGATCCAAATTTCTCAAGCAGTTCTTTAGCGTCATCGATACCTCTCCAACACAGATAGTTTAACATCTTTCTGGAAATATAAATAAAAAGCTTTTTATCAGATTTTTGAAGTATATCAATTATAGCTTTCCATTTTCCTGTTTTTTTGCTTATAAAATTTTCTTTAATTTTTTCCCATTTATTTAAATCTTGTTCCAGTTTTTTATGTGATATGATTTGACCTATACGATCTGCAATAGTATTTATCAATCTTGTTTCTTCTTTAAGAAAATATTTTCCCTTGATAAGAGGCACTGGCTTTTTGTATGATACAAATATTTTACCAATAGTTTCATCCTGTACAACAATATCAGTACTCTGTACAAAAGGTGTTTCTTTATAATCAGAAGACTCAAATTTTTTATTTTTATAAACAATTCTTACCTGGCACTTCTCTGGATATTGCCAGCCACAGGGAATGATTTCTACTATATTCTGGAATAGCTGCGGCAAAGAAATTTTTGTATTATTAAGCAGTTCCTCAATTTTATATAAACAATTGAGTTCTTTAGCTCTTTCTTTAAGCTTTGAATGTTGTTTATAGTTTTGAGTTTTCTTTTTCACCATATTTTTAAATATAATATATAATGTATAATAAAACAACTATGAAAATAGCAAGGGCGAAATATTATAATTTCGCCCTTACATTGTTACAGTTTTTTTCTATTGATCGATCATATCAGATTATACCCACCCACGCTTCTTGCATGCCTGAGCAACACGGTCAATGGAAATAACATATGCTGCATCCCGCATATATAAATCTTTCTTTTTGGATACATCATTTACTGCATGAAATGCATTAGTCATTGTAGTATCAAGTTTGTCCAGAACTTCTTTTTTCTCCCAGAAATAATTCATGTTGCACTGTACTTGCTCAAAATAACTGCAGGTAACACCTCCTGCATTTGCAAGAAAGTCAGGAATCATGTAAATACCGCGATCATAAATTGATTTATCTGCTGTAATAGAAGTAGGACCATTTGCTCCTTCGGCTATAATCTTTACTTTTTTACTGATTTTACTGACATTGTCAGCATTTATTTGATTTTCAAGAGCTGCCGGAATAAGAATTTCAACATTCTGGGAAATCCAGGCATCTCCATCCAGAATTTCATATCCTAATTTCTTAGCTTTTTCTTTATCAATACTACCAAAAATATCTGTTATTGGAGAAAGCTCATCCATATCTAAACCAGAATCTCTCTTAAAAGTATATGCTTTTTGATCATTTTGATCCCAGAATGATGCTGCTATTGCCTTACCTCCTAGCTGTTGATATAATTCAATAGCATATTGGGATACATTACCAAATCCTTGGAAACTTGCAGTCGTTTGTTCAGGTTTAATGTTCATTTCTTTTAAAGCTTCCCTAACAGTATAAATTACACCATAACCTGTTGCTTCTGTTCTTCCCAGAGAACCGCCAGAGCCGACAGGTTTACCAGTAATCACACCAGGATAACGGCCGCCCTGAATTGCTTCATATTCATCCATCATCCAAAGCATATGCTGTGCATTTGTCATCACATCTGGTGCCGGTACATCTTGTAATGGACCAATTACTTTTGCCAATTGACGTATCCACCCGCGACAAAGTTGTTCCTGTTCATGTAAACTCAAATTATGAGGATCACATATAATACCTCCTTTCCCACCACCAAGAGGGATATCAACTACAGCACATTTCCATGTCATCCACATGGCTAATGCCCGAACCGTATCGATTGTTTCTTGTGGATGGAACCGAATACCTCCTTTACATGGTCCTCTTGCATCATTGTGCTGAACTCTGAATCCTCTGAATACTTGTACCGTACCATCATCCATACGAACAGGAATATTAAAATGATATTCTCGCATGGTATTCCTTAAGAGATCTTTGGTGCCCTGTTCAAGTTCAAGTATTCCTGATACCTTGTCAAATTGAGCCTGTGCAGTACTAAATGGATTATACGCCTCATCATTCATGGAACTCTCCTTTCAAAATAAATTATAATATTAAAAGTTAGCTATTTATATAATATAGTTAAAACTACATTCACCAGTAATGTATCTCTCTACTTAGAATTTTTCTGCTTCATCAATAAGCATTATAGGAATATCATCTTTGATATGATATTTTAATCTACAATTATTGCATATTAGCTTATTATTATCAGTATCGTATTCTAAGTCACCTTTACATTTCGGACATGCTAATATATCAAGTAACTCTTTTTTAAGCATACATTCTCTCCTTGTAAATATATATTACCCCATTCTCTCACTACCTACTACAAGAATATAATCATTTAGGACGTCACCGCCTATAATGTGTTTCTTGAATATTTCCCGCATTTTTTCAGGAGTAAGATTTCCATACTTCACTGGTGGATTATCCTTTAATTCCACCGTTATCATCGGTTCTTTGCTACAAAAACCAGCACACCCTGAAGTTTTAATAATAATATCATCTATCCCAGCTTTATCAATTTCATCTAAGAGTGTACTCATAATTTCTCTTGCTCCCGAAGCAATTCCACATGTACCCATATGAACAGTGATTTTCCCCCTCCCGGCACCTTCCCGTATGTTTGTCATCTTTCTGGTATTATTTTTTATTTTGTCAAGATCTTCAACTTTCAGCTTTGCCATCAATGACTCCTCAAAATTTAATGTAATGATTTAAAAAATTCAACAAGTTCAGGAGTAGCTCTCACAGGTTTTCCATTCTTGTTCATATAGCAATGAATAGTATATCCTTCTGCTTTGGGAAAATCATTATTTTCAATAGTTACTTCATATGCCAACCAAATTTTGGCTTTTGTAAAACTCTGGAGTGTTGTTTGCACTGAAACCAGTTCATCATAAATAATTGGTTGAAAATATTTACAATTTGCTTCAATTACCGGTAGAAACAAACCTGATTCCTCTATCTTCTGATAAGGAAAACCTGCATCTCGTAACATTTCAGTTCTTGCAGCTTCAAACCACTCGAAATATCTTCCATGGTATACAACACCCATTTTGTCTGTGTCTGCATACCGTACTCTGTGTTTAAAAAAATGAATTTTATCAGACATTTTTTATTCCTTATAAAATCCCATTTTACTATACTTATCAATCCTTAAATTTATCAATTCTTCTGCGTTAAATTGTGAAAGTTGATTAAGATGATATTTTATTCTTTTCTTTAATATCGATGAAGCAGCATCTGGATCACGGTGAGCTCCTCCAAGAGGTTCTTTAATGATCTCATCAATAATGTTTAATTCAATTAAATCGTCAGGGGTTAATTTTAAAGCTTCAGCAGCCAGATTACTTTTAGATGCATCCCGCCATAGAATTGCCGCACATCCTTCCGGGGATATTACGGAATACCAGGTGTTTTCCATCATTAATGTTTTATCCCCCAACCCTATACCTAATGCTCCTCCTGAGGCTCCTTCTCCAATAATAATAATCAGTATTGGTATAGGCAGATGCGACATTTCAAATAAATTACGGGCAATTGCTTCTCCCTGTCCTCTTTCTTCGGCTCCAAGTCCAGGATATGCACCTGGTGTATCTATTAAAACAACAACCGGACGGTTAAATTTAGCTGCGAGTTTCATTAATCTGATAGCCTTCCTATAGCCCTCAGGATTCATCATTCCAAAATTTCTATATAGTTTCTCTTTGGTGTTTCTTCCCTTTTGCTGACCCATTACCATTACAGACTTACCGTCTAATGTAGCTAATCCGGCAACTAAAGCCGGATCATCTTTAAAATATCGGTCACCATGCAGTTCAATAAAATCAGTAAAGATTCGATTAATATAGTCAAGAGAGTAAGGCCTGTCTGGATGTCTGGCCAGCTGAACTCTCTGCCAGCGATCCAGACTCGAATAAGTCTGCTTCATTAAAACTTTAAGTTTTTTCTCCAAACGATTTATTTCATCAGAAAGTTCTACATTTTCCTCATTGGAGTAGGTTTTCATTTCATTGATTTTTTCTTCTAATTTTACTATGGGTTTTTCAAACTCTAAAATGAACTTGGCCATATATATCTCCCTTACTCCAGCTATATTAATTTTCTTACTATTGATTTAAATAATATTTCCAGATCCATCATTAAAGAATAATTTCTCAAATAAAATTCATTTAATCTTAATTTTTCTTTATCCGATGTACTATTATACAGTTGAACAATACCGGTTAAGCCAGGTTTAAAACCGTATTCTTTAATTTCTGAATCACAGAAGATTAATTCAGTCCCCACAAAAGTAAGTTTTCCTCTCATTATTTCAAATATAAGCGTAACCAATCCCAGATTATGCATAATTTTCTTTCCATTCCTGTATACTACCAATATTTTTTCTCGTCCACCCATACCATCTGAAATATCAATTCGGTTTATACTATATTTCAATGACACTAAAATATACAAAAAAAATGGAATTAATAAAGGGAAAAATACAAAGCTTACAATTAAATCAAAGCCTCTTTTTACAATAAGATTTGAAATACGATAAATTTTATAATCAAATTCCACTAAAGGGATATCATCAAAATTCTCAATATCTGTATTAGCAATAATCATATCATCACTTTCAGGAACAATTTTAAAATCAATATTTAATTTCTTAGTGTCAACTATAATATTTAATAAATATTTGCTGTCTATTGACTCCGGTGAGAATATTAATTCATTAATTTTATGAGCAACAATGATTCTTTTTAAATCTTGTAAACTTCCCAGTATAGGTTTACCATTAATTTCAGTTTTTAATAAATCGTTTTTTTCTGAAGCAATAAATCCAATAATATTATATTTTTGAGTAGATCTATGAATGATCCTCTTCATAATTCGTCTGGCCATAGTATCAGTGCCAACTATGAGCACTCTTTTCTGAAACATATAGCTGCTGATAAAATTAAAAAATCTATTATGAGAAGTACTGGTTGCTAAAAATAGTAAAATTCGCCAGCCAGGAATAAAAAGTGAATTGAATAAAGCTGCTACAATAAAAACCTGACGGGAAAATGCATATTGAGGAAGAAAAAATGTTATTGAGGCGTTTACCAAAAAACCGGCAATTACTCCTTCCAAAGCTTTAAACAAATTTTTTACTCCTCGTGAATACAAACCAACAAAGGAAAAGGAAACAAGCCATACTACAGAATATATACAATTAATAAAAGCATAAGAGAACCATACATGTGCATTATTAAATTTTATAATAATTGATAATAATAGTGAAATCTGAATAAACAGTAAATCAATCCCAGGGACTGAAATAATCTTTACTAATTTTACCAGAAAAGAAAATCCACCACGGATCCAAATACCTAATAAAAGGATCCAGCTGGGAATGACTGAAAAACCTTTTTGGTAATGTTTGTTAACAAAGATCTGCATTGCATGGTAAAACACTTTTATACTGTCAAAACTGGCCTTTTTGGTACTACTTCCTTTATAATGTATTATTTTTGTCTGTGGTAGGTATACAATTTTCCACCCTTTTTCATTTATCCGGTAACACCAATCAAGATCTTCACCAAATAAAAAGAAAGATTCATCAAGAAAACCAACCTCATCAATGGTTTTTTTCCTTACTATCATAAATGACCCGGAAATAGCATCAACTTCAATTGTTTTGTCCGGATCACAATAGGATAGATTATATTTACCAAATAATTTACTGTTTGGGAATAACCTTGCCAACCCGATTATTTTACTAAAAGCAACCCAGGGAGTTGGGAAACTTCGCCTGCATGCAGGCTGTAATGTACCGTCCGGATTTATTATTTTACACCCGAGGGCACCAACGGCACTATGTTTCTTAAGATACTCCAGACAAGTAGTAAACGTATCTCCTTGAACAATAGTGTCAGGATTTATTAAGCAAATAAATCTGCCTTTCGCTAATTTAAGTGCTTGATTATTTGCTTTGGAAAACCCAAAATTTTCGTTATTTGATATTAACTGAACCTCTGGAAAATGTTCCCTTATCATTACATCACTGCCATCGCTTGAGTTGTTGTCAACCACAAATATCTCGGATTTAATTCCCTTTACTGCTTTTTGAATGGAAATCAATGCTTGTTCAAGAAATTTTCTGACATTATAATTGACAATTATCACTGAAAGTTCTGTCATTATTTAAGTTTTCCCAGTAAACTTAATATTCTTAATTTCCATACCATAAAAATTGCTTCATGAATAACTCCTGTATTCATTTTTGATTCTCCATGATAGCGGTCAGTAAATATAATCGGTATTTCAGTAATGTTAAACCCTTTTTTCCAGGTTTTAAAATGCATTTCGATCTGGAAACTGTATCCGTCAGAATTTATTGAGTCTAAATCAATAGCTTCTAATACTTTACGCCTGAAACATTTAAACCCGCTGGTGGAATCTTTAACAGGCAGACCTGTTATTACCCTGGTATATAAATTTGCAAACCAAGATAATAGAAGCCTTGATAAAGGCCAGTTTATTACATTAACTCCTCGTACATATCGTGAGCCAATAACAAGATCACAATGTTCAATAGTTTTTAAAAACTCAGGAATACTATTAGGATCATGGGATAAATCTGCATCCATTTCAAATATTAAATCATAGTTACCCTTTAAGGCATAGCGAAAGCCTTCAACATAAGCAGTACCTAACCCCATCTTAGAAGGACGTTCAATTAAGTGGATTGCTTTATTAATTTCCATCATATTCTCTACTATTGCGGCTGTATTATCTGAAGAATTATCATCAATGACAAGTATTTCAATATTTGAATGCTGTTTTAATATTTCAGGTATCAATCTCTTAATATTAAATGCTTCGTTATAGGTAGGTATAATAACCAGTATGTTATGATTGTTTTTTAATTTCTTTTTTGATCCACCCATTGATAGTGTCTCCTTAATGCTTCTGAATAACTTCGCTGAGAGATATTAAAGTAAACTATACAGTCTTATGTACTCAGTTTGCTTCCGTTTTTACGGAATTGGATCAGTTTATTTTTTAAATTATTATCTTTAAGTGCAAGAATTTGTACTGCAAGTACTGCTGCGTTTTTTGCACCGGCAGAACCAATTGCTACTGTTGCCACCGGGATTCCCGGAGGCATCTGAACAATGGAATAGAGCGCATCTACCCCTGATAAAGGAGAACTATCCAGAGGTATTCCGATGACCGGTAAGGTAACTTTGGCTGCTATAACCCCAGGCAATGCAGCTGCCATTCCCGCACCTGCAATAATTATTTCTGTGCCTTTTGATTCAATATCTTTCATATAGACATCCAATTCATCAGAATTTCTATGAGCAGAAAGTACTTTTGTTTCATATGAAACACCAAAATGATCAAGATACTCCAGACATTTATTCATTATTTTCTTATCAGAACTACTTCCCATAATTACAGCTATTCGATTGTCAGCCATTTATTCCTCCTTTTTATCAAAGATGGTTCTAAAAGTTTCCGCAATAACATCCATACGGTGTAAATAAGGTAATTTATCTTTTTGAGGGGCATACATTGCTAAATCAATCATAAAAATACGTCGTGAAAGCGGATCATAAAAAGTGTAATTCTTAAAAGGACCGCCTTTTACTTTTCCTTCATTTTCCCACAAACCTCTGGTAATTTGAGCATCCCGACCTAGAAATTCACCTTCTCTGGAATATAAATACTTATTTACCACCTGATCACCTCCATAATATTTTGCACCAATACGATTTCTTTCTCTGACAATCCAGCCAGGCCTGAGCATTCCCATATCTCCTCCTTCTATCCAACGTACAAAAATCCACCTCTCCGGCATTAACCGTCTGAACCAGATAAATCCTTCTACAGGATATTCCTGTACAACAAAATAATCTCTTTGAAGCAGTAATGTCCAATCATATTTTTCCAAGAGTTTTTCTTCTAATTTGCGATTCGCTCTATTTTCCTCAATAGTATAATGAATATAATCTTCATAATCCGATTTAAAGATATTGTATATGAATTCACTGTTGCTGAGTATTTTCTGATTTAAGGTCTGAATATCCTTTGCAACCAAAACGGCTATTAACTGATCTTCAGCCCATTGATCCCGCAGAGGAAAAACATAGTATTCTCCTTCCAGGACACCTTTTTTTATCAGAGAGTCCTGTAGCTGTTCCTGTACAATCTGACCAATCTTCCCCTTAGAATTCATGGTCGATGCAATAATTAAATATTTAAATCTGGTATATAATTCAAATTGTTCCATGGGGACATGTTTTACTCGGAAGGTTGATTCTGATTGAGGAGTACGGATTATACGTTCATAAACATCTCTGAGATTTACCTGTATTCGTTGCCAGTCAGTGGAATCTGCCATTACTCTGATAATCCCTTCATCCCACCAACTGTTCGGTTTAAATGTGCATGAGACTAAAAAGGAAGGAATACATCCCTTTCCAGTAATATTCATCATTATAACTGATAAAATAAGGACAAATAATAATAATACTATTATTCTTTTTTTCATGATAAATCTCCTTCTTAGAATATTACTTTTTTTGTTTAATGATTTTTCTTCTGATAATAAAAATTATTCCCCCTGGTATACTTGAACATATTGCTATCAAATACGCCAGGAATTCAATGGATACAGCAATATTATTTTGTATCCCGGCTATAGCATTAAAAAGAATCATGCCAACAGATTCACGAATCCCTATACCTCCAATACTAATTGGTAAACTTGACATTATCGCTATAAAAGGTATTATGAAAAAGAAATATTTACAGGAAACATTTACCCCCATGGATCTACTTACCAGATAATGCATAAAAATTCTTAAAGATTGAATTAATACAGATATAAATAAAAGTTTCAAAAATAAAGACCGAGAACGACCAAAATTGTGTATTTTTCTGTATATTTCACGTGATTTCAAGTGAATTTTTTCAGGGGCAAATTTTTCATAAATCCAGGCAAATGGCTGAGCAAATTTTTTATTGAATAATAAAAAAAGTATAAAGATCCAGATCCCTATAAAAATTGAAAAATAAATTATATGAAACTGATTGAATAAATTTTCAATTATTATTATCGGAAACACCAGAACTGCAAAGCAGGATAGTACAAAAAATCCCATAAATCTGTCAATAATTACACTGGATACAGCACTGGTTCCTTTACTGGAGTACTTATTGATGTCGAACATTCTGAATAAATCACCCCCCAAACTGCTTGGTAAAAAATTATTGAAAAATAACCCTACAAAATAAAAACCAACAGCTCTAGGAAATGTTATCCGAATATCCTCATTTCGTAATAATAGCCACCATTGATAACTACCGATAAAATGGCTCATTAAAAAAATTAATAATGCAATACCTATCCATACAACAGAAACTGAACTTATCTCTGCAATTATACTGGAAATGCCAATACGTTTGATGAGAAAGGCAACAAGAGCAACGCTGATAATGAGTTTTATAAAAGTATTTAGACTTTTTCTAATCAAATATTCCTACTTAATATATGTAAATCCTTGAATGTAGTGATTTTTTTTAAAAAATAATCTATAGCTATACTGCTCCGATACATTTTCTTAAAGATATTATTATCATTAAGAATGCGAATAGATCCTACTAACTGTCTGCCTTTCAATACTGTTTTATAATTAATTAATACTTGAACCAATCCTACTAAAACTGCTATAGATCTTTTAGGATTAAATTTGAGGAAAAATCCGATTATTGTAAGCATTTCTAAACATAGGCGGATCGGAAACAGCCATAATAATGTAATAAATGAATAATTACGTAAGATCATTAAAAGATTATTGCGATGATTTAATACCATTTTATAAAATTTATCTTCACCAAGGGTACCACCGGTTTGATGATAAACAACTGCGTCAGGCTCAGTTACTACCTTATAACCAGCTAAATGCATTCGCCAATTAAGATCTATTTCTTCCATGTGAGCAAAAAAATCTTCTTCAAGCAAACCAATCTTATCTAAAACAGATTTTCTCAGTAAAACAGCAGCACCTGTAGCCCAGAAAATTTCTTCAGAATGATCATACTGTCCATGATCCTTTTCCATTGTATAAAAGATTCTTCCCCTTGCAAAGGGATATCCAAAAACATCTATCTCTCCCCCTACTGCGCCACAATAATCAAATCTTTCCGGTTGCTGCAGGGAAAGAATCTTTGGCTGAACTGCTGCAATATTGTTCTGAGTTTCTATTTTTCTTAATAATAATGTTAACCAGTCTGGTTCAACTTTTGTATCATTGTTAAGAAGAACTATGTATTTACTGTTTGATGATAAAATTCCAAGATTACATCCACCTGCATAACCAAGATTTTTTTTACTGTATATAATATCTGCTTCCGGGAATTCATTTATTACCATATTAAGACTGTTATCAATGGAGCCATTATCAACAATCAATATTCTGAAATCATTAAAATCAGTATTTTTCAATGATTGAAGACATCTTCTTAAAATCTCCTCACCATTGAAATGAGGTATAACAACTGTTACTTTTGCAGCTGACATAAATTAATTACTCTTCTGACTGTAATTTTTTTACAGCCTCAAGTTTTTCTTGCAGTACAGGTGAATTCGGATATCTTTCAATTACATCAGTTAACAATTCAATTTCTTTTGTGTATTGTTTTGAAAGTTCATAAACTCTCAGGAGTTCACTGATAACCTCTACATTATTTGGTTCAGCATTATACACATCTAAAAGTATTTTTTCTGCTTTATCCCAGTCATTCATCTCACGAGCTGTCTGACTGCGAATTATAGCCCTTTCCGCCTCAGAAATCTTTACATCCTCTCTGAAATGCAATAATTGTTGTTCAGCTTCAGGATCCATTTCTACTTTACGATACAGCTCTGCAGCACGTAATGCCAGTGCTTTATGAGTATAAGGTATTACTTTTGCCGGTAGTACTCGTGACATCCTCTCAAGTGTTTCTTTTGCCTGTTCATTTTTTCCGTCAGATATATATGAATATCCTAACTGAATAAAGGCAGACCGATAATTTTGTAGCAGATTGATGGTGTCGTCATTATAATACACATCCGGATTATTAAGGTTTCTGTATTGAAATTTATCTAAAAGATTTTTGGAAAGAAATTCAGGATTAATATTATTTCTTCTGCTAAAAGGTACAACTTTATAAGCCAGGCCATCCATACGGAGGAAACGTTCTAATCCAAGTAGATTACTCCTGGCAACAGTGACAGCAAAATATACAGGTCGTTTCCAGTTAACTTTATCTAAAATTCTTAATACCATCAGGTCCTGAATTCTTAAAACCTGCGGCTGATTTTCAGGAAAAGTAGGAGAAAGTGTAAATACCATTTTTTTAGGTATATCAGCTAAATCAACATCGTTATTTTTTTCCTGACGGTTTTCCAGCTCTTTTTTTCTGGTTTTATCATTAATTGATATAGAAAATTGAGAAGTTTCCCAGGCAATATAGGATATATTTTCAATTCTTTCATCACTCAGATCTATGGGTATTTTAGGTTCCTGATTCTTAAGCTGTTTTATATACCAGGGTGTATTTAACAAAGATAGATTTACCACACGTATATCCTTCCTGATACCTTCAACTTCTTGTAAATACCACAAAGGAAAAGTATCGTTATCTCCGTTTGTAAAGATAATTGCATCTGGTTCACAGGATTGCAAAAGATTATAGGAGTAATCCCAGGCTACATAATTTCCTTTTCTACTGTGGGTATGATGGTTAAAAGCGTATAAATTAATGGGTACAGCTGCAAAAAGTATAACTGAACAAATAATAAAACTGATCTTTTTAAGTTTTTGTTTTTTAGAAAATAAATTTTCAAGAGCTTCACAAAATCCGGCAAAACCTATTCCGATCCATAATGAAAAAGCGAAAAATGCACCTACATAGGAATAATCCCTCTCTCTGGGCTGTGGATCAGGTTGATTTAAATAAATGATGATTGCATACCCCATAATGAAAAAGAGAACCAGCACTGCAATTGCTCGTTTCTTATCTCTGAAGAAATGATGGATTGCCCCCCAGAGTCCGACCAGAAAGGGCAGCCCGTACAATCCTCTCAAACTGATGACTTCAACAATTCTGTTATGATAATCAAGAGTAGTCCCTTTACCGATAAACTGCCAGGCAAAATATCTGTTAAACATAAAATTTATCTGATAACTCCAGAAATCAGCTTTACGGTGTAAAAATGTCAGCAACATACTCTGCTCACCGTATTGTTTTCTGCCAAGATAATCTCCCATTGCCTGCAGAGTAGTAGGTGAGTTTTCGTTTATGGGCGGATCAAGGTTCGCACGTATATAAATGACTGTATATAAAGAATAACCAATTACTATTATTGCAGGAACAGTCCACCATATCTTAAACACTTTTTTATCTTTATTGTACATATAAATCATGGTTATCACTATCCAGATCATTCCGGCCCACATCAGGAAACTTCCGGCTTTATCTTGATAAGCAATCATTTCATTATAACTTCTGATTTGAGCAGGATCATATTGGTAGAAAACCATATATAACAATACAGGTACTCCAGCCTGTACTGTTAGTAACAGAAGCAGCTTCTTTACTGTTTTATTTTCATGAAAAAAAGCAATTAGCAATACAAAAGGGAAAGCCAGGATGTTTAACAAATGCACTCCAGTAGCAAGAGAAAATAGATAAAAAATGAATAAAATGATAAGAATACTGCCGTTTCTCTCTGATCTTTCCTCCCAGTACATTGCCAGCCATATAACCAGAGCTGTAAAAAACATGGAAAAGGCATACACTTCTGCTTCTACGGCATTGAACCAGAAACTGTCTGTAAAGGCAAAAGCAAGACTTCCGAAAATTCCGCTGAGATAAATAACAACTCTGTCTTCCCAGGTCTTTGCTTCCCCTCTCCATCGTTTGATGAGCTTAACAATTATTAAATAGGTAAACAATATAGTTACAGCGCTTACTATAACAGAAAAGAAATTGACTTTTAATCCGGTATCAGAAACAAAAGGGAGCATTGTCATAACTCTTCCTATCAGCAGATATAATGGTGCTCCCGGAGGATGCATAACTCCTAAAATCTTGGAACAGGCAATAAATTCTCCGCAGTCCCAGAAAGAAGTGGTGGGTGCTACAGTACGAAGATAGGTAATAAGTGAAATAATGAATACTGCAACTGCACTGAAAATATGTATTTTTTTATTTATTGACCATTGCATAATTTTTAAATTCATCTAATCGTCTCCCTGTTATGTTATATAGTTTTCATGTCATATTCCTAGAGATTATCCTGTAATAGTATCATTGGCTGCTATACTTTTAATACGTTCAAGCTCTTCTTTGGCATATGCATCGTTAGGATGGCGGGTTAACCATTTATCAAGAATATTAAGAGCTTTATCATAATTTCTTTCTCTTGAATAATATTGAACAAGCATTATATATAACTGCCCGTCATCAGGATATTTATCCAGAAGGGGGATTAGTAATTCTTCCACTCTTTCCGGAGCTTCTAAAACACTCATATAAAAACTTGCAAGCCTTAATTTTTCCTTCTTGTTTTGATAAATACCTGGTATGACATTCATAATGTATTTGCTATAGTCAACTTTTTTTCCAGCATTGAGATAAGTGTCAACAATCAGCATAGCTGCAATTTCTGATGAAAAAGGGATGATCTCAGGAGGAATGATTTCATTCATTCTGTCCAGTACTTCAACTGACTGTTCATTTTTGTTTTGTTTGATGAAGTTACCTGCCAGCTGATTAAAGGCAGTTCTGTAATTCTGCATTAACTTTTTTATTCTGAGATTGTAGTATATATCAGGATTGTCTAAATTCCGATAAATATATTTCTGAAATAAATTTTCATGTAAAATGTCCGAGTTTAACTGATCGACTTTATAGGGAACCAGTTTAAAAACAATGCCATCCATTCGTAAAAAATTATCTAATTCTAATCTGTTTTTATTTGAAACAGTGAGAGAAAAATAAACAGGTCTCTGCCACTGCAACACCTGAATAACTCTTAAAATCATCATATCCTGAACTCTGAGGCCTTTGATATTACCACTGGTTATTGTGGGTTCAATGGTAAATTTTACTTTATTGGTTAAACTGTCGTATTCATCCGGATCTGCCTGTTCTCTTATCTTTTCTATTATTTTTTCCGGTACTTGTATTTCAATATCCTGAGTTTTCCACTGCATCGGATAAAGATTTTTGATTTGGTCCTCTGACAACTGAAGAGGAATTTTAGGTTCAAAATTCTGGAGTTGTCTGATATACCAATGGGCATTAAGAAGAGAAAGATTTACTACCCGTACATCTTTTCTAATATTTTCAACTTCCTGTAAATACCACAATGGAAAGGTATCATTGTCTCCGTTGGTAAATATTATTGCATTCGGTTCACATGATTGTAAAATATTATAAGAATAATCTGAAGCAACATAATTTCCTGAACGGTCATGACTGTTGAAATTAAAGGCAAACATATTAAAAGGAACGGCAATAAAACATATTAAAACAGTTATACCAATGATAATATATTTCAGTTTTGATTTATTCCGGAAATGCTCCATCACACTTTCTAATAAACCTGCTATTCCAAGGCCGATCCATAGAGAAAAGGCAAAAAAGGCCCCTACATAAGAATAATCTCTCTCTCTAGGTTGAGGATCGGGCTGATTTAAATATATAACTACACCGTAGCCCATTATGAAAAATAATATACCGACAGCCAGAGCCCGCTTCCAGTCACGGAAAAAATGATGTACAGCACCCAGTATACCAAACAGAAATGGTAAACCGTAAAGCCCCTGTAAACTGATAACTTCTGTAATTCTGTCCTGGGCATCCAAGGATAAGCCCTTACCTATAAACTGCCAGCTAAAATAACGGTTAAACATAAAATTTACCTGATAATTCCAGAAATCAGCAACCCGGTAGGGAAAAGTCAGAATCATACTCTGTTCTCCGTATTGTTTACGGGACAGATAATCCTGCATAGCTTGCCAGGTGGAGGGATTATTCTCATTAATAGGAGGATTGAGATTTGCTCTTATATAAATTAACAAATAAAGTGAATAGGCAAAAACAATAAGCAGAGCAATGACCCCCCAGTAATAAAAAATTTTTTTATCTTTATATAATATATATCCCAGTGTAAGTACAATCCAGATTAAACCGAACCATATAAGAAAGTTACCTGCCCTGGCCTGATGTTCGATCATTTCATTATAGGAAAGATGGGCAGGATTAAACTGATAGAACACAAAATATGCAGTAAGCGGTACCGCTGCCTGTATAGTTATCAGTAAAAATAATCTTCTGACAACCGGATTATCATGGAAATAAACAATTAATAATACAAAAGGAAATGCAAGGATATTCAAAAGATGTAAACCCGCTGCCAGTCCAAACAGATAAAATATAAAAAATATTATAAGAATGCTTGCCTTCTTTTCCGAATATCTCCCCCAGCGAAGAGCCAGCCATACTACCAGAGAAGTAAATAACATAGAGCCGGAATATACTTCTGCTTCCACCGCATTAAACCAGAAACTGTCAGTAAAGGCAAATGCCAGAGCACCTAAGATACTTGCAGAATAAAGAATAATCCTATCATCAGTGTCTTGAGGTTCACCCCGCCAGCGTTTTATTAATTCGATAATAATCAAAAAAGTGAAAAGCACAGTTGCAGCACTGACCAGAACTGATATCATATTAACCCTGAGACCAATATCCGGGGTAAAAGGAATCATACAGAATATCCGACCGATAAGCATATAAAGAGGTGCTCCGGGAGGATGCATCACTGAAAGTGTATAGGAACAGGCTATAAATTCTCCGCAGTCCCAGAAAGAGGTGGTTGGAGCTACAGTAATATAGTATACAATAAATGAGATCAGAAAAACAAGGCTGCCTGTAATAACCTGTATACGATAATCAAGGGATTTATTTAAAAAATTCATCGAACCCTCCACACATAATTTTAGTTAATAAGTTACTATTATTTTAATATTAAATCAAGAAATTTCAAAATAATTTTTGGAATTCAGTAATGTATTGTATGAAAAAGTTTATACAATTTTAGAATAAAAAATTATCAAGAGAAAAAACAAAGGAATAGTGGAATGGTGGAATACTGGAATGATGGAATATTGGATATTGAAGAGATAATTAAACTGGTAAAATAAATAAGATTTTAACGGTTTAGAGTGACTAATTCTTCCTGAATCTCAAATCGTTAATCGTTAATCTTAAATTAATTAAAAAACCACAGTAACAAAAACAAAACCCCGGGTGTCTGTATCTCAAGACCCCGGGTGTTTTGAGGTGTCGTCTTAGGTTATGTTTTTCTATTGATGATACCGCATGAGCCCAACACCCGGGGTCCTGCGGACACCCGGGGTTGGGGGAATCATTACTTCTTCCTTTATCTTTTATC
>Ga0180433_10003002_pt1 | contig 25286 bp, 26 predicted proteins | sample SS_ome_8_FD_132980 | JGI IMG/M metagenome (GOLD analysis project Ga0180433, IMG submission 132980) | Hypersaline lake sediment archaeal communities from the Salton Sea, California, USA - SS_1_D_1 metaG | ecosystem: Environmental > Aquatic > Non-marine Saline and Alkaline > Hypersaline >... | reverse complement strand
TTTTCTCCTTCTACACTCTACCTCTCCTACATTTACATATTTAATTTATGCTTTTCCCTCCCTTATAATTCTCTGTTTTGATAATTTTTATAATGCCGATTTCACCAGTACTCTGTACATGGGTTCCGCAACAGGCAGTTTTATCAACATTTACAATTGTCACTATACGCAATGTGTCTTGTTCCGAAGGATATTTCCGAACAGAGGAAGTATCCAGCTGATCCTTGTCAATAACTGAAGTAGATATATCCCTGTTTTCCATAACGATTTGATTGGCTCTATTCTCAATATTTCTTATATCCTCATCGGAAATATCAGCACAATCAATATCTATGGTGGAATCGTATTTCCCTATATGAAATCCAATGGTTTTCCCGTTCCTGAGTGCTGAAAAACATTGAGACAGAACATGCTGGCCGCTGTGCTGCTGCATATGATCAAAACGATGATTCCAGTCAATTGTACCATGAACTGTTTCCCCTTTATTCAATGCTCTGGGCATCACATGAATTATAGTTTCTTCATCTTCATATACATTAAGAACCTGAATGTGATCCAGCATACCCTTATCCGCTGGTTGTCCTCCTGATTCAGGGTAAAACAAGGTTTGATCCAAAACTATTCCCCATGAGGTGTCATCGATCTGAAGGCTGGACATAACTGTTGCATCAAAATCTGTTTTATAGGGAGTATTATAAAATAATCGTTTTGTTGTGTGTGAATTCATACTATATATTACTGCATCTGATCAATGATGTTCATAACCTCCTGTGGAGACTTGAATCCTTCAAATCGTTCTATTTCCTCTCTGGAAGCATTAAAAAAAATAACTGTGGGCATACCGTAGATATTATATTTTCCCCGGTAGGTTTTAGACTGGCTGTTGTTTTTGGTTAAATCCAGTTTTACCTGTACAAATCCGGAAAGCCTTTCCTGCAAATCAGGATCAGACCAGGTTTTTTCATCCAGTTCATTACAGGCAGCACACCATTCAGCATAAAAATCCATAATAAGCGGCCTATGTTCTCTGGCAGCTAAAGCAAATCCCTTTTCATCATCCGATAACCAAACACTTTCCTGTTTATGATTTTTTTCAATTTCCACAGCATGCGATGACAAGGAATAATTCGTTAATCTGGATAGTCCAAAAAATAACAGCACAGTTCCAGCAATGATCAACAATAACCCTGATGATTTAAAAAATTTCTCTCTGGAGGAAGAATCCGGTGTTAGTTTTATAAGACCGCCGATATAGGTACCGGTGAATATCAGGAATACTGACCATAATATATAATACATCCACACAGGTACTACTGATCTGATAAATACTATTGACAGTATTATCAATATCAGCCCCAGCCCTCTTTCTATGATTTCCATCCAGCCTCCTGATTTCGGGAGGGCTTTGATTATGCCGGAAAAAGTACCGATTAATATAAATAAAACCCCAATTCCAACTGCATAGGTAAACAGCAAACCCGCACCCATGATCACAGAACCTGACTTTGCCACCCAGGCCAGGATTACTACCAGAATTGGACTTATACAAGGTGATATTACCAGACCGGCAATCAATCCGGTAATAAACGCACCCAAAAATCCTTTCCCTTTTCTTCTTTGTAATTTAGAAGACAGAGAAGATGGAAGCTGCAGTACAAACAGACCAACCAGAGAGAGTCCCATAATGAGAAAGATCAGAGACACTGTTATTAATACAGCAGGATGAGTGGATATAGATCCAAATACCATACCGGTTCTGGCAGCAAGCACACCGAGTATGGAAAATGTCACTGCAATACCAAGAACATAAAATAGGGAAAGTATAAACCCTTTTAATTTTTTTTCTCCTGCCTGCGCACCTATGACAGCCAGAGTTACAGGGATCATAGGATATACACATGGTGTTAAGCTGGATAATATTCCCCCTATAAAAACAATAAAAAAAGCAAGAACAGAGGTTCTTTCTAAAGCCCTTGACAATCTGTCCTCAAAATTCTGAGGTTCTCCTGATCCGGCAGGAAGTGCACTTTGTTCTGATTGTACTATTTTCATATCTGCAGAAGTTTGCTCTTCAGCTGGCGGATAGCAGACAGAACCATCCTCAGAGCAGGCCTGATATTTTACAGTGATCGGGATTTTTCTTTTACCCGGAGAAGCTTCCGGACTGATGTCAATATTTGTTTTTACCCGGATTGTCCCATGATAAACAGATCCGGTATAAGGATCTGTTTCACCCCTGGGATACTCGGTTTCACCGAAGCTGACATCTTTAATCCGGCCGGGTATCACTTCGAACATACCGCTGCTGTACCCGCTTATATGATATCCGGAATCAACCGTACATTCCACTATCAGCCGGGCACTCGCACCTGGTGAGAGTTCTGCAGGCTGAACGCTACTTGTAACACTGATTTGGGCTTCAGATTGAATAAGCACTACTACAGGCAGTAGGCATAAGACTATCCTGTTAATCATAACAACCTCTTAAAATATTCTAATATTCAGCTCCTAAGGTAAAATAATAGACTGGCCCGGAAAGAGTTTTATGTAAATTTGTAGACCAGGCAATATCATACTTAAGCAGGAAAAATCCAAGATTCAGACGAGCACCTATTCCAAATCCTCCAAATAAATCCTTAAATTTCGGCATGAAACCAAATGATTTTTGAAAAGGCTGCCAGGAATCAGTATCAGACCAGGCTGACCCAATATCCATAAATAATGCCCCCCGAATATTCTGGAGACCCAGAGGAAGGGGGAAATCCATGATAAGATATTTTATTAAAGGGAATCTGAGTTCAATATTAGCAAGAAGAAATTTATTCCCAACCATCTGATAATAAAGAGCTCCTCTCAGTGGTGTCTCAAGAGAGGAAAAAAACAGATTATCAATATCTAAATAATCAATTGATACTCTGTTATATTGATAATTAACCCAATTTGACATCCCGCCTAATATAAACTGCTGAGGATTGGCACCTCCTGAAATACCACCGGAAAAACGCAAAGCAAACTGATAATTATTAGTAATCCGGATATAATTTCGCCAGTCTAAGCGCAGTGTCCAAAAATCAAGACCGTATTTTTCACTCAGAGAAGGACTGTAGGAAAACATGATATTGGAACGTCGTCCGTTAACCGGTCCGGTTGTACCCCATAACACAGTGTCTACAGTATATCCCAGATTGAGTAAAACAATCCTCCTTCTCATAATATTTCCTTTTTCCTCAATATACCCTCCACTGTACCCGTAATAATCAATAGCGACTAAATCCCTGTCAATGGCAACCCCTGTAAGACCAAAATCTAATCTTTTGAATTTATTCATAGGTCTGGATATGCCCAATGTCATACCATACTGACGGTTTCTGATATACCCCCAGTACAGCTGATTGTCTGATACAAACCAGGTATAATAAGGATAGGAATAATGAAATATTGATACACCGTAATCAGTCTGTTTGGGTAAATAAAAATATGAAAATTGAAAATTTGAATTTTTAATATTATAAAACAGATCTGCATAAAGATTTATTTGATGATTTCCAAGTATATCCGACAGCACCAGCATTGACTGTCCCTGAATGCCAAAGAAATTACTATACCCTGTTTGTGCTATAATGGCATCCGGAGTAAATCTGACTTTGTATTTATGTACTTTATAATCACCTTCTCTATCCATATATACATCTTTATCTAAAAATTTCTCCTCTTTCCGACTTTCTTTTAAATCTTTCAGATCATCATATTTATGAAATACATAATGACTGAAATTGATTCCTGTACTGGTATGATATTTTTCTTTTTTATCACTAGTATCCTGTTCTGCAATGACTTGTTCTGGCTGTTTGTTTCTGGTTTCCCAGAAAAGAGTATTTTCAAGTGTAATCGATCCCGGCTCAATATCCAGAGGATTATTTAACAAATAAATATCATAGCCGGCGTTAAAAAAAGAAGAGAGTACAAGTCTTGATCCATTCCGAGACCACGAAATCTGCGAAACACCTGTCACCAGATTTGTTATAGGATAGCTCGATTTTGTCTCTCTGTCAAAAATAAAAATGTTATCTATACCATTCTTGTTTGAAATATAGGCAATTTTTTTCCCATCCGGAGAAAAAGAGGGAGAAAGTTGTTTATAGGTATCATTCGTATGTCTGGTAATTTCACCAGTGGCTACATTAATGGTATACAGGTCATGATTTTTATAATCATGTGACTGTATTTTAATATTGTTAAAAGTACTGTCTTTATATTCACCTCTGTCAGAGATAAAGGCAATTTCTTTTCCGTCTGCAGACCAGCTGGGATCAAAATCACTAAATATGTCATTAGTCAGGTTTTGTAATTCATCGGTTTCAAGATTATAAACATATAAATCAGATGAACCATCTTTCATCCCCATAAAAACAATTTTTTCATTGTCAGGAGACCAATCCGGTGCAAATAATCCGTCAAGATCTAAAAAATGGGAACTGATAAGCTTTTGTTTTTCTACATTGTAAATATTTATTGCATCCTGAGATCCGGACTTTGAAGTAAATACAATGTTTTCTCCCTGGGAAGACCATCCGAATCCGGGTCTGGTCCAGTGAAGTTGCTCAAACATATCCGAACGGTTTCCTTTTACTAATTTTTCTTCCTTTTTATCTCCATATAAATTTTTCAAATATATATCAAAATAACCAGATTTATTAGAAAGATAAACAATTTTATCTCCCTGAGGAGAAATACAGGGGGAATTATTAACAAAACAGTTATCCTTGACATGATCTGTTAACCGCTTAAATACATCTTCCGGTTCATTACGATTCTTAATATCAGGCCAATATATTTTTTTAATATGTTTTTGCCATCGTTCTGATAATTTTTCAGTATTAATACCAATAGATTGCTGTAATGCTTTATCTACATTTCTCATAAGTTTTACTTTATTAAGAAACTCAGCAATCTTTTTGCTTCCATATTTATTACTGATATAATTAAAAACAGATTGACCTCCCTTGTAATTTAAAAAACCGCTTAAATACTGAATAGGAGGTACATAGTTGTTTAAGGTAGCATCCCGCATGAACATATCACTTTCACTATCCCACCCAATACTTTCATATTCAGCCAACCCTTCAGCTAACCAAAGAGGTATTTGAAACTGAGCCATATTCATGACCATTGATCCGGTTCCCCCTCCATATAACATCTGAAAAGTAACTGCATGGGTTAATTCGTGATGAATAACATGTCTGAAATCTTTATAATTCCCCTGAAAAGGAACCACAACCCTGTTTTTAAAAATCTCAGTAAAGCCTCCAACTGACTCTTCCAGTAATGCATAGGTAGCATTGGTCTGCTGAAAATCATTATGACTATTATAGACAAGTACAGGCACCCTGTCCTGAATTTTATATTTCATGTCGCCTTTTAAAGCCACATAACTGGATTCTGCCACATCTGCTACAAATTGAGCAAGCAGTTGTTCTTCACCATAAAAGTAGACATCAAAATGTTCAGACTGTATATATCGCCAATTAAAATCTTTATATTGAACTTTATTTTTGCCAAAACTTTGTGAAAATATTATATTTGGCATTAACGCTGTTAATAATATATAAAATACGAAACTCTTGGCTTTCATATCGACCTCCAATAAGTAAAAAATTTTTTATAAAAAAAATTTAAAAGTTTTATTTTCAAAAAAGATAGTCTCCATAGAGAAAGGAGCAAAAAGTAAGATTATATAGTATACATAAGTAAAAAATATATAGTATGTATGTGATTGATCGTTATGTGTTTTGACTAAATTGTTCCCGTTGTTTTTTACTTGCCAAGTTTAAATCTCTCAGTATTTTTTTTACTTCTGCCTTATCAATTGATTCAAACCCATATATATCCGTATTTAATTCTTTCGCAATTTTTTGAAAATTATAGGAAGGATTTTCCTTGACTATTTTTTTTATTTTTTCTTCTATTGAATTAAAAGTCTCCTGCTCATTAATAGCACTGTCTTTATTTGCTGCTGCTTTTCCGGAAGGAGTTCTTTTTACATTAAAGCTCTCCAGGGCTTCCTCTATAGTATCATAGGCTTTTAGAATATAATGAAATTCTAATAACTCGAATACTTCATATACATCAGGTATCATCCGGGCGAGTTTTAAATCTCCTCCCCTTTCCCTTATTCCTTTAATTTCACTGATAAAAATACCCCACCCTGCACTGGAAATATAATCAACTTTTTCAAGATCTATTACTACCTGAAACACTCCCTCTTTTAACAGTGAATCAAGAGCCCGTTCTAATTCTGATGAAGTAGTAGTATCAATATAGCCCCCCACGTTAATTATCGCTACATTTTCTTTTTCACCTACTTTTTCAACAGAAACCTGTATCCCTTCCATAAATAATTCTCCAAAATTTACGAAAAACAGTTTATTTGCTGAAAGTTAATAGAAATATATTAAATTGTCAACTTTTTTATCAATTAATTTAACAGAGTAAAAGACTGGTATCAAATTAGAAATTATACTTACCATAAGAGTTGGAATTATAAAGGAAGACAGAAAACCATTCCCAATTATTAATACACTACCAATACTAGAAAATATGGATTTAGCTAGCTCTCTTTGATAATATTCGGTTTATCTGAATTTTTTATTATTCTCCTTTCTTGTTTTTATTTATATTTACTTAATTACAATAAGACAAGTTCCATATTTTATATAAAAAGAATCTGTCAGGAATCGAAATATTTCTTTACATATCTATCCATAACCGCAGTAACATCTTCCTTGCATTCACCGCATACTGTACTGACTTTGGTTCGCTCCTGTAAGGTATGAAAATCAGTGGCACCCTCCCGCACTGCTTCTTCAATATCATGATCTGTGACATTCATGCATTCACAAACAACTTTAATTTTTTTGTCCCTGATTTTTTCTTCCATACCGTTTCTGCGATAATAATCATTAATAGCTGCTCTCAGGGCTTTATCTCCCAATACTGAACAGTGAATCTTTTTGTCAGGTAATCCGCCCAGTTCTTTTAAAATATCCTTGGGTCTGATGTTATAAGCATCTTCAAGCTTCATGCCTTTGACCAGCTCAGAAAGCACGGACGTACTGGCAATTGCACTGGCACATCCGAAGGTCTTCCATTTACAGTCAGTAATTATGCCCTTTTCTTTATCGACTTTGATAACAAAAAGCATTTCATCACCACATTTGATATTACCGGTCAGCCCCTTCCCGTCATAATCAAATGCCTCAATGTCATCCAGTATATTCCTGGGTTTCGTAAAATGATCTTTTACCTTTTCACTGTACACCCAGTTCATGTTTTTCATTCGACTGCCTCAACTCTTTTTAAAAAGTTGACATTTTTCTGAGTTTTTTTACTGTCTTTATAAGAACATCTATTGTATATTCTATCTCTTTCTTGGTAGTGCCGCGGCCTAAACTTATACGAATGGATCCATGGGCATACTCATGAGATAAACCAGTAGCCAGAATCACATGTGAAGGATCCAGGGAACCGGAAGCACAGGCTGAACCTGTGGAAACAGCAATCCCTTCCATGTCCAGATATAACAGCAGTGATTCTCCCTCAACTCCTATAAAAGATACATTAAGTGTACCGGGGATGGAATTACGGGGATCCCCGATAAACAGTGTATCAGATATTGAATCATCTATTCCCTGACGGAGTAATGCTTTCAAGATAAGAAGCCTTTCAGCTTCCTCCTCCATTTCAATTGTGCGCATCTCTGCTGCCTTTCCGAATCCTACAATACCGAGAGTATTTTCTGTACCTGCCCTTCTGCCAGCTTCCTGGTGACCTCCATGTATCATAGGGCAAAATGGCGTTCTCTTTTTAATATATAAAGCTCCGACTCCTTTTGGGCCATATATTTTATGAGCTGACATGGACAGAAAATCAAGATCCAGTGCTTTCACATCTACCGATATCTTACCAACAGCCTGCACTGCATCTGTATGGACAAGCGCTCCATACTCCCTGGCAATGCTTACAATTTCTCTGATATTCTGAATCGTCCCGATTTCATTATTTGCCATCATAATGGAAACCAGCATAGTATTTTTGTCGATCTTCTCTTTATAATCCTTCATATCTATTCTGCCGTCTTTATCCACATTCACATAGCTCACCTCAGCAGAATGTCCGTTAATGCATTTGGAGGTTTCAAGTATGCAGGGATGTTCAATTGTACTCGTTATCACCTTCGGCAGTCCAAGTTCCGGTATATTGCACCCGCGTAGCGGACAGGTAGTAAGTGATAATACTGTGTTATTCGTTTCGGATCCGCTTCCCATAAAAACAATCTCATCCGAAGAAGCATTAATCAGTAAACCAACCTGTTTGCGCGCTTCTTCTATATAGAACCGTGCCGCTCTTCCAAAACTGTGCATACTGGAAGGATTGCCAAATTCTTCCAGTGCTGCAGTCATAGCTTTCTTTACTGCAGGATGAAGAGGGGTGGTGGCATTATGATCCAGATAAATTCTTTTTTCTTTCATGAGTTTTTTATACCTTAAGCTCTTTTTTTAAGGTTCAGAATGCGGCTGATATGGTCTCTTTCTTCTTCTATAATCTCATTGATTACTTTATGATCCTTTTCATGGGTAATATTAAGTAATTCTGAATAAAATAATATGGAATCTTTTTCCATGGTTAGAGCGATACGTAACGCAACTCCCGGATCACTGATTTCTTTCTGCAGGGACAACCCTTCCTCTACATCCGGAAATATTTTACGATCTACAAGAGCATTAAAATAAAGAATCATTTCAGTATCATCATATACACTTTTTTCTGTGTTCTGTTCAACCTGGTGCAGCATATCCCGAAATACTTTCTCATGACGTTCTTCTTCCTCAATCAAAAATTCAAAAACCGTTTTCGTCTTCTCATCTTTCTGATTTTTAGCCACACTTTCATAAAATTCTTTACCTTTTTTTTCTATCTCCACAGCCATGTTAAGTACTTCACTGCCTGCATATTTATCATTCATTTTTTTTAAGCTCCTCTCTTAATTATAGTTTATTCAAAACTTAATTGTTTTTAAGAATAAAGTCATCATATTCTCTCTGCAGTTGATTTTTATGTCTGAGTTCTTCCTGGGCAAGTATTTGAAAAAGTTTAATGAGAGCAGGATCAGATTCGTTCTGAGTAAAATCCGTATACAGTTTAACTGATGCTTCTTCCCGTTTCATGGCCAGTATAAGCAAATCCTGATAACTCATATCCGGTGAAAACTTCATATCCACCAGATAATCACTGAGCTTTAAATCAGGAATTTTTTTCAGTTTAATTTTTTCAACCTGTTCAGGTTTAAAATTCTCCAGCATACGGACATGCTTCTTTTCTTCCTCTGCCATTTCCAAAAAAACATCTTTCATTTCCGGACGTGAAGTTAAACTACTGCAATGTTTATAAAAATCCACGGCTTCGTGCTCTTTATCCAAGGCAAATTTAATGGTTTTTTCTAAATTTTTACGTTCCATTTTCTCCCTTTCTTTATAATTATACATTTATACATTCTCAGACTAAAATCTTTTTATACGGACATGGCAGTATGGTGTTTTGCCTGTTTTCTGGTAATAATCCTGATGATACTCTTCAGCTTCCCAGAAAGTATGCGCTTTTTCCAACCTGGTTACAACATCATACCCTTTTTCAGAAAGAATATCAATTAATTTCTGAGCTGTCTTTTTCTGCTCTTCGTTTGTATAAAAAATTACCGACTGATACTGCTCTCCAATATCTGGTCCCTGTCCGTTCTTCTGTGTCGGGTCATGAATTTCAAAAAACAGTCTGGTCAGATCCTCATATGTAATACTGGAAGGATCAAACGTAATTTCCACTGCTTCTCTGTGTCCGGTTTTTCCACTGCATACTTCTTCATAGGTGGGATTTTCTTTATCTCCTCCGGTATAACCAACCCGGGTTGATATCACACCTTGTTCCTTTTGAAATAAATATTCTACTCCCCAGAAACAACCGCCGGCAAAAACTGCTTTCTGTGTTTGAGGTTTCTGATCAGGAATGAACTGTAAAGAAATTGAATTTACACAATGACGTACATTTTTATCAGTAAATCCCTCCCCTAAAAATACATGCCCTAAATGTGCACCGCAGTTACTGCATATAATCTCTTCCCGAACACCGTCTGCATCCAGCTGACGTCGAACAGCTCCGGGAATTTCATCATCAAAACTCGGCCAACCGCATCCCGAATCAAATTTATCATCAGAGCGATAAAGCGGTGAACCACAGCGTTTACAGGTATAGACTCCTTTGACATCATTATTGTTATATTTTCCAGAAAATGGCTTTTCCGTTCCCTTGTGGATGATGACTTTTTCTTCTTCTTTAGTTAATTTTTTATATTCCATTTTCTTCTCCTGCGCCATTGAATATGAAACTATAAATGAAATAATTAATAGTAAAAGTAAATAAATTGTATATTGTCTGAATTGCATAAAATTACTACCCTCCCAATAATGTAAGACTGATAACCATGACCAGCATTCCTAATATAAAACCAATAATTGGTGTGTGTTCAGTATCAAATGATTTTGCCACCGGTACCAGTTCATCAATTGATATTGCCACCATTATGCCGGCAACAAAAGCAAGAACCAAGCCTAAAAGTTCCGGTGTTAAAAAGGGAAGCAGGATAAGGCCTGCTATTCCTGCTCCTACTGGTTCACTTATTCCGGATAGAAAAGACCAGAAAAGCGCTTTCTTTCGGCTGCCGGTTGCTGCATAGATGGGAACTGACACTGCCACTCCTTCCGGAATATTATGTATGGCTATAGCAACAGCAATAGCTATCCCGAGGTTTATATCTTCCATGGTTCCTACAAATGTTGCCATTCCTTCCGGAATATTATGAATACAAATACCCAGAGCAACAAGGAGACCTGTATGCATCAGCTTGCCGGAAGAATTAATCTCTCCGTGATCATGTTGTCCAATATAATCATGAGGAACAATAACATCTATTAGAAAAAATATTATCATCCCCAGAAAAAAACTTGTATATGCTGATTTAAAACCTATAGCGGTAATACTGTCCGGTAGTAATTCCATAAAAGAGACCAATATCATCACTCCGGCTGAAAATCCCAGGCTGAATCCCATAAATTTTGGCCCTGGTTTTTTTATTGACAGACCAATGGCACTGCCAAGAGTGGTTGCAAGACCTGCTCCCGTAGTAAAAAGCATAGCATATACAAAATTAGATTGCATGACTTTTCATAAACCTCTTTGTTTAACAAAAACATCCTGTATATATGTAACAAAACAACTCATATTAATGTTTCCACAATACCTAAAAATATTTTACTCCTGTGTAAACATATCTTTTCCAACACCACATTCCGGGCAAACCCAGTCATCAGGTAAATCTTCAAATGAAGTACCTGGTTCGATATCATTTTCCGGATCTCCTTCTTCCGGATCATATACATATCCGCAAACATCACAAATCCACTTTTCCATACATGACTCCTATACTTTATTACCGTTTAATATAAAAACACTTAATAACTTCATAAATGTATATCTTTCCCATATTTTCTGTATTTTTTCTAAATCTCATTCTTGATTTTAGATAATTTATGTTTGAACAGCCATCCGAATCAACTCCTCTCCTGAAAAAAAGACCGCCATACTGTCCTCCATTGATAATATATTAAATAACATTATCTTTTTAAACTGCTCTGCCTATTAACTGCCTGCATGTCTTTTGTAGTAATCTCCTTCGAACTAACTCGACTTAAAAAAATTCTTTATACATTAATACTGACCATCCATGCGAAAGCTGGGAACACCAAACCACATTCCTGTATTTTTCAATGAATCAAGTTCAGCCTTGATAAGATCAAAATGAGAATCCTCCCATTCTGCCAGGCGTAAAAACATGTCTTTTGCCTTATCATCCTGTACCATATCAGCCTGATCACGGAAAAACTGTGAAGCATTTCGTTCCAGATCTAAAGCAGTATTAAGAGCATCAATTTCACCCAGCTTTGCTTCACCTTTGGTTCTGATCTGTTTTTCTCTCACCTTCGGAATCAATGACTGAACTTTTGATTGGGGAATCTGAATCTCCTTCCAGGTTCCATTTTCTGTTAAATGTTCAAGTTGTTTCTCCAGAATGGAGCGATGTTCCTCTTCATCCTTTGCCAGTTGCTGAAACATTTTCTTGCCATTTTCATTCTGAGTTTTATTGGCAAGATCCGTAAATGTCGACATACCATTGATTTCCACCTCAATAGCAGTTTTAAGTATCTTTTCCAGCTCTTTTGTTGAAGCCATATTGCCTCCTCACTTTTAAATTCTGTTTATTTATTGTTCATTATCTGTTTATTTCTTTATACATCGTTATAGTGATCGGAATCGCAATTGATATCTACATATAAAAATTCATCAGATAACGTTTTTTTTTACTCTCATTTAAGTCACCTGATTTATCAGATCAATTAATTTTTCTTTTATCAATTTTTTTACCTTTATATAATGGTCCTGACTTTTTCCTTTGGGATCCGGAATATCCCAGGAAATTGTTTGTACTCCGGGTATATAAGGACACCTGACATCGCACCCCATAGTTACCACTATATCCGGTTTATCTATATCAGCAAAACTCTTGGGAGATCCATTCCATTGGATCCCTGAATGCTTTAACATTGCAAGAACTCCTTCATCAACTGTTTTAGCAGGATGCGTGCCCGCACTGGAAAATTCAACATCTGAATCAGGAAACAATTTTATTGCCAGGGCTTCTGCAATCTGACTGCGGCAGCTGTTTTCAACACAGGCAAATGCTATCTTCATTTATTCTCCTTCTTACTGCTTTCATCAACAGAGTATCCAGCATCCAGTATAGCTTTTTTTAGCTGGTGAACGTCAGCTTTACCTTCAATGCCAACTGTTTTTTTATTAAGATCAACTGCCACTTTTTTAACTCCATCTACTTTTTGTAACGCGTTCTCAATATTCATCTTACAGTGTTTACAGCTCATATCAGACACAGTTATTTCACGGTGTATACTGATATCCTGCTTTTTGGGTCTGATAAAAGAGATCAGAATGAGAACAAAGAGCACTGCGCCGGTTATAACCCTGAGCAGTAAAGGCAGTTGTTCGCCGTGGGGTGAAATAAGTCCTATTCCGCCTACTAAGTTGACCCAGATTAGATTAAACACTAATCCAAGAGCAATGGATACTATAATAATAGATATTAGATATACATAAAAAGCTTTTTTGCCTAATTTGGATCGTACAAAAGAAAGAGTTACAGCATTGGTTGCCGGTCCGGCAATAAGAAAAACAAGAGCTGCACCAGGAGAAAATCCTTTTTGAATGAGCGCTGCAGCAATCGGGATGGACCCGGTTGCACATACATAGAGAGGAACAGCAATTAATAACATAATCAGAAAATGAAGAACGGGATAGGGGAGAACAGTCAATAACAGGTTTTGAGGAATTACTGCAGTCAGGATACCTCCAATGATTACTCCGATAAGCAGCCATTTCCCAATATCCTCAACTAGTTCCATAAATCCATATCTGAAAATTTCTTTTATATTAAAATATGAAAATCTTACTCTATGAGAATGATTTTTTGGTTTTACTTGTTCTTTATCAGGATTGAAAAGACGATTAAACACACCTATACTTATACCGGAAAAAAAAGCTGCAATGGGTCGGAATACTGCAAAAAGAGGTCCCATAAGAGCATAAGTAGCAGCTATGGAATCCACTCCGGTGGTGGGTGTGGAAACCAGAAAACTCAAGGTTGAACTCTTACTCGCTCCTTCCTTTTTTAAAGAAGCAGCTACCGGGATCACACCACAGGAGCACACCGGAAGAGGAATACCGAATAAGGTAGCCTTAAAAATTGATCCAAATCCTGTATCCCCCAGATGACGGGAAATGAATGCCGGCCCCAGAAATACATGCAGAATACCGGCAATCAACATCCCCAAAAGTAAATACGGCGACATTGCCAGCCATAAATTTATTGATTCTTTTATAATATTTATTAATACATCTATCAACTAATTTAAATCCTTATTTATTAACATAATCTGTGTTTCATCCATGTTAATCCATGGCAATTTTTAATTCCAGACCTTGAGGTCATCTAATCTGAATTAATAGTTCTCCGCCCACAGTTCAAAATGTGCCTGAGGATGATCACAGACAGGACAGGTTTCCGGAGCTTCAATTGATTCTGTGATATGTCCGCAGTTGCGGCATTTCCAGAATACTTTTCCATCCTTTTTAAATACAGTATGATTCTTTACATTCTCTGCAAGTTTACGATATCTGTTTTCATGCCGCTTCTCCACCATGGCCACATTTCTGAAGGTTTCAGCAATTTCCTTAAATTCTTCCTCATCAGCAACCTTAGCAAAAGCAGGGTAGAGATCCGACCATTCCTCATTTTCTCCCATAGCCGCACACTCAAGATTTTTCAGTGTATCATCATAGCAGACAGGATAACTGGCCTGGATATCAATGGCTTCCTCATTAATACCATGTTTAATTAATGCCTTCATAAAAAGTTTAGCGTGTTCTTTCTCGTTATCCGCGGTTTCCTGAAATATTGCTTCAATCTGCCTGTACCCTTCTTTACGGGCTACTGAGGCATAATATGTATATCTCATTCGTGCCTGGGATTCACCAGCGAATGATTTCATTAAATTCTCAGCAGTTTTGCTGCCTTTCAGTTCCATATAGTATCTCCTTTCTTTTTCTTAGCTTGTTGGCCTATTAGCCATTTAGGCTATTGGCTGGTTAGCTCGTTGGCCTATTAGCCTGTTAGCTTGTTAGCCTTTAGACGAAACTATCCATCAACTTTTAACTAGCTAGCTGCTAACTGCTAAGGGCTAATCAGCTAAAGGCTAATTGCCAACTGCTAATGGCCAACCAGCTAATGGCTAACTAGCTATTTGATCTCCTTATGGCAGAACCACCAGTCATAGCAGTCTTTTTGTTTGGATCGTTCTTTGGCGTCTTTACTGGTATTGGCCGGCGGTATAATAACCCGGTCCTGAATTAATTCATTATTGGGCCAGTTTGCCGGAACCGCAACTTTATTCTTGTCTGAAAGCTGCAGAGCTTTTAATGCCCGCAGGATCTCGTCAAAGTTTCTGCCGATTTCCTGAGGATAGTAGAGTACCAGACGGGTTTTCCCTTTCGGATCTACTATAAAAACTGCACGAACTGTATTTGTTCCTTTACCCGGATGCAACATACCCAGTTTCATGGCAATGGAATCATTACCTGCAATAATAGGAAACTCAATCTTAACATCAAGTTTTTCCTCGATCCATTCTTCCCATTTAATATGAGAAAATACCTGATCAATGGACATACCGATCAAATCACAATTCAGTTTTCTAAATTCTTCAAACCGTTTCTGAAAAGCAACAAATTCAGTGGTACAAACCGGTGTAAAATCTGCCGGATGACTGAAAAGTACAAACCATCTTCCTTCATAATCCTTGGGAAGATTTTTTTCCCCGTGAGTAGTCATCACTTCAATTTCCGGAAAATCATCACCCAGCAAGGGCATATTGAACGTTTGTTCTTCCATTGTGTTCTCCTATTTGTTTTTATTTTCTATTTTTGTTTTTTATTCTTTATTCTTTATTCTTTATTCTTTATTCTTTAGTCTTTGGTCTTTAGTCTTTAGTCTTTGGTCTTTAGTCTTTAGTCTTTGTGTCTTATAGTCATAGAGACTTCGAGTCTTAGGTTCTTTGAGTACTTACTTCATTTTGCTCATTCCTCTTAAAACACCCACCTAAATCCTCTCCTTCGACAAAGCTTGTACTGAGCTTGTCGAAGTGCTCAGGACAGGCTCTCAAGGGATAACTTACTACGCAACTTTTTCTCCCCTTGAGGGGAGATGTACGCCAAAGGCGGACAGAGGGGTGGTTCCTTATACCTCATAACCAGTATCCTTCTATCCTCCTTTTCTCCCTTCTCCATGTTCCGTTTAACTAGCTTTCCCACAATCCATGTACATTGCACCATTCTCGAGCTTTAGTGATGTCCTGTTTTTTGAAAGGAAACCAGGCTTCAGGTGCATCTCCTACATTAAGTTCAGCTTTGCACACCTTATCCTCGGTATGCACTTCAATAAATTTAATGTGATGTTTTTCTTCCATGGGGTGGGCCATATTCTCTCCTATCTTTACCAGAACTCCTCCGTCCTGTTCTTCTACATAAGGAACATGCTTTTCTTTGGAGGAATCCTCTGTTTTTGCTTCCAGTTTTTTCATATCCTGTCCGCAGCATACCAGGGCTGGTGCACCTTCATTCATAATTTCCACCACATTTCCACATATTTCACAATAATATATTTCTCTCAATTTAGTCATTATTCCCTCCTTACGTGATTATTATTCAGATGTTGGCGGGGTAAAGGTTCGTGTTCCCAGTTCCTTATCCATCATCAGCAGTCCGTTTCCTTTCCCCTTTATTATCTTCAGTTTGTTTAAAATTGATTCCATACTATCTTCCTCCTCAACCTGCTCATCTATATACCAGTTAAGAAAGCTCTTGGTGGCATGATCATTCTCCTGGATAGCAATATCCATCAGTTTATTAATCAAACTGGAAACATACTTTTCATGTTCATACGCTTTTTCAAAAACTGCTGTCGGGGAATCAAATTCTGCCTCGGGTTTATCTATCTTATCAAAATAAACCTGGCCGCCTCTTTCATTAATAAAATGGTAGAACTTCATAGCATGAAATCTCTCTTCCTCTGCCTGGACCAGAAAAAAATTTTCGAATCCGCTTAACCCTTCCGAACTGAAATAAGCAGCCATGGAAAGGTAGAGATATTCTGAATAGAGTTCTTTGTTAATCTGTACATTAATTGCATCGGTCATTTTTTTTGATATCATTGTTTAATACTCCTTTCTTTTGGGGCGTTTATTTGTTTATATTGAGTTTTTTACTTCTGTATCTTTTCTTAACTTTCATTTTTGTATCCCAGAGTCTTAGAGTCTTAGTGTCATTGAGTCGTTGAGTCTTAGTGAATTCAATTAGTGACTTCATAAATCCTGACCACAGACCGCTGACCCCAAAGCTTTACAATCTATTCTGGCCTCCGGGCTTAAAACATAAATGTTTTTCAAAGTTCTGGCAGTCAAATGTTTTAAGGTTTTCAAATTCAATTCTACATAACCAGTACCCTTCCATACTCCGTTTCTCCCTTCTCCATATTCCGTTTAACTTTGGCATTCGGGACAAAAATACGTCGACCGTCCTGCCATTTTTATCTTTTTAATGTTAGTACCACACCTGCAACGTTCCTTACGATATACCCTCAAGAAATTTTGAAATTCTCCCTTTTGATCTTCTATGCTGCGGTAGTCAGAAACAGAAGTACCATTATGAACCATGGCTTCTTTTAATACTATTTTGGTCTGTTGCACGATTTCTTTTATTTCTTTTTTATTAAGAATACCTGATTCTTTTGTGGGATCAATATGTGAACGATGCAGAATTTCCATCGCATATATATTCCCCAGTCCGGCAACAATGTGCTGATTCATCAGCACATTTTTAATTGGTGCTTTACGGTTCTTCAGTTTATCTGATAAATAATGTACATTCAAAAAATCAGTAAGTGGTTCAACTCCCATAGTTTCCAAAGCAGTAACTGTATCATCAATCCTGAAAATATGAATTTTCCCGAAAGTGCGTACATCATCAAAAAAAATTCTTTCTCCATCCGTAAAAATAATTTCTGCTCTGCAATGAGAAGGTTTTACCTCAGCTCCGCTTTTATAAATCAATTTACCGGTCATACCCAGATGAATAATTATTTTAATCTCTTTAGAAGTTGCAATAATAATATATTTCCCCCGTCGTTCCAATGTATTAACCTGACCAAATTCATCAACAGGACAATGGGAAACAACGGTTCCTTTACGGCATTCCCTGATCTGGCTGATCTGTTTTTCTATAATGTGAGATTCTAAACCATTTATGATGGTTTGAACTTCTGGTAATTCCGGCATCTACTTCTTCCTCTTTTGTAAACAATGCTTACAGATACCTTTTAAAATAACCTGGTGATCTATTACTTGATGTCCCTGAATTATTTCATTTTTATAACATTTATATTTTTTATCAATATCATACACTTTTTTACATTCAATACATTTAAAATGAATATGCTGATCCTGATTGTATTCATACCGGATTTCATGTTCAAATAAACTTAGCTCTTTCAAAATATTATGTTTAACAAGGGTTTTTAAAGTATTATATACAGTTGTCTTGGATAGGGTAGGCATATCTTTTTTTAAGGCCTGATAAATATTATCTGCACTGGGATGAGTTTCATTGTTGTCCAAATATGCCAGTATCTTTATTCTTTGCATAGATGGGGTAATGTTTGCATCTTGTAAAACTTTTTTATAAGTTATCATAGTACACCCTTGAACTAAGTTTATAGTTGTAATTGTTACAATATAACATTTAATACAATATTTGTCAAGTCTTTTTTTATTTTTCGGTCACTCCCGGAATATCTGGATAAGTCTTAAAAGACGGCCGCAGAGATAAATCCTCAACTTCTATCACATGTCACCCTTCGATGGTCTCAGGGTGATTGTATTTTTTAATTTTAATCCCCAATTATCTGTTTAATCCATTTTCTGACCTTCAACCCGAATTGAAAAACCAAAGTAAATTATACAGATGGTTGAAAAGCTATGTTTACTCGTATTAATTACTCTATAGAATTAATAAAAGATTTTCCAAATGCTATACTTTTTTCTCGGGACTGCTTATCCGGATTCCACAACACTTTAAGACCACCATTTGTAACGTCAAATCCACCCTCTTTCAATAAATCACTGAGGATTTTTACTGATTCTCCGCTCCATCCATATGTACCAAAGGCCGCAGCCTTTTTATTCTTAAATCCCAGTCCTTTTATTTCTTCCATCAGCGCTGCCACAGAAGTGAGAATACCGCGGTTTATTGTCGGTGATCCCACCAATACAGCTTTTGACTTAAAAACTTCTGTAATAATATCATTTTTATCCTGTTTGGCAGCATTATACAGTTTCACCGTTATTTCAGGATTTTCTTTTCTGATACCATGCGCAATATGCTCTGCCATAATTCTGGTTCCGTTCCACATTGTATCATATATCAAAGTAACCTGATTCTCCTTATAAGCATCTGCCCACTGCATATATTTTTCTACAATTTGAGCAGGATTGTCACGCCAGATCACTCCATGACTGGTGCAGATCATATCCAGAGGAAGAGAAAGCTCCAGAAACTGATTAATTTTTTTTATGACCAGAGAACTAAAAGGTGTAAGTATATTGGCATAATACTTTATGCACTCCCGGAAGAGTTCATCCTGATCCACCAGATCATTGTACATAAATTCGGATGCATAGTGCTGACCAAACGCATCATTACTGAACAGAATATTATCTTCTGTTAGATATTCAAACATACTGTCAGGCCAGTGAAGCATTTTTGCTTCTATGAATATTAATTTTTTTCCGTTTCCCAGATCCAGGGTGTCACCGGTTTTGACCGGTTTGAAATTCCAGTCCTGATGAAAATGTCCTTTTAACGATTTGATACCATTCTCTGTGCAGATTACCGGAATATCCGGTACCTCCCGCATAAGTTCAGGCAGAGCACCGCTGTGATCAATCTCAGCATGGTTGGCAATAACGTAATCAATCTTTTCCAGATCAATTTCCTTTTTCAGATTTTCCACAAACTCTTTGGCAAAAGGCTTCCAGACCGTATCAATAAGGACAGTTTTTTTCTCTCTTATTAAATAGGAATTGTAGGTAGATCCTTTGTGAGTAGAGTATTCATTACCATGGAACTTGTTCAGTTCCCAATCTTTTTTCCCTACCCAGGTTACATTGCTTTTTACTTTAAAACTCATGACTTCTCCTTTCATTTGTGTTTATAAATAATTATTTTGTATTCAGCAATCATAACATTGCCACGGATTGACACAGATGAAACACGGATACTATAAGATTAATAAATTAAAAATATTTCAATATTTCATTATTTCACTCATTTTTTATCTGTGTAAATCCATGAAAATCTGTGGCTAAAAAATTTTGGAAGATCATCGGTCCAAAAATCGGCATATAATCTCATTTCTTCTTGTCGTCACCAGACTGGATCATAGTCAGGACCATCTTGAACCGGTCCTCAGCATGAACTGCATGAGGCTTTCCGGCCGGCATAATCAGAACCTGATCTGCTGAAACTGAGTATTCCTTCCCTTGTATGATAAATATTCCTTTTCCGTCTACTACCTGCACCAGGGCATCATACGGTGCAGTATGTTCACTGAGACGCTGTCCTGCATCAAAAGCAAAAACAGTCACACTGCCTGATTCATAATCCAGTATCTGTGAACTGACAATAGTGTTAGACTGATAATCCACCAGATCTTTGTACGTAAACACTTTTTCTTTAATATCATTTCTGTCCGTTTTCATGGTTTCCCCTTTTATTAATTAAATAAATAATAATAGCTTTTTTTTGAACAGCTTAATTACACCATTCCTCTTTTAACACCTCGCCTTTAATATTTAACACAATAATTTTGACAGGAACTTTCCGCTCTGCTTTTTCTGCAGCACGCTTTGCTAATGCTAACAGTCCGCTGCAGCAGGGAACCTGCATAACCATCACAGTCAGGGTATTAATTTCTGCCTCATCAATAAGAGTACGGATCTTTTCCAGATAGATCTCCTGACCTTCATCAAGTTTGGGACAGGCAATTGCCAGCACTTTACCCGACAAATATTCCTCGTGAAAATTAGCTGCTGTAAAAGCCGTGCAGTCCGCTGCCAGTAATACATCTGCTTTCTGATACTGCGGAGCAGCAGGAGAAATTAGATGCAGCTGAATAGGCCAGTGGTTCAGCTGACTTTTGATCCGAACTGATTTTTTCTGCTCTTTATCTTCTGATACATCGAATTCCAAGCTCATGACTCCGGGGCACCCTGCTATCGGAGGCTGTTTCTTTTTATCTGATTCCGGCACTTCCAGGTCATGATCCTTGAGATAGTGAACTGCCTGTTTGTAGTACTCGGTCTGACCATGATCCAGAAGATGTTTCAGATGGGCCCGTATAGTATTAGTGCCATGCTTCACCACATTGTCCATGACCTTCATTTCATCATAGGGCTCTGCTTCTCTTTTTTCTATGGTAATAGCACCTTCCGGGCAGTGACCCAGACATGCTCCCAGACCGTCACAAAATAAATCACTGACCAGTCTGGCTTTTCCGTCAATGATCTGAATGGCTCCTTCCGGACATTCAGGGACACATAATCCGCAACCTGTACATTTTTCTTCATCAATGTTTATAACATCCCGTTTCATTGAGCTCTCCTTTCTATGGCGTATTGGCTCATTAGCCGTTAGCCTTTTAGCTTCTTAGCCATTGGCATGTTAGCAATTTGATTTTTTCTGTAATTTTGCATTTTTCATTTTTCACTTTACATTTTGCACTTTCCACTTTCCATTTTCCATTTCTTTAGTCTCTATTCTTTTATTCTTTGTTCTTGAATCTTGTCTCTTGATTCTTGAGTATTTATTCTTTTTCTTTAGTCTTAATTCATCTGTATTCAATATAATTACAAAACCAAGAACAAACCTTGACCCGGATCAAGAATTCTTCATTTTATTCAGTTTTTTTCGTATATTTACTAATGCCATTTACTAAATTCTCAAAGGACAATCATGGATAAGAAGATAATACTGAGAAATCTTCCTCTGTTTGAGCATCTATCCTCTAAAGGCCTGGATCAGGTAGCCGGAATATGTCTGCTGCATCAGGCAGCTAAAAAGGAACTCCTTTTTTTAGAGGGAGATAAGGGATATTCTCTTTACATATTGCTGCAGGGTTCAGTTCAATTGTATAAAACCGGTCCGGACGGAAAAGAAGTTGCTATCAAAACAGTCAAACCAGGTGAGATGTTTGCCGAAGTTGTGTTATTCGGGAGTAATAAATATCCTGTAAGCGCAGTAACGCTGACTGACAGCGTCCTCTATATGCTCCCTAAACACCAATTTTCCTGTCTTTTGGAAAATCCTGAATTCCGGAAGGATTTTATTATAAACTTATTGGACAAAATGAGATTCCTCACCGATCAAATGAAATATCTTACCCAGTACGATGTAGAGGATAGACTGTTCCTTTTTCTGGAGGAACAGTATCCGGGGGAAAAAAATATTAAAACCAAACTGAGTAAAAAGGATATAGCTGCCGCAGTAGGAACCACTCCGGAAACCTTATCCCGGGTGCTGCTGCGGCTGAAAAAAGAAGAGAGATTGATGTGGGAGGGGAACACCATTACTTTGAAAAAATAACATTTTTTTATTTTAACGCAGAGACCGCTGAGAACGCAGAGTTAAGGATTAATGGAAGAGGGGGAAAGGGAGAAAAGGAGAAGGGAAAGAAGAAGTGCCTAAAGTGGCTAAAGTTGAGAGTGTCTAAAGTTGTAAGTACTGGATGTCTACTTTAGGCACTTTAAGTACTTAAAACCCTAAATCCCAAGCACCAAATAACAAATACTATCCAAATTTCAATAAACATACTAATTGGGAAGGATTGTTTTTGTTTGATATTTGTAATTTGTTTATTGGGATTTATTTGGGATTTGTGATTTGACTTTTATGATTATTTTTTTATAATTGATAGTAGCAACAGAATCGCTTCATTCTATTTAAAGGGAATCTTATGTCAAAAACTGCCACACTTAATTAACTCAATAATACATGATGAATTATTAAATTGGGGGAAAGATGAGGATAAAAGTATTATTATTAGTTTTAATTTTAGTACCTTTTTTTCTTTATGCCCACAACCAAAACGAAGTTGAAAAAGATTCAATAAATAAAAACAAGAGACCTTCTATGGGTCAAACAATTCCATTAACTACATATGTTGTTGTAATTGCGACAATAATAGCTGCCATTGTCTCATCTGGAATCATAACATTATCTAACTTGTATCATAGAAAATGTCAACGAAAAGCACTGCTAATGGTTTTTACCACTGATCTCGTTAAAAGGTTCTTACGGGCCACAGAATATGAAATCCAAAATAAAAAGGGAGCTATTTCATATTCCACATTATATGAAGCAACTAACCCCAATACACTTGTAAAACTGGCTGAAGTCATTAAAGATAAAGATATATTACATACTATTGTTGAACTAAATGGACATTATTATCAAATTCAACGACACGTTTTTGAGGCCTCTAAATATGCAGCAGAACAAGCTTTGAAAAATTCTAATTATGAATATCTAGAAAAAAAATATGGAGAAGAGAATCCTCAAACAATTAACGCAAGTCAAGATTTAAGAGAAATTAGTGTTCGTGCTCGGGCCGCTCAAACTCGAGCAATTGCTTTTTTCAACTTCAAAGAAATGTTAAATATGACAAAGGAATTAATCAATTATACAAAAAAACATGCTAATAGTTCTTTTATAGAATCTTTAGAAAAACAACTTAATCAGAAAATTATAAAAAGAGAAGGAAAAGATAAACATAAAAAAAAAGATAAAAAAAGAAATTTTTCCAAAAAAAACCACCTCAAGCTTATAAAAATTCGATATTAAAAACTATTTTCAATATTCCAATTTTAGATACTATAATAGAGTTTATTTAAACACTATAAACTTTTACTTCTCCCCTCCCCTCGTTCCAAAACTCCTGTTTTGGAACGTCTGTTTCAAAAGAAACTCTGTTTCTTAAAAATATCGATCATAACAATCAAATTTCATTGGTATTAATAAGTCAGAGGAAGCAAAGTTTCTTCTTCAATAATGGAAAATCCGTATCAAACCGTGTACATCCGTGGCTAATCTAATTTTTTATTGATACAAAAAAGCATAAAGAACATTGTGATGATTTACCATTTTAATGTCAAAAGACACAATGTTGATGCCATGTGACATATTTTGGAATTCGTAAATTTTTTATTTGACTTTTATGATTATTTTTTTATAATTGATAGTAATAAAGATTTTTTTCTATACGAAGGGGGATCTTATGACAACACCTTTTTAAATGTATAATTTCTACAAATACCACATTATATAATACTATATATAAAAATTTAATAGATATTTAACTGATACATTACTTTCATTTGAGAAAAAATAATTATAAAAAATAGATAAAACTGTTTAATTTTTATTAGTTATGCTAATGTTATAAATACAAAAATTTACGGTAAAATTAATGTCCATTATTAATAGAATCCAAAAAAGTTTATTGGAACAAGGTCCAGCATCTTTTCAAAAACTTGCAGACGCCTATTTAAAGAAAAAAGGGTATGAACAACTAAATTCTATTGGTTCCATAATTGGAACGGATCGAGTACGTAAAGGGACACCAGATACTATTGTACCACTACCAAATGGGAAATATGTATTAGCTGAATATACTGTTCAAAATAAAAATATTTTTTCAAAAATCAATGCTGATTTGGATAACTGTCTAAATGAAGGAAAAATAAGATTACCAATAACTAAAATTGAAGAAATTGTTTTTTGTTATGTTTCACAAGAGCAGCTAACAACAATGCAGTGGAATGTATTAAGAAATAAATGTGAAAAAAATAAAATTAATTTAAATATTTTTAGCACATCAACAATCGCTTTTGACCTTTACACAGATTATAGAGGCCTAGCAAAAGATTTTCTTGGAGTTGAAGTAGACTCGGGTCAAATTGTCGAATTGGATGATTTTGTAAAGTTATATAATAAAAATAAAACATCAACTCGACTTGATACAAAATTCCTTTTCCGAGAAGATGAAGTAAAAAATATATTAAACACTTTAGAAAATGAAAACGTAGTTTTAATTTCAGGTAAAGCCGGCATCGGTAAATCTAGAATTGCTGTTGAATGTTGTAAAAGATTTAAATCAAACAATAGTAAATATAAAGTATACTGTATTTTTAATCGTGGCCCAGATTTATTCGAAGATTTACGAATATATTTTAGTGAACCTGGTAACTTTCTAATCTTCGTAGATGATGCTAATAGAATTTCAAGGTTCGAATATTTAATTCAAATTATTCAAAATCAAAATGAAAATCAAAAAATAAAATTAATAGCCACTGTTCGAGATTATGCATTTTCGAAAATAAAGAAAATTACACAACAATTAGGAATTACAACTGATATTTGTATCAAACCATTTGAAGACAATC
>Ga0180433_10003001_pt1 | contig 25290 bp, 26 predicted proteins | sample SS_ome_8_FD_132980 | JGI IMG/M metagenome (GOLD analysis project Ga0180433, IMG submission 132980) | Hypersaline lake sediment archaeal communities from the Salton Sea, California, USA - SS_1_D_1 metaG | ecosystem: Environmental > Aquatic > Non-marine Saline and Alkaline > Hypersaline >... | reverse complement strand
CTCCTATAATCTTTTTTATCATTCTTCTCATCGTTCTGTTCATGCTGCGAGATCTTCCGCTCACGGTGCTCTGCCAGTGCAATCTCATCATGTGTCTGGTCTGGGGAGGTGGCATCTTCTCCATCTGTGGTGAAAAGCTGAATATGGTTACGGTTATCATCGGGGCCGTGCTTCTGGCAATTGCCGTTGCAGACTCGATTCATCTCCTCGCCCATTATCAAACGACATACCGGTATCATAACGGGAATCATCGAGAAGCAGTTCGAGAAACAACGCACGCGGTCTGGTTTCCCTGCCTCTTCACCAGCCTCACGACGGGAGTCGGTTTCTTTTCTTTTATAACCAGCAGCGTCAGACCCGTTAAGATTCTCGGTATCTTTACCGCCTGCGGGGTCCTCTTCGCCTTCGCTCTTACCGTGAGCTTCCTGCCGGCAGTGCTCATGATGATAAAGGGGGGATCGGGGGCAAGGGGAGCATCATCCTCTGATAAATTGAATACAGATCGTCGTGCTCATGAAGCCAGCAGTTCATTTACCCGCATCATGGAGAGGATCGGGAAATTTGCGACCGATTCAAGCAGAAGCATATTTCTTCTTTTTTTGGCAATCATGATCGTGATGTCTGTCGGCGTGTTCCAGATTACCTTTGAAACGAATACCATGAACTATCTTCCGCCGGAGAGCACACTGAAACGGGATATTCAGTTCATCGAGAACAATCTCGGCGGGACTATCCCCTTTGTGCTTCTCGTTCGTGCGAAATCCAGAGATAAGGATTTCACTCATCGTGAGAGCTTACAGATCATTGACGATATACAAAGAGATCTGATGAATGCAATACCACAGTTCTCGACATCATTCTCCATCGCGGACTACTTCAAAGAGATCAACAAGGCATTCAACAGCGACCGTGAGGAATACTATCGAATTCCGAAAGTGAGAAGTGATATTCTCGATTATCATGAGATAGGCGATCCGGAGATTCTTGAGAGGATACTATCACCCGATAAAATGGAGACCAGGATGTCCTTCCAATCACACTGGGGCTCGAACGAAAGAGCCAAGAGAACCGAGGCATATATCAAAGCGTACATGAAGCAAAAGCTCGGTGAGAAATACACCTATAAATTCACCGGTCTCTCTTCATTGTATATTCACATGGAATTCAATCTCAAGGAGAGTCAGCTGAGAAGCTTTCTCTTCGCCTTTGCCATCATTTTTGTTATGATGTTCTTTGTCTGTAAAGACGTGAAGCTCACCATACTGAGTATGATTCCGAATATCTTCCCCATCGTTATCACACTCGGAATTATGGGCTGGTTTCAGATACCGCTTGATGTCTCCACTATCATGATTGCCAGCATCACCATCGGTATCGCCGTTGACGATACTATTCACTTCATCGTCTGGTATAAGCGCAATGTCCTTTCGGGATTGTCAGTTCAAGAGGCGCTGATAAAAACATATCGTGATGTCGGGAAACCGATAACGATAACCTCAGTGGTATTATTCTGCGGATTTTTTGTGCTCATTCTCGGCTCAATTAAACCCACCCAGGCATTCGGCATGCTCACTGCTCTTTCCATGCTCTTTGCGCTCATCGGCGATCTCTTTATTCTGCCGTCAATGATCATGATCTTCAGGCCCCGGGTGAGGAAAAGGTGAGTACACCTCGCTCGGCACGGGAACGGTGTTATCTCCTGCCACCCAAGAGCGATCCCAACACACCTCTGACAATCTGTCTCCCCAGCGAGCTCCCCATTGAACGGACAGCGCTTTTCATCACCGTTTCCACAAGCGAATCTTTTTTTCGACCCCTCTGTGCCGGTTTTTCTCGCTCTTCCTCCTGTTCGGCCGGCGGTGTGGCTCCTTCGGCTTTGCTCTTGAGCATCTCATAGGCTGACTCTCTGTCGATGCTCTCCTCATAGTGTCCGAAATGTATCGATTGTTCGATGGTGCGCTGACGGATATCCTGATCAATCGGGCCTATCTGGCTCCGGGGAGGAGCGATAAGCGCCCGTTCAACGACACCGGGACTCCCCTTCTCATCGAGAAACGATACAAGCGCCTCACCCACCCCGAGCTCGGTGATTGCCTTTTCAACATCGAGATCGGGATTTGCCCGGAAGGTCTGAGCAGCTGCTTTAACCGCTTTCTGATCTTTCGGGGTGAAGGCGCGGAGTGCATGCTGCACCCTGTTGCCGAGCTGACCGAGAATATCTTCAGGGATATCCATCGGGTTCTGGCTGATGAAATACACGCCGACCCCCTTTGAGCGTATTAACCGCACGACCTGCTCAATTTTATCTTCGAGCGCTTTCGGGGCATCCTCAAAGAGCAGATGTGCTTCATCGAAGAAGAAGGCACATTTCGGTTTTTCGGGATCACCAACTTCCGGCAGTTGCTCAAAGAGCTCGGACAGGAGCCAGAGAAGAAATGTCGCATATATTTTCGGTGAATTGATAAGCTTCGTTGACGAGAGGATATTGATGATTCCGTAACCGTTTTCATCTACCTGCAGGAGATCATCGATATTGATTGCCGGTTCTCCGAACAGTCTGTCACCACCTTCACTTTCAAGGGTGAGGAGGCTGCGCTGTATCGCACCGATACTGGCTTTAGAAACTCTTCCGTACTCAGTTGAGAATGTATCGTCATTATCACCCACATACTGCAGCATGGATCGGATATCCTTCATGTCCAACAGCAATAAACCGTTGTCGTCTGCTATTTTGAAAACCAGGGTAAGCGTTCCACTCTGTGTTTCATTGAGATTGAGCAGTCTGCTCAGCAGGAGCGGGCCCATTTCCGAAATGGTCGTACGGACGGGATGCCCCTGCTCTCCGAAGATATCCCAGAAAGCAACAGGATACCCCTCGAAAGCGTGATCCGACAGCTCCATCCGCTCAATCCGTTCAGAAATCTTTGGATGCTCTGTACCCGGCTGGCTGATTCCGGAAAGATCCCCTTTGACATCGGCCATGAAAACGGGAATCCCATTTCTGCTGAAATTTTCAGCAATGACCTGAAGGGTGACCGTTTTCCCCGTTCCTGTCGCTCCGGCGATGAGGCCATGACGATTGGCCATCCCCGGCAGGAGATGGAGTTCTCTGTCGTTCTTCCCAATTATCATCGGTTTTAATCTCTCGGACATATATCCTCCAGAATTATAGTACCGTAATCGATACTGAATATTCTCCTGATGCTCTCTTAAAAGTCAATACTATTCGGAGAGAAACCATTGCGGAAACACTCCCTTACTGTTCATAACAGATTCTATTCCTCCCCTCATCCTTTGCCTGATAGAGGTACTTATCAGCTTCCCCTATCAGACATGCTGCATCGGCATGCTGCTCTGCATCAAACTGGACAACGCCAAAGCTTGCCGTAATGGAATAGGTATTCCCCGAATCGTTGAAGACATGCGACTGTATCCTCTCTTTTAATCTTTTCAGTACTTCCACTGATTTATTCAGATCGGTGTCCGGAAAGACGAGCAAGAACTCCTCGCCGCCATACCGCGATATGATATCGACTTTCCGCATGCCTTCAGTGAGAAGCGTGCTCACACGCCTGAGGACCTCGTCGCCGGCATGATGTCCATAGCGATCATTGATCTTCTTGAAGTGATCGAGATCGAGCATCGCAATTGAGAGGGGGTTGCCTCTCCGTTGTATTCTCATGAGCTCCCTGTTCAGCAGGATGATGCCCTGCTTGTGATTAAACAATTTTGTCAGGCTGTCGTGAGTTGCCCTGATGTACAATTCTCGTACCAGAAAGATGATCTCGAGAGCGACATTAAGCTGATCAGTATACTCCTCAATGAGCGCTCTATCATCTTCCGTAATACTGCGACTGGTGAAAATGTGAAATGAGCATCGAAAACTGCTGTTTGCGTTCAGGAGCGGTACAATAGAAACTGTCTTTAGATTAAGCTCGGTGAGCACTTTGTGCACCCGTTCCTCGTCAATATTGGAAAATACTCCGGTGAGCTCTAAAATCTCATTTTCGCCGAGCTCATTGTATTCAAGAATGTTCTTGTTGACCTCATAGACGCTTTTTATGACATCCAGCGCCATCTCGCTGCGAATAGTTATTCCATTGCTGGCGAGTATCGATTCCGAATGGCGATCGGTTGAATAAGCAAAATAGATGAATTCATTGTAGTTTTTATCGAATATATTGAGTGAAACCCCGAGTGCGTTAAAACGTGCTCGAATATGATCACATATGCCATTAATAGAGTCCGACCAGTCGCCATCAATCATCTGGAGCAGCTGATTGAACAGACCCAGGTCAGCGTTTTTATAGGAGATATACGCATGATGGTTATTCTCCTTGTATGATTTCGGTTCGGGAAGATTGCTCGATGGCATTATGGTACTCCATATCTTTGATGGTATAAGCGGACCGCACTATCTCGCTCTTCTCACAGGAGTATAGAGGGACACTCACTTCTGCAGCATTGATAGTGTGATATATCAACTTTAAAGATCAACACCTTCTGTCGTTTGCTGTATTCGAATCAGAAAAGCGTTCCCTGCTCATCCCTGCTCTTGTCAGGTGAATCTTTCAAACTGTCCAGAGTGAGCGTTCCCGCCGGGGAACTTTCCTCGGCAACTGAAATATCATCTCTGAGCTTGAGCTTAACGATCACTTTTTTTATATCCTCCCATACATCCTTTTTCAGGGGACTGGCATCTCCTCCATTTCTGAGTACATATGAGGGGTGATACGTTGGCAAAACGGGAATGCCCCTGAAAGAAAACCAGTTCCCCCGGATTTTCGTGATCCCCTGCTTCGTGTGAAGCAGAAACCTGGTCGATGGATTTCCGAGCGTTACGATGACCTCCGGTTTTATGATGTCAATCTGCTTCAACAAAAAAACCCCGCAGCTACTGGATTCTTCTTCGTCGGGAGGACGGTCCTTAACGAATTCCAGATTTACGGTCGGCCGGCACTTCACCACGTTGGCGATATAGACATCGCTGCGCTTCAGGTTCATCCCCTTTTCGATGATTGCCGTGAGAAGCACTCCGGCTCTCCCGACAAAGGGTTTCCCCTGTATGTCTTCTTCCCTTCCCGGCCCCTCTCCGATAAACATCACCCGTGCATTCGGATCGCCCTCTCCGAAGACGATATTCGTTCTTGTGCGGTGCAGTTTACACCGCTGACAATCACCTATTTCTTCTCGCAACTTCTCCAGGAGATCTTCATGACTCGGCGAATTGGCGTCCGGTTCCATAGGTTCATACCCAGTATCGAATTTTTCTGATAATTTTCCCTCGTACTTTCTCACAGGCCTGAAACCCTCCCGTGAGCGCATCTGAAGCACGAAAAAAATCGAGTGTATTGAGATCAAGGAGATCCGGCTGTATGAGCACCGTTGGTTTTTGATATTTCAATACCAACATAGTGTTCGTATATTCCATTATGTCAACCGATTGTGAAATGATCTCAAAGATGTTGGGTAATTTTTCCGCTTTCGGAGATTCTCTCCCAAGCCACTTTTCCACTGAACGGAACCATTTTTTATCCGCTATGGTGCTGAACAGCTCGTAATGCCGGATGTTACTCAACGATTTTGCAATCTCCAGACGCACCTGTTTCTCCTCGACAGTATCATGCTTGGACATAGTACGGATCAGCTTCCTGATCCGTTTGTTGCTAACCGTCGGATGGAGATTCACGGCGATGGTATAACCCGCACCCATGTTCTTGACAACATCGATAGGAAGTGGTTTGGAAATACCACCATCAACGAGCACCTTGTTCTCATAGGTTACCGGTACAAATATCCCCGGGATGGAACCGCTTGCCCGTATCGCCTGGAGAAGATTACCGCTCCTGAAGACAACCGGCATTCCGGAGTACAGATCAGTGGCAATGATACTGAGCGGTATGGGAAGTTCATCGATGGTGACTGAATCGGGAATGAACTGCTTCATGAATTTCAATGCTTTTGCTCCTTCGATAAGACCGGATCGTGGAAAGACCGGATCGAAAAGGGATATCATGTCGTTCCACTCCAGGTGAAGAAGCGCTTCTTTGAATTCTTTCAATGTTCCGCAGCAATATACTGCGCCAACGACAGCCCCGGCGCTCGAACCGGCGATCATGTGTATCGGGATATTCAATGACTCGAGATACTCTATAACTGAGATATGGGATATCCCTTTGGCGCCACCACTTCCGAGAGCGAGTCCGACTTTTCTGTTTCTGAAATATTTAAAAAGGTTAATCATTGGTACGAACAGAACCTCGCGAAATTCGCGTAATTACATCGTGAAGGTATTTCATCCAATGAGCATTCTATTTATACGAAAAAATGCACTCTTTCGAAAATAAGCATTTGAACGGCACAATTATATGCACTAAATATCACAATGGCCGGATCATTTCGTCAATACATTTTGATTCATTGATCTCTCTGACGCATAAAAAAATATAAAAAAGAAATAATGAGAAAAAAATAGAGAGCCCGACTTTTAAAAAGTTGACATCAAGGGCTATTTTCAATACTTTGTCTACGATCGCGCGGTGGAGCAGTTGGTAGCTCGTTGGGCTCATAACCCAAAGGTCGCAGGTTCAAATCCTGCCCGCGCTAAAGCGGCGGAGTAGCTCAGTAGGTTAGAGCACACGGCTCATATCCGTGGTGTGGGGGGTTCGAGTCCCTCCTCCGCTATTTCTGCATGATATTAATACGATATAATGTATCCCATATGCCTGCATTCGCAAAATCGCACGCGGGCATATTTTTTCTTACATCTGCGTCAGTACACGTGCGCCCTTTTCTCGCTTATGGAGAGGAATATATTTGCTGCTTTTCCTGAGTGAAGAGAGGTAACCCGGCCTGATAATCTTGTTCTGGACTATCTGTTCAATGCGATGCGCTGACCAGCCGGTAACACGTGACATGGCGAATATCGGAGTGAAGAGCTCATCGGGAATTCCCATGAGTTTATAGATAAAACCGGAATAGAAATCAACATTCGCACAAATCGCCTTTCCCTTTTTCTTTTTGAGAAGCTTCCTGGCAATGTCAGCGACCGTATCCAGGAGCTTGAATTCTTCAAGCGCCCCCTTCATCCGTGCATACTCTTCTGCGTATTCTCTGAATATAACAGCTCGAGGATCCGAGAGAGTGTAAACGGCGTGTCCCATGCCATAAATTTTTCCGGAGCGATCTCCCGCCTTCCCCTCGAGTATTTTAATAAGATAAGAACGGATCTCCTCGGCATCATTCCAATCCCTGACGTTATACTGAATGTCTTTCATCATTGCCATTACCGCTTCGTTCGCACCGCCGTGAAGATGCCCGCTCAACGATGCTATACCGGAACAGATTGCCATATAGGTATTGGCACCGCTGGAGGACACTGTCCGAACGGTAAAGGTCGAATTATTACCGCCTCCGTGCTCGGCATGGAGCATCATGGCCATATCGAAGAGATACGCCTCATAGCTGTCCGGCTTCTCCCCCTTGAGCATGTAAAGAAAGTTTTCAGCCATGGACAGGTTGGGAACCGGCCTTATGAACATCAGATCGCTCCCCTTTCGAAATCTCATGGCGTGGTAGACATATGCGACGATGGTGGGCATTTTCGCGATGAGGTTGAAGCACTGCAAACTGGCATCTTTCATTATCGATGAATCGGGATTTTTATCGCATCTGCTCAGATGAGAGACGACCGAATGCAGCGCATACATCAGATTATCGTTTTCACTCTCCTCCAACAGGATGCTCCTCTCGGCCCTCGTAAGATGTCTTCTCTTATACAGCGCCTGACGCAAGCGTTCCAGATTTTCTTTAACGGGAAGCTCACCTGTTAAAAGAAGGAAAACAATCTCCTCATACCCAAAGCGTTTTTCACGATGTATCTCCCTGACGAGATTGCTCACATCGTAGCCACAGTAGTAAAGCTTACCGTCAGCAGGTCTGACGGAATATCCAGAACCATCCTCATTCGCTATTTTCTCATAGCCTAAAACCTCTCCCTTTGAAGTAATACCGACGATAACTCCCGTCCCGTCTTCATTTCTCAGACCCAGCTTAATATTTTTTTCCCGTATCGTCTGTGGAGAGATGGCATCATGAGTCAGTGCCAGCTTTTCAATTTTGTTCAAAATGTGTTCCATCGCAAACCTCGTTCCATTACATGCGTATTGGTCGTATTACTTTTATTTTTGCTTCATTTTTAGATTTACAGACACCATCACCTCTCAGAGGGAGTACTGCAACGGCAATCGGTATTCGTACACCGCCAGAAGCAGCACTGAGAATTAATAAAGATGATGATATTCTATTCGTAAAACTTTATTATGGGTCCCTCTGAAAACCAGTATTTACATTGATCCCCTGATTATAAATACTGGTTTTATCAGATATTATGCACACAGCGGCACGATGTCGCGCATGCCAGCGTGCACAGGAGGTGCGAAACAACGCTGGCCAAGGGGACATCATATTAATAGTTTTTAGAAGTCCCCTTCTATATCTCCGGCAGAGGAAACCTCGATTATGAACTCTTCACCATAATAATCATGAAAAGTGCTTTCGACTCGTCAAGCACATTTACGGATCACTCACGGTAAATGTATATGATCTGATGATGCAGGTCAATGCGAACTCCCGCACCTTCAATACGGGATTCTTCAACCGGATTATTATACGAATCGGTACAGAGTACCCCTCTACTCCTTCGATTCGGCGATTATCAGCCCAACAACCTCAACGGCAGTTGACGAATCATATACGATTTTTTCCGAACAGAGAAATTCCTGGATCATGTGTGCGGAGCTCTCAACAGTGTTCATGAACCGTTTGACTGTCAAGAAGCATTATATCGTTTCCATCTCTTCTGCTCACGCTGAAGAAAAGTATTAAACTTTTTCGCTTCGTCTATTTGAATGCTCATGACCTGTTGAAGAACAGGATGCTGGAATGTTACTTCGACAGACCAGAGAAAAAGCCCCTTGCTCTTCAGAACTTTTCCCTCAAGAGTATACTCGCCATCTCCCAGTATGGGGTGCCCGAGAGAAGCGAGGTGTCGGCGGATCTGATGATACCTTCCCGTTTGCGGCCAGAGATCAACGAGCGTGAGCCATTGACAGGTAAGCGAGGGGACCGTTCTTATCGACTGATATCTGGTTGCGGCATGTTTGCCGTCCAACGGGTCAGAGATATATCCGCTCCCCTCCAGTCTGCCAAGAACAATTGCCCGATACCTTTTGTGCACTTGTCTGTCATGTAACTGCTCACTCACCTGTGAGAGCACTCGCAGCGTCTTCGCCACAATGAGCAGCCCTCCTGTCGGTTTGTCTAGCCTGTGTACCGGTTTCGGCCATTTGAGGGCATCCGATGCTTTACTTACCGTGAGATTATAACTGAGAGCATTCTCAACCGTTCGATAACAATTCCCGTTAACGAGAATACCGGGAGGCTTTTCGATTACAGCGATCCAGTTATCTTCGAAAACGACCTTTAATGGAACTCGATAGGATTTGGGCGGGGTGCGTTCATCATCAACGATCTCCAGGACCTGGCCGGGGTGAATCCACGTCCCCGTTGGTGGAACCTTCCCGTTCAATCTGACAGCACCTCTCTTTATGGCCTTCCGTGCGCTCTTCCTGCTTGGAAAGATATCGAAAGCATCATAGAGGTAATTCTCCACCCTTCTGCGTTCCGCGTTAGCCGGAATTGTATGTGTTTCAACTATCCGCATGAGAGATCCAAAAGGTATGCCCAACGCTCTCCGAAATAGTTCTGATCACCGTGCTGCTCGGCAGTGAAAGATTGACCGTGAGCCATAGTGAGAGAAATTGACCAGAGTGTCAAGTCAAGCGAGCGTGACGGGAATGTTTTGCTTGACATATTCATTACGATTTCTTATTGCTTCACACCATGAGAATATATACAAGATTAATTCCCCTTATAGTGATCCTCGGTATTTCGCAATTACCTGCCGAGGGATTAGAGCTCAAGAAGGTAATTCGTGGTAATATCTCGCCAAAATCCGTGGTTCATTCCGGGAAAGGGCTCTTCTTTGCCCAGAATATGATGTACCGTCATACTGTTACCGTGTACGACAGGCAGTATCAACTGGTCAAAACTATTCCGGATTCGGTTATTCTCACTCATTTTGGCTATTCGAGCAGGAAGGGAACATTCCGGGGATCCCCGGTTGAAGTTGCCTTTTCTCATGATGGGAAGTATGCGTGGGTTTCCAACTATTGCATGTTCGGTCCCGGCTTTCACCGACCGGGTCACGACCGATGTACGCCGGCCGGAAACTACGACATGAGTTATCTTTACAAGATAAACACCGAGTCCCTCAAAATCGAAGAGGTTATTCGAGTCGGATCTGTTCCCAAATTTGTTGCCACCACACCCGATAACAAATTGGTACTGGTCAGTAACTGGTGCAGTTGGGATTTAAGTGTTGTTGATACGAATTTGAATCGGGAGGTGCGGCGGGTTACCATTGGCCGCTACCCGAGGGGGATTGTGGTGAGCCCTGATTCTTCCGTTGCCTACATCGCCGTCATGGGTTCTTATAACATCGCCGTTGTTACATTGCAGGATTTTTCCGTCAGCTGGATAAAAGGCGTCGGCCGTTCACCAAGACATCTCAACCTCGACCCGCAGGGGAAGTATCTCTACGCAACGCTGAACGGTGAAGCGGCTCTTGCAAAAATTGACACGAGTTTGAGAAGGGTTCTGAAAAAGGTGAGCACCGGAAGTGCTCCCCGGAGCATGACCATTTCAGATGACGGGAGATATCTCTATGTCGTCAATTATAAATCGAACACCATGAGCAAGGTGCGAACCGGTGATATGAAAGTATTGCAGACAGTTAAGACCGGTCATCACCCCATCGGCATAACATATGATCCGGTTCAAAGGGAGGTCTGGGTTGCGTGCTATGGTGGATGCATTATGGTATTCAGGGACTAGCTCATCAACCGCGTCCACACAGGTGATGTCCTTATACCGATTTCTTGATGACGATATTGTATTTCTTCAGCTTATTGTGAATTGTCTTTCGTGATATCTGCAAGGCACGGGCAGTATTGGTAATATTGTAATTCATCAATTTGAGTACTTTTTCGAGATGATCCTTTTCAACTTCGTCCAGGCTTTTCACTGAATGCTCACCTTCATCACGGTGGTTCTCAAGATCGACAAGCGGTACATATCCTGATGAGCTCGAGGATTCAAACTCAAGAATACTCCGAACCTCATCTATACCTGCCTCATTCTCGCTCGTGAGCAGGATGAGACGCTTGATGACGTTTTCGAGCTGTCTGACATTTCCCGGCCATGTATATTCAGTGAGCACAATCCTCGCATTGATTTTCAGGTTAACATTTCTCCCATATTCGGTATTGAATTTTTTCAGAAAGTGATTGATGAACAGTGGTACATCCTCCTTCCGTTCTTTAAGGGACGGGAGGTAGACGGGAACCACATTGAGCCGGTAATAGAGATCCTCACGAAAGGCACCATCCTTCACCAGATTCCGCAAATCCCTGTTGCTTGCGGCAACAACTCTCGTGTCAACTTGAATGATCTGATTGCCGCCGATCCGCTCAAACTCCCTTTCCTGGAGAACCCGCAACAGTTTTGATTGCATCTCTATAGAGAGATTGCTGATTTCGTCAAGAAAGAGAGTGCCCCTGTTCGCAACCTCGAACTTACCCATTTTACGAGACACCGCACCGGTAAAGGCTCCCTTCTCATGTCCGAACAGTTCGCTTCCTATAAGATCATGCGGTATGGTGCTGCAATCGATAGAACGGAATGGATACTGTTTACGATTGCTGTTATAGTGAACAGCCTTTGCGATAATCTCTTTGCCGGTTCCACTCTCGCCGATTATTAAAATGGTACTGTTCGTATCGATGACCTTCTCGAGTGTCGCGAATATTTTCTGCATACGCGGGGAGCTGCCGATAATATTCTTGAAGCGAAAGGACTCGCCGACCTGCACTCTGAGCTCATGTACCTCCTGCTCGAGATAGAGCTTCTCACATATATTTTTAATAATAACGAGAAGTTTTTCATTATCGAAGGGCTTCACCAGGTAATCATAAGCACCGAATTTCATCGATTGTATAGCACTCTCAACATCCTTTAAGGCGGTTATGACAACAACGGCTATTTCAAGATTCTGTTCCTGTATCTTTTCAAGGACAGCTAAGCCGCTCATACCCGGTAAACGGAGATCCAGTATAAGGATGTCATAGTGCTGTTTTTTGAGTGTATCGAGAATGACATCACCCCTGCCAACAGCATCAACATAATACGTTTCGCTGAGCATGTTCTTCAGAAGCTCTCTGAGAACAGGCTCATCATCAGCTATGAGGATTTTATATATTTTTCCCATACTTATTCTTTATGGAAGCGTGCACTGACAGCTTCGCGAAAAGCCGGTTCCTCACTCTGTACGCTCGTAGCTCATTACGGTTGCATCACCCCAGAGCTTTTCCAGCTGATAGAAATCTCTTGTTTCCTGTGTGAAGATATGAACGACGATCTCATTGTAATCAAGGACAATCCATTCTGAATCGAGATTGGATTTATTTCTGGATTTAACATTACTCATGGCAAGTGCTTTCTGCACCTCTTTCGCCAGCGAACGACAGTGAATAACTGAATTCCCGGTTGCAAGCAGAAAATAATCCAGGTAGTTGTTGACCCGGCGAAGATCCATGAGAACGATATCTTTTGCTTTTTTCTCGCTCATCATCCGCGCACATTTCCGTGCTGTCTCAACGATTTCTTTCTCAGTTAATACTGTATTATTCACCGAACGAAATCCCCTCCGATTATTATCAATACACTGTGGAGCTGCGTTGTGTCGATAGCGTGATATATTCTATCTGTTTCGATCAACGCAGCAACCTTCAGCACATCATCGGTATTCCCCTTCTGATTGATTATGATAGTGTGCTCGTTCGGAGGGAACGGCGATGTGCCGAATTCTACAACACTCAAGCCATCTTTAATGAGCATATTCCTCATCCGTCGTGCAAGACCCGGCACATTCGTTCCGTTCAATATTTTAACCTTTATCACGGAATCGGTATCTTCATCAACAATAAGCTTGCGCAGGAGCTCTTTCTCATAGATCTTAGAGTCGATGGTGTCAGTGCAGTAAAAACCATCATCAGAGAACTTTCCGGGGATAATGGTACAGAATGCAAGAGAATTCTGAAAGATCAGCTCCGCCAGGGAGAGTATCTCCTGCGGGAGGAGGTTCGTTCGCACCGTTCTCAGGATTTCTTCAATAAACGTAATATTTCTGAAGCGGACGTATCTGTTTTTATTATGATAGAGCGTCAGCAGAATATCCTGAATTCTGTCGTACTTCTTAAAAATAGAATTCTCCTGCGAAGAGTTAATGTACTGTATTACCTTTTCACCATCGAGATAATTGATACCAACCTTCCAGTTATGAAGATCGGTCGCCTGATCGAGTATATAGACATCGATACCCTCGATGAGATCAACAATCCTCCTGACATCTGAAGCGTATAATTCGATGTAAAACGGTATCTGAATCTTATACTCCCGATAAAAAAACTCACTTATCCTTTTAAAATCACCGATTTCCATTTCATCAATCCGATATGCGGTCCCGCTGTCCCTTCCTGAATGTATCCTGAAAGCGGGCGGGATGAAGGTAAAGCCTATTCTGCTGTTATCGGGATTGATGCTCATAATGGCATACAATCGGTGTTTGTCATCCCTGTAAACATTGCTCCCCGCAATGAGTATGTTAATCGTCTTTCTGCTCGCAGTGAGCTGCTCAATGACATTCCTGGTAGAAATATTATATATGTACAGGGAGAGAAGCAGTACGATCAACACACACAGTCCCACTCCAATGAATATCAATTTTTTTTTCACTGTTGAAACAACCCTTTTTCGTAAATATACTGTTTCACCTTCGGCGGGACAAGGTATTGAATTGACCGTCCCTGTTTTACATAATCACGTATTCTCGAGGAACTGATATCAATAAGTGGATTATTTGAAAAGTATATTTCATCAGCATCGTCAATAATGCTCTTATTTTTTAGCTGATGGGAGGGGCGCTCGATAACGATAAGAGGAACCCTTTTGAGAATAGCACGGTATTCCTTCCATGTGTGAAAGTCGTTGAATGAATCCATGCCAATTATCAGATAAAATGCATCATCAGGTGAGTTTTGCTGCAGATATCTAACAGTAATAATAGTATACGAAGGATCCTCTCTATCCAGCTCAATTCGTGAAACTTCAAATCCGCTATTCCCCTCGATGGCATACTGAATCATACAGTATCTATCTTCGCCCGATATAGTTTCTCCAATTTCCTTGTGTACCGGCTCCTTCGATGGGACGAACAGTATTCTGTCGAGAGAGAAATCCTCTAACAGGAGTTGAGCATTGATGAGATGCCCGTAATGAATGGGGTTGAATGTTCCTCCGAAAATACCTATTTTCAACTTCTCACCTGACCGTTGCCATATACAACAAATTTCAGACAGGTTAATCCTTCGATACCCATGGTGCCACGAGCATGCAATTTCTGTGTTGAAATACCGACCTCTGCGCCAAGTCCGAATTCACCGCCATCATGAAACCGCGTCGAAGCGTTGACGAACACAGCTGATGAATCGACCGCTTCAAGGAACTTTTCGGCATGGGAATAATCCCCCGTTATAATAGCCTCGGAATGACCGGAACCGTACCTGTCAATGTGCTCGATCGCCTCTTCGATTGAATCCACAATTTTAACGGAGAGAATAAGATCAAGATACTCCGCATACCAGTCATCCTCATCTGCCTCTTTAATTGTATCGGGCAACAGCGCTACCGTACGGGAGCATCCTCTCAGCTCTACCCCTGCGCCGAGCAGGGCGTTCAGGACAGATACTGTATGCGGAAAATCCTTATCAATGAGAAGGGTTTCCATCGCATTGCAAACACCCGGTCTTTGAATCTTGGCGTTTATCGCAATAGCAATTGCCATCTTCTCATCTGCACTCCGGTCAAGAAAGATATGGCAAACACCCTTATCATGTTTTATCACCGGGATAGTTGATTCTTCGGTAACCCGTTTGATAAGGCTTTCCCCGCCGCGGGGTATGACGACATCGATATACTGTTTCATCTTCAAGAGTATCGAAACCAGCTCCCTGTCAGTATCCGTTATGAGATTAACCGCTGCAGCCGGGTACCCCGCCTCTACCAGCACTTCCCGAATAACCCGATGGAGAGCGCTATTGGAATTGATCGACTCACTGCCACCCCGCAGAATTGCCACATTCCCCGACTTCAGGCACAGTGCCGCTATATCAGTCGTGACATTCGGCCTTGACTCATATATGACGGCTATCACCCCTATGGGCACTCTCATCTGCCCTACCCTGATACCCGAGGGGCGAACCCTGAGATTCTCGATGCGGCCAACAGGATCATCAAGTGAAGCAATCTCAACAATCGACTGTGCCATTCCTTCCAGTCTCTCGGGGGTGAGAAGCAGCCTGTCGTAGAAGGCGTCAGTGACACCGGCAGCTCGCGCGGCAACGAGGTCTTTACTGTTTTCCTCGACGATTTCGCCTGTCCTCTCCAGAAGCTTATCCGCAATATTTTTCAGGAGATTATTCCGATCGTTCGTCGAAAGGTGAGCAATCACTTTTGATGCTTTTTCTGCATTAATGCAAATTTCCTCTATGTATTCACGTCCACTCATCGATTATACTCCTGCAAAGGAATGACACTGATGATTTTCATCAGAGCGCTCAGGTCCACACTATCTATTATTATAAGCCCCGCATAAAGATGAATGGTAGCATGCTTATCATCTTCAAAACGGGAAGGAATCACAATGATAATCTTCCCGAAAATTAATAAACTATTTTCACCTGTTTGTCAATGTTTTTTATTATATGTAATATAGTCGTTATCCCGCATACACGTGTTTTGCGTTTACCCCGCGACAGGGGCTGCATCTTCATTCCGTTCGGGTATTACTTTTTCGGGGTAAATCGATGGATCTGCTTGCTGTCCAATCGTCTGACTGAACGCAGTATCTCATCCTGTATCTCCAGCGGGGCATCTTCGTAAATGGTTGTAAAAAAGCGAATAACCTCGCGGTGCCTGTTAGAAAAACCCAACACCCAGATAATAGTTCTCTTGATGAACAACGTATGCTCCCTCTTATATCGCTCGAAGAGAAAAGCAGTATCGATTTTCCTGTGATCGAGAAGAGCATAGTACCCTGAGAGCCGCACCAGCTCGTCTTTCCCATTTAACCGGTTATAGAGCGTGAGGTACGCCTGCGCGGGAGGATAAATGAAGAAGTATCTCTGTTGGTGAAGGAGCATCTTTTTGATCATTGCACCGCCCAGTATGCTGCCGAGCTGATAACCCAGTGCAAAGATAAGTACGGTTATACACATCACTCCGCCGATGTGCAGCATCTGTTTTCTGCCATATCTCTTCACGGTATGAGCACTCTCCCGAAAGCGCACGGTTCCCTGTCAAAAGTCATCAAGAGCGGATCTCCCTTTCTCTCTTCCGATAACGTTCAGAAAAATACTTTTTTACAATTTGACCGGCTCGTTTACCTCAAAGTCACGATTCGTCGGTATGTGCAGTGCACCCGGTTTGTCAATCCGGAGTTTATCCCTCTGTTTATTCACGATTCTGATAGTCCATTTTTCTTGACAAAAAATATTTGCCGGATAGTAATATCATTCGGATCCCCACAAAGATGCTGGTCTCTTTGTGAGCAGTATGCACATAGTGGTATTATTTCAAAATCATCTATTATTTCAATACTTATTCCTTTTCCCGAGACGATACTGTAAAGCATCAAAATTGCTACAATGGCAAAAGGGCGAAAAGGCTTCATCGGAAATGTTTCGATGCAATCATGCTGTTGCAGATAGAACATATCATGCGTTTTTCCGATGCTGTCAACTGTATTTAAGGGGTACTCATGGCATTTGAAACTGTTATCGGTCTGGAAGTTCACGTTCAACTGAATACCCGTTCCAAGATATTCTGCGGCTGTTCCACACAGTTTGGCTCCGCTCCCAATTCTCAGACATGTCCGGTCTGTCTGGGATTGCCCGGAGTCCTGCCGGTACTGAATAAGGAAGCATTACGGAAAGCGATCCTGGCGGGTCTTGCGTTGCACTGTTACGTTTCAGGCTATAGTAAATTTGACCGCAAAAATTATTTCTATCCCGATCTCCCCAAATCATATCAGATCTCGCAATACGATAAGCCGATATGCACGGAAGGGTTTCTTGAGATAAAAACAGAGACCGGAAAGAAGCGGATCGGTATCAATCGATTGCATCTCGAAGAGGATGCAGGGAAAAATGTGCACCCCGATATCCCCGGGAAAGAGATATCTTTTGTTGATTTCAACAGGACAGGAGTCCCGCTTATTGAGATTGTTTCTGAACCGGATATCTCAACACCGGACGAAGCGCATCAGTATCTTCAGAATCTCAAATCCATCATGAGGTATATCGAGGTCTCTGACTGCAATATGGAGGAGGGAAGCCTCAGGTGTGACGTGAATATCTCACTTCGCGAAAAAGGGAGCATAAAGCTGGGAGAAAAAGTTGAGATTAAGAATCTCAACTCCTTCAAGGCGGTAAAAATGGCACTGGAATACGAAATGAGCCGTCAGGAGCAATTGCTCGATGAAGGTGAAAAGATTCTCCAGGAAACGAGACTGTGGGATGCCGATAAAAATATAACCTTTGGAATGAGATCCAAGGAAGAAGCACACGATTATCGATATTTCCCCGAACCGGATCTGCCACCAATAATCGTCTCCGATGATTACATCGAAGAGATTCGCTCAACGCTGCCTGAGCTTCCCAAAGAGAAAAAGACGAGATTTATTGATCAGTATGCGCTCCCCGAATATGACGCGGAGATACTGACATCGACGAAACAACTCGCTGACTATTTTGAGGAGGTTGCCAAGCCGGGATTAAATCCCAAGAAAGTCTCCAACTGGATAATGAGTGAGCTGCTTGCACGGGTCGAGGATACCGAAGAGATGCAATCATTCAAGGTAAGCCCTGAACAACTTGCACGTCTCCTGAAGCTGATAGAGAACCGTACGATTAGCGGGAAGATAGCAAAAACGGTTTTTTCTGAAATGGTTGAAAGAGGATCCGATCCGGAGGAAATAATCGAACGTGAGGGGTTGCAGCAGGTGACCGACTCCTCTGAGATTGAAACTCTGATTGATACGATTATCAAAAATAATCCACAATCGGTTGCGGATTATAAGAGCGGCAAAGAAAAAGCGTTGAAGTATCTCGTGGGTCAGGTTATGAGAGAATCCCGGGGCAAGGCAAATCCACAGATGGTAAACGAAATTCTGCTGAATAAATTGAAATGAGCTCGCTGAGTAAAAAATATTATATCCCGGTGAAACACTCTATGCACGTGGGAGATGAGCGTCTTTGCTTCCAGGAAAGGATAAAGAGATGGATGCGGTCATAAAAACGAAGATACCCGGCGTCAGGAAGCTCTTCAGTGGGAAAGTCCGTGATATTTATAAGGTAGATAAAGAACATCTCTTGATAGTGTCAACGGATAGAGTATCCGCTTTCGATCATGTATTTCCCAACGGAATCCCCGGGAAAGGCATTATTCTCAACAAGATCTCAAATATGTGGTTTACCAACATCAAATTCGTAAAGAATCACATCGTTGAGACAAATTTTGCCAATTTTCCCAAGCCATACTCCGCATTCCCCGAACAGATCAAGGATCGATCGGTTATTGTAAAACGAGCAGAAAGGATCAATTTCGAATGCGTTGGTCGCGGTTATCTCATCGGCAGCGGCTGGAATGATTATGTTGAAAACGGTCACATCTGTGGTATTCGGCTTCCCGAAGGGCTTCAGATGGCCGAGAAGTTACCGGCGCCCCTTTTCACGCCAGCGACGAAGGCGAAAAGCGGTCATGATATCAACATAACGCTCGCCGAAATGGCAAAAAAAATCGATGGCTATGTGGCCGAGCGACTGGGAGAAATAACATTGCAGATTTATGAATTTGCTCGTCATAAACTTGAGAAAGCCGGCATTATTCTTGCTGATACCAAGCTGGAATTCGGATTTCTCGGAAATGAAATCATACTCATCGATGAGGTCTTGACTCCCGATAGTTCGAGATTCTGGGATGAGAAAAAATATAAAATCGGGGAATCCCCTGTCAGCTTCGATAAACAGTTTATCAGGGATTATCTGGAAACGACTTCCTGGGATAAAAATTCTCCGCCACCTCCCCTCCCCGATGAAATTGTCAGAAAAACACACGAAAAATATGAGGAAATTCTCAGGAGAATTTCCCAGGTCCTGGCAAAAAACTCATGAGTATACCCTTTTCCATCTGTTTTGCATCTCTTTTACCCACTTTCCCCTGTTCAGGGAAGCAGGAAGCATTTGAAGGTCAGTATATCGGGTAAAATCTAATTAAGATATTGCCATTTTTGAACGATAATTAATAGAGTTATTAGATTGTCTTTCTAAATCGGGAGGATGTTAATGGCCATACCTAAAAAAAACCCCTATGATCAGTATAAGCAGACAGAAATAAATACCGCAAATCAGGGAAAGCTTATAGTGATGCTGTACGATGGGGCAATTAAGTTTCTCAATATCGCTCATGAGAACATGAATCCCAAAACATACGATATCGTTAACAGCAATATCCTCAAAGCGCAGGATATTATAACCGAATTACTCCTCTCGCTCAACACAAAAGATGGCGGGGAGATATCCAACAGCCTCTTCAATCTCTATATCTATTTTAAGAAGAGGCTCCTCGAAGCCAATATTCAGAAGGATACGGCGATAATAGACGAAGTGGTAGGCCATTTAAAAGAATTGCGTGATGCGTGGAATAAAATTGCATCCAGGGAGTATCGACCGGAGAAGGTAAATCTAAACGAAAAAGGCAGCTTCAGCATTGAGGGATGATGTTCAACAGATTCTCATTGCACTTACCGACAAACTGAAAAATAAAATCTCACTTCTGCAGAATATCCACAACCGAGAAGTTGAAAAGCGACATCTGATTCGCTCGGAATCGATCGACCAATTGTTATCGGCCCTCAAGGAAGATGATTATCTCTTTCAGGAGATTGATCTCCTGGACTGTGAAATATCATCCCTGAAAGGGAAACTCTGTGAGATTGCCGGCATCTCATCATCACAACTGCATCACCATCTCATCAGAACCGACACCCTCCCCTGTCGGGAATACGCTGAAACTATTCATCACCTCCAAAAACTGATGAAAGAAGTCGTTCAGGATCGGGATAAATCAATCAGTGTTATGGAGAGCAAATATCGTGAGCTGCAAACCGATATTACAACCTTGAATACGCTCCTCAGATTAAAGATAGCGGAATCAGATTTCGAAGATAGTACCTGATTTTAGTATTTCAGTCCTCTTCTCATGCATCTGTTTTGAATCAAGCATCAACCGCATCTTTTTAAAGCTTTCCTGAAACCGTTTCCGATATTTTTTCGAGTTGAAATAATCCTGCAACCGACTCGAAAGGGCGAATATCTGCTCAGAAGGAACATATTCAATCGACTTACCGGTGGCATCATCGATAATTGCTCCTGTCAGAATACCCCATGATATATCAATGAGTGAATAATCGCTGAGATCCCGGACAATTGCCCGAACCATCGCTTCGTGAAGGGGATTAAAAAAAATAAATTTCGTCGAATACATTATTGCACCGTGAATGTGCTCGGGTATATCAAGAAAACCGTCCCGAATAATATCTTTTCCGACAGCATACATCATATCCATCATATACTGTAATGCACCGAGGCCCGGTGTTTTCTGGCCCGGGAGCTGCGGTTTATCGGCATCGAAGGGTACGAATGGGTTCTGAAGGGTAAGCCATTCAATGACAATCATGTCAAGGGTGCTCAGAATTTTCCCCTCTTCAAAGAAGGTTTCGTCCGGAATAAACCTCCTTTCCGAAAGACGGAGATCGATGAGGAGATTATCCGGTAAGATCTCTTCGTGATATATTTTCAGATAGTGAACCAGTGCTTCATCTTTTTCGAGAACGGGGATAAGCCGGGAAAAGCCGATGCTTCGCAGATGATCAATGAGGCCGATCCTTTTCATGATATCCATAATGGCAAGGGTTGAATACCTGTTGAGAAATCGCACCTCTCCTTTTCCGCTATAGGTAAAATAGCCGAAGCTTTCGCTAATATCTTCGTAGGATTCGCCGGTAACCATATCAATTTCGAACGGTTTGAAATACCTTGACATCGGTTTTTGCGGCTTTCTCCTGATCACCATCCCTCCAGAATAAGGGGACTTCTAAAAACTGTTACTATGATGTCCCCCTTGGCCAGCGTTGTTTTGCGCATCCTGTGCACCCTGACATACGCGACGTCGTGTCGCTGTGTGCACAACGCCTGATAAAAATAGTATTTACAGCCTGTGCATCAATGTACATACCGGTTTTGAGAGGCACCCATAACTTACTCGCTCCACCGGTTTGCATTATAGACGAGCCTGGTCTGAAACAGAAAGTGTTCAATATCCCTCGGATCGATGGAGGGAACCACCATGAGACGGACATACCGGTCATGCTGAATTATTTCATTGAGGGCTCTTTTATAGGTCGGCGTAAGATTTTCACCGATAATAATCAGCCGGCTGCTCTGCCGTATATATTCATCGAGGAGAAGCTCGGGATCGGTAACCGAAATAATATCTTCAGTTGTGATGAGATCGGGAGCAATTTCAACATTTATATCTTTTCTCCGGGATACCATTGCTGCTATCAAATCGGTGTTTTTCTTGAATCGCTGCACATAGGTACTTTCATCAACATCCTTGAGATCGACGAAGAGGATGATGCCATGTTCCGAATTGCGGTAGTGGAATTTCTGATCCTTGGTAATGAATCGCTTTACGGCATTCCATTTCGCATAATCGAGCACCTCATTGTGATGAAGTATGATTATCCGCCTGGCCGTTTTACTGTCGATACCGTAGACATCTCCGACCGTATACAAAAACCGCTTTCTCCTGGAACGGGTGTTCACAAAGTCCAGGTTTTCCAGATGTCTATCGATTTCAATGAATTTCATTACCCCATAGGGCTTCCGGTATTCGAGAGGAAACTCATGCGAGAGATACCCGTACAGGGTATTGGTGTAGCGGACTTCGATTTCTTTGTAATCGGCACTTTTGAAATAGGGAAGGTGCTCCCGTGCAACCTCATCATCGGATCTGAATTTCATTCCATCGATAACAACAGTATTCAGATAGGTGAATTTGAAATCGGTTGCATATTTACTCAGGAGGAGTTCTACCGTATCAATTGACAGTTTCATATCCGAGAGCTCTTTTATCCTGACAGTATTCGTTCATTTTACTTTTTAGAAACCGCCTCGGTCAATGGTGCGTCCTCACCCGACATGGCGCAGCGTTCTCAGGTAGGCGTAAATAAATCGGTCGATATCCCCGTCGAGAACATATTCAATTGATCCAGTCTCCTCATTCGTCCGGTGATCCTTAACCATGGTATACGGCTGAAAAACATATGACCGAATCTGATTACCCCATGAGATCTCCTTCTTCTCGGCCTCTTTTTCCTGCCTCTTCTCCTCAAGTTCCTTCTTCTTCATTTCATAGAGGCGCGCTTTTAAAACCTTTATCGCAGAGGCTCTGTTCTTATGCTGAGAACGCTCATTCTGACACTGAACGACAATGCCCGTCGGCAGGTGTGTAACCCGCACTGCTGAATCGGTTTTATTGACATGCTGACCGCCAGCGCCCGACGATCGATAGGTATCGATTCGAATCTCCGACTCGTTGATTTCAATGTCGATATCTTCCGGTACTTCGGGTATCACGTCAACCGAGGCAAAAGACGTATGCCTCCTGTTATTCGAATCGAAGGGGGATATCCGTACGAGACGATGCACGCCACGCTCGGATTTCAACAGCCCAAATGCGAAATCGCCCTGAATATTCACCGTTGCGCTCTTTATACCTGCTTCATCACCGGGAGTATAGTCGATAATGTCGATCCCGTAATCATTATTCTCAGCCCAGCGCAGATACATACGGAAGAGCATATTGGCCCAGTCCTGAGATTCGGTACCGCCCGCACCGGGATGAATAGTGATATAGGCATTCTTATCATCGTCCTCTCCGGCAAGAAGCTCCAGCGTTTCCAGCTTTTCAAATTCTGCAACAAATTTCTTAAACTTATTCGCGCTCTCTTTGAGCATCTCATCATCGGATTCCGAAAGGGCCATTTCCATCAGGTCCCGTGTTTCTGTCACCTCCTGTACCAATAACTCCCACGGTTCGATTCTCCTCTTCAATTTGCTTATTCGCTGATTGATCTCGGCAACACGTTCCTTATCTTTCCAGAACTCCTCCTGATAGGTTTCTTTCTCGAGTTTGGCGAGATTCTCTTTCAAACCGTCAATATTAATTGAATCACGGAGATGCTTGATATCTTCAAGCAACCTGTCGTATTCTTTGAGTATATCCCTGTACTCTCGTTCCCCCAAAGCGGATCACCTCATCTGCTGAATATTCCTGAAATATGATTGCTAAAATCCAATTCGAGATCTCGAGAAGAACGATACGCTCTATCGAAAACAGCTCCCCAGACATCACGGCTCTCCATACACATATAAAGAAAGGGAATATGCGTATACAATTCAATGAATTCTTTTATCTTTTTATATACGGCGATACGCTTCTTCTTGAGATATCGAAATTTTCCATCCTGCCCGGGAAACATCTCCTCAACGAAGAGTTCGCCACCGTGTGCAAAATCTCTGCAGATCTCCTTGAAGCCACTGCTGTATCGAAAGCAACCCATTGATATCCAGGCAATCTTCTCGGTATCCACTGCAGTGAAGAGCGTGTGAATGAGATCCCTGTATTCCTCTTCCCAGCCGGGATAGATGATAATCGGATCAAAGTGAAATGCTATGTAATACCCTGCACTGACCGCCATGCGGGCCGCTTCAATTCGCTCATGTATTGACGCGCAATCCTTCTCATACCGGAGTGCATTTCGTTCAGTATTGATGCTCCATGCGAGGACGGTATTCCCCTTCTGCTCAATATCAATGAGATGATCAATATTGTTTGATTTAGTTTTCAACTCCAGTATTACATTTTCTCGAGCATTACTTATCGCAATTAACTCCCTTCCCAGTTCAGTTACATCATCAATCATGAGGGAATCGGTAAATTCGCCTGTTCCTATTCGCACAAAAATATCTGTGGGGCAGTTTGCCAGGAACTGTAAATATTCATCCCGCATCTCGTCCACGTTTACAAACTGCATTATCCCGAAGGTATTAAGGTATGCATTGAGATAGCAATAGGAACAGTTGAAAAGACAGTTCAAACAGGTATTGAGAATATAATAGTTGCAACAGATCATTCCCGGCGAGCCGGGGCATCTCTGAATAAATCGGCCTTTGAAGTCAACCAGTATCAGAACATCTTTCGAATGATACCCGTTCACCCGGAGTCGGTTGACAATACTATTAAACTCGTCAGCGGTTCTATACACAATAACATTTTTATCACCCTGAGATAAAAATTTGTTACATTTTTGAACGAGAACGGAATCTCTTAACCGCTCATCGTAGAGAATCAGTTTAATGTCTTCAAAGCGCTTCACCGAATGTCCTCTTCGGAAGGTACTTCATTGCATGATGGGAGCTCTCATCACGTGAAAGTAAAGTACAATTTTCATTCATTCATTTTTTCTTGACGAAAAATAAAATTATGAATTAATAGTGAGAACAACAGACGGTGAAAAAACTGACCGATTCAGTCAACCAGCAGCGGTGAAGGAGAATTACAATGGGGTGTCTTTTCTGCAATATCATTAAAGGTGAAACGCCATCGACAAAGGTTTACGAGAATGATTCGATCTATGCCTTCGAAGACATTCACCCGCAGGCACCGGTTCACATATTGGTTGTTCACAAAAAGCATATCAAAAACCTCGACGAATTAGACGAGAACAACAGTTACATGATGTCCGATATCTTCCTGGGGGTGAAGGAGATCGCCCGGATGAAGAATCTCTCAGAGAAGGGGTATCGCGTCATTATCAATAACGGCCCTGCTGCCGGTCAGGTCATCTGGCATCTGCACATTCACCTCCTTGGCGGGAGTGACGATCTCGGACCGATGCTTCAGAACGCATAAGCTGAAAGAGTACCG
>Ga0180433_10003000_pt1 | contig 25293 bp, 25 predicted proteins | sample SS_ome_8_FD_132980 | JGI IMG/M metagenome (GOLD analysis project Ga0180433, IMG submission 132980) | Hypersaline lake sediment archaeal communities from the Salton Sea, California, USA - SS_1_D_1 metaG | ecosystem: Environmental > Aquatic > Non-marine Saline and Alkaline > Hypersaline >... | reverse complement strand
CCCAGGTTGGTTACGGTAAGCGTCGTCTCCTCGGCGAACACAGCCTCGCCGTCCTCGTCGAACTCCAGCGGGCGCGCCGTGTAGCGGTTGTCCGACTTTTGAGCGGTGATGCGAACCAGCTGGACGCCCAGCCGTTCGCCAACCTGTGCAAGCCTGTAAAGCGCGTCGCGAAACGCGGGATTCGTAGCCATGCCTATCCCCTTACGATTACTGTTGTGGTCTGGTTGGCCCCGAGGTCGTGGCGGACCGACTGCACGCTCGGTTGCGTCCGGACATTGGACGCCAGTTCCAGCCCCCGGCCGTCGACTCGCTTGATGATGTCCCCGACATGGAACGTGGTGTCGATCCAGCCGAGTTGAAATTCCGCCTCGGTTGCGGTCGACACAACGTCTGCATGCCGCAGCGCCGCCTGGCGCAGCAGATGCTCGTCATTGCGTACAGCCGGGCTGCCCAGGCCGGAAGCGTTGTGGAAGACACTTCCGGAATTCACGCTGCGCCGCGCGGCCCGGCTGCCCAGGTCGATGATCTGCCGGCCCATGTTCGGTTCGCCCTTGACCTCTGTGCTCAACCGGGCGTCGGCTGTGATGGTTGCAGTGATTCGCACCTGGGCCTGGTCGGCGGCGGCTGCCTGGAAGAACTCGCCCGGCAGAGCGTCGCCGCCCAAGTAGACGGCGCACTCGTTCTGGGAGACCCACAGCGGGCCGTTCCACCGCCGCCACGGGTCGCCGGAGCAGGCCACTTCCACCACGTAGCCCAGGCTCTGTCCGTTGGTGTCACAGGACAGACAGGGCAGGAACTTGCGGGGGACACGCAGCTGAAAGTCTTCGGCACTGATGGCGGACATGTCGAATACGTCCAGCAGCCATGGCGACCCGCAGTACCAGCCGTGCTCGTTAAGGACCCATCTGCGATAGACAGCCGAGACCGTCGGCCAATCGTCGGACATGCTGCGGACAAAGTCCCGCCATCGGGCGGTCTCGAGCGAAGTGTCCCAACCCCTGGAAAGGGTGAACGTGTGTTCGTAGCGTTTCTGCTCGCCCAGGGCGATCACGCCGCGGCGGCAGGGGCGGCGGGCGAGTTTCACCCGGCCCCGCCACAGGTTGCTCTTGGCGGTGGAAAGCAGGTTCCCGGCCGGCTGGAGTTGGACCGTCTTGAGTTGACCTTGAAGGCCGGGGCGGTAGAAGACCAGTCCCAGTCCTTCCCTTGCCCCTCGTAGCGACAACCCGCCCGCTCGTGCGACGCGAATGAGCGCCTCAGCAACGGACAAGCCCGTTAGGTCCATTGAGCCAAGATCGATTTGCCCCGCCAGGTCGGCCAGTTCAGCCAGGTCTTGCACGTGTATCTCCGGCGACACTGCTGTGGCGAGCAGATATGACAGGGCATCGGCCACTGTCCACCGTTGGGCTGAGACGGTCGCGTCGAATACGCGCGTTTGGTGCCCATTGACCGTCAATGGAGCCTGTGAGGCCAGCATCGTATCTCCACCGTTGAACCGGATCCGCGTTGCATCCAGTGTGCCGACAGCCGAGCCGTCCCCGTTGTGCTGCCAATGTCTGCTGACGACAGCTCGCAACCGGCTTGCCAGGGCGTGTTCAACTTCGACCGCCAGGTTTTCGGTGCCTTGGGAGACGCTTAGGCTGTGACATGCGACACGGCCGTGGAATTCAGCGGCCCCGCTGGCTGCATCGAACCTTATCAGGACGTCTGAGCCGACGGGAGGAAGTATGGCCACATCCTCGCAACGGGCGGCCTGGCCCGAGGCCCTCACCGGATCGAGTTGGAGAATGCACCGGCCGAACGTCGGCGCCGCGGCGACTTCGCAACTCAGAACTTTGAGATCGCGCCGCCGCTGACCGCCCACGTAGACTGCCGGCGGCATCAGACGCATCACGTCCGGCGGGGCGATCCCGGGGCCCATCCTTAGAATGTTCACGGCAACCTCCTGGCTAGAGCGATGGGGGAAGAAGGTCTTGGCGAGCTGCGACGTGAAGCGCCCGGCTGAGTTGACCGACCCGACTGCCGTTACTCGGCCTGACCGCGAATTTCCCCGGCAGCGTAGGTGCGGTCAGGACGACCTCCAGCTCAACTTGGTCCGAGGCTACCTGGCTCAGTGCTGCAACGGGACTCTCAAGATCGAACACGCCCGTTCCGTGGTCGGTGAACACCTCGAACGTTTCTGCCGCTGCGTAGCCCGCCTGTGGCAGATACGAAAACCCCAGCACCACGGAGCCGTCTGCCAGGACTGTGGCTGAGAGATCTGTCGCCAAGTCCAGGGGTGCCGGCAGCAGGCAATCCCCGGCGTCCAATTCCGCACAGGCAAGGGCGTGGCAGTTGGTTTCCTCGAGCCCCGAGGACGAAACCGCCCGCAGGCCGAACCAAATGCGTTGGCCCTGACTGATTTCGTTGTCCTGGAGCACGATCTGCGTCGTGCCCGGCGGGGCATATCCGATGGGGGTCGAATAGTCGATGTTGGCCGGCAGACCCAAGCCGCGGTAGAACAGGTAGCCCGAGGCGAAAAGGTCGAAAGGCGGCGTCAGGGCCGCCGAGCGATCCCGCCGGGAGACCTCGCCGTCGATGGTCCCGAAAAGTCGCATCAGCTGGCCGCCCCCTGGGTCTGCGTGGTTCCGTCCTCACTGACCGTCTGCGTGGTCAGAACGTCCGTTCCGTTGTCGGCGTAGGTCTTGAGCTCGCTGGCCGTCATCGTGGATTTGCGGAAGAATCGTCGCCAGAGCTGCACGAGCATCTCGCGGAAGTCCGATGCTACGCCCGCCGGCGCGGTTACGGAGATCGAGTCCAGCCCGTCAGAGGCCAGGGCGTAGCCCGCCTTGTCCGTAACTGTCCCGGCCGTTACCGCGGAGGTCACCGAACCCACCGACCCGGACAGCGAGCCGGTGATGTCGCCGTCGATCTCGGCACTGCCGCCGGTTGCCTGGAGGCCCTTGCCTGACGGGCCACCTGCGCACAGCATGCCCGTGCCGCTCGCGCCAGACCCCACGGCATATGCCCCATACAAGTCGCCTTGGGAATAGAGGCCGTAGGCGACGTCACTGATGAGCGCCATTCCGGGACCGCTGGCGTTGGTTACATGGATCGCGCCGTTGATGTCGTCCGCGTCGATCCGTAGCTGATCCATCGTCAGCGTCGCGCCGGTGCCGTCGAGCATGGCCTCCAGGTAGTCGGCAGCAGTTACGTCGCCGCTGATCGCTACCGCATCGGCGGAGGCATAGCGGTTTGAGTCGGCGCTCGGCGTGTACTCGCAGTGGAGGCCCCGGCAAATCGGGATGTGCAGGTCGCCGGACTCTTTGACGTATTCGAGGTACTCCACGCCGGAAGTCCACGGCGTCGCCGCAAGCGCCCGCGTCCAGTGCCCGTCCGCGGCGTGCGTCATCGCGTTGGCCGTCTCGGACGCCTGCCAGGTCTGGTCGCTGTCGCGCCACCACTTGCCGGCGTTCCCGCCCGAGAGCGCCTTGAGGTAGTAGTTGACCGTCCCGCTCGTGATCGGCGAGCCGTCCGCCCGCGCTACGACGGAGAAAATTCGGTCCCGTGTGTTGGCAGCTTCAATCGTTTGGTAGTCGCTCATGGTTTGTGTCCACAGTGGGTTTGGTTGGCGTAGAAGTGGGCCGCCGACGGCACCAACGTCAGCTCAAGGCACGGGCCGTCTTCGCCGGATGCGACGAAACTATGGCTCTGGCTGAGCCCCGTAGTCGGCGCGGTGTTGGAATAGTCCTGATAGGTCGTGATCGCCAGGTCGAATGTCGCATCCTGGGCGTAATGCCCCGACGCCACCAGATCGCCGGTAGACCAGACGCCGGTGGGACTTTCGGTCATCAACCCGATCAGATTCCCCGGCACGTCCAGCCCGGTCGTCTTGACTTGTCCATAGGAGGCATTTTGAGCCGGATTGGCCAGGTCGGCTACCAGGGCGTAGGGATCGGCCGTGCCGGGGGAATACTCGGTCAATCGGAGGGTCGCCGACGCCGCGTTGTAGCCAAGCGTATCAAACCGCACGCTTGCGCGACGAATCGTGTAGGTAGTGTCGCCCGAGTTAGCAACGGCGACATAAACGATGGCTGATACCAAGCCGCTGGCGGCGTTCCGCACTGCGGACCACGTCGAATCGGCATCGTAGTAACGATAACCCGATGTCGCGGCAATCTCCGGGTCGAGGTCGATCTCGCCGTTGGCGGCCGCCGCCTTGACCTCGCGCAGGTCCAGGGCGATCTCGCCGGTGCGCGTGTCGTGGGCCAAACTCTGGCCGAGCAGCGCCTCCCACTGGCGCAGGTACAGGCCCGGCGCACCCTCCACGTCGGCGAATACGTAGCCGGCCCCGTTCCATTGGCACGCGGGCCCGCAGATCACGCGGAACCGCAGGTCGTGGGGGGCCGTGGCCGCATTAAGGACCGGGCCGAAGTGGCGGTCCGTCTGGACATCGCGTTGCGTCGAGGCGACCAGAGCGGATGCGTCATTGAGGCCGGCGGGCAGAATCTTCACCCAGCGGTCGCGGTCCATCGCCACCAGGTAACCCGCGCCGTCGCGCGAGACCTTCACGGCGTCGGCCAGCGGGAGCCAACTGGCACCCTCGGCGCGGACCCACTGCGGCTCGGAATATATCCGCACCGTTCGGCCCTCGCGGCAGGTTGTAGGGGTGATGATCTGCATTACGCCGCCCAATCCACTTGGCCGCTGGAGTAGATTCGTCCGTCGATCTCGGCCATGATGTACCGGCTGGCCGCGCCGGATATCGTCACGCCGATAGCAACCGTTCCGTTGGCGTCCGAGATAACCTTGTAGGCCGCGTTGGCCGTCTCGGTCTCGTAGGTCGTGCCTGTCTCGACGGCGACGGTGTTGCCCGTCGCGTCGGGGGCGGCGTATTCCGTTGCCGCTATCCATACCCGCACCAGAACCCGCTGGGCGAGATTGTTGTCGGCGGCGTCGCGGGCCTGGACGGTGATCGTCCGCTTGTCGGCCGCCTCGGCACCGGCGGTAACGTTCAGGTTCGGGATAACGTCCTGGACGGCCGTAGCGAGTTTGGCCGCGGTAACCGAGCCGTCCGAGGGGGTCCGCTCGTCGGAGTTGCGGCTGTCGTCGTTGGTGACGTACTTGTTCGTAGACGACGGCGTCCCGGACGTTCCGGCCAGGGCGTCTTTCTGGTCGCCGGACGGCAGGTCGGTATGATCGTAGCTCGATTCGTGCGTCGATACCGCGCCGGACGCCTCGTAGCTGTGGACGTGCAGGGCGTCGGCGTTCGAGCCGTCCGAAAGCGTCTCAGCCTCGGCACCGGAAATGTCGGTAGCGGCGAAGAACGTGTTGGCCTCATTCACCCCGCCGTGGTTGTACGTCGATTCATGGGACGAAACCACGCCGTCGGCGTAGGTTTCGGTCGCCACCGTCCCGGAAGTCGGCAGCGTGATCGTCGTTGCGCCGGTGAGCGTCATCGAAACGCTGTAGGCCCCGGAGAACGTCACCGCTCCGGCGCTGGTGATGATGCCGCCGAGCGAGTGCGTGTAGCCGTCCAGCGCCGAATGCACGTGGAGGCTGTCGGCATTCGAGCCGTCGGTAAGCGTCTCAGCCTCGGCACCAGAGATATCCGTCGCGCCGAAAAATGTACCGGCCTCATTCAACTGCGCCGCGGTAGCGGTCACGTCCGATACCCCACTATCGAGCGTGTGTACATGCTTAGCGTCGGCGTTTGAGCCGTCAGTGAGGGTTTCAGCCTCAGCGCCGGAGATATCCGTAGCGGCAAAGAACGTCTGCGCCTCACTCAGCAAGGCAAAGGTTCCGATATCGACCCAAGACGTTCCGTTGAAGGCCGTTAGCATGTCGCGGTCTTCGACCAAACAGCAAGCCCCTTCGGTCGGGACAATCTCGGTCCACGAGGTATCGTTCCACTCGTAGACGTAGTTTGCCGTCACCGATTGCGAAGTCTGGTTTGAGGTGCCTGTGCCGGTGTTGACGTACCGATCGCCGAGGCTCTGGCCGGTCGGCTCGGCGCTGGTGAAGTCCAGCTCGTCGGCTACCGATTCCTGCCAATCCAGGCCGTTTAGGTTGGCGGTGGCGTTGCCGGACACTGACAGGAACCCCGGCTTGCGCTTGTCGGTTATGTCCGTGTAGGCATACTCCCCCGACACCCCAGCGCCAGAGGCCGAGCCCGTAGCGATGGTGGCGAGTCTTATGTGTGGCGTTACTGAAGGCACCGGAAAGCCGGTCGTGTTCTTGGTAAGCGTCCCGTCGGCGGTCAGGTAGAGATAGTTCGTGGCGTCGTCGGTGAGGGCCTGGGCGGCCGCGCCGGCGTAGCTTACGGCCGCGTCGGCGTTGAGGTACATCCCGGCCCGGACGCCGAACGTCAGGTCGCCATCCTTATAGACGCGGAGGTCCCCGGCGCGGCGGGCCACGTCCAGCAGCCGATAGAGCATCTTGTAGAAGTTCGTGTAGTAGGGCGACTCGCCCGTGGAAACGTACAGCACGCCCTGGCCGCTGTCGGACGTCCCGCTCAGGGCGTTGAGGTCGGAATCGGACGGGTAAAGCTCGGTCATGGTCTCACCTCACTGGATTTGGAATGTCAGCGTCTTGGTCTGAGCGTCGTAGTCGGATGCCGTCAGCCCGGCTGGCGGGGAGGGCGGAACAGTGGCCCTGAAATATGCCGGGTCCGCATCAACGAACCGTCCGTCTGGCGATGCGGTTCGCAGCATTATCTGATGGACAGCGTCTTCGGTGAGGACGGCGTCGAAGGCGACCTCGCCCGTTTCCACGCCGAACGGGCCGTCGCCGAATGCGGCCGTCCCGAATCCCAGGGCGTTGTACCCGTCGTAGCCGAAGCCGCCCAAGGCGAAGCTCTCCTCGCCCCATCCCCATCGCGCCAGCCACTGCGGCCAGATCTCGCGTCGTGCCACGGGTTGGGTATCAAACTCGCCAGTGCCGCGGTCCGTCATGACATCGAGCCGCCAGTGACGCCGGTATCCGTGGCTGCGCCTCATGCGGACCCGGTAGACACACCCGGGTTGCCGTGCCTCGGCCGGCAGCTGGGCGGCCAAGTCTACCGCTCGATATCGCGGGGCTACCGCCGCGATGGAAAGTTCGAACGGGCCTGCCGTCTTGGCCAGCAGGAATCGCCGTTGCTCGGGCGTGTCCGTCCAGTCCCTCAGCCGGCCGTTGAGGTAGAGCTGATGATGCATCCCCTCGTTGCCCGAACGAAAGGCGATTTCCCATCCGCCGGGCTCCCGCAGGCGCCTAGCCCGAAGGCTATCTATGTTTTCTGTGACGATGGAAGCGGTCATGGCAGTTGGCGGTATTGAAGGACGTAATCGCACCAGATGCCTCGCCCGGTGCGGGCGGGGGTGGTCGGCTCGAATCGCTCGACGAAGACGCGTTCATGGGTCCGGGCGAGGTTGTCGACCAGCGTATGCAGTTGGCCGTCCACGAAGGCGTCGATCTGCGCCACGATGGTGGTCAGCTCACCTGCAGTGGCGGCCTGCAGTCGGCCCGTTTGGGTGATCGTGCGTGATCGTAGGCCCTGGTCGAGAACCAGTTCCCCGTCGAGGCCGGCAAATCCGCGACGATCCGTTTGCCGCTGCCACGATCCGGCCTGAAACGCGTGCGGGCCCGATCCGAAAAGGTCTTGGCCATCTAGGGCGCTCATCAGACCTCCTCCGCCGTGTAGGGGTTTGTGCTGCCGTCGGATGCTTCAGCCACGAACCTCAGCCTTGCCGTTGCCATCGAGGCCTGGTCGTACTCCAGTTCGACGTCCGAGAGGATCGCGCCGGTGATTGTCACAGATCGGGACGGTGCGTCGCTTTGGGCTGGGGCTACGGTGAAACCCAGCGTGGCCTGCTGGCCGAGTTCAAGCGCTTCGGCAACGGCGGTGCCGCGAATACGCACCTCAGCCACGATCGCCGCGGGGAGGATCTGGACACTCGTGGCAAAGGCTTCGTTGTCGGCCACAGCCGGGGCTGTTTCGGCCCGCCGCGACAGTCGGACCGACATCGGCAGAGGCAACGACGTTTCGCCGAAGCTTACGGACTGGATTTGCCTGTAACGGCTCATGGCTACTCCTCCGAAATCTCGTAATGACACCGCACTTCAAAGCCTGCCGAAGCCGCAGGGCGGCGCACGTCGGGGGCCGGCTGGACGCGGTCGACCTCTGTCGAAAGACCGATGGGCAGGTCGCGGCACAGGCCGTCGCGGCTGGCTTCGGCCAGGATGGCTGCCGCTGCCAAATCGCACAGGTCAATCACCCTCGCTGCAAGGTCGCTGTCGCTTGGCGAACGTGTGTGGACGGTGACTCTGGCGCGCAATCGGACCCACGTGGTATCGGGCGTATCGTCGCTGCGAAACTGTTCGAGTCCTTCGAAACTCAGTGTGGCCCTGGGAACGGCCGAGGACGAGCCGGGCTCTCCGAGTGTGACGAGGGCGAACGGTCCAGCGGCTCGAAGCGAGGCAACGATATGCTGCAATATGTTCGTGGCGACGGAGGCCATGCCTAGGTTCTCCTGAGCGTTACGTTGCCGAGTGTGCGCGTCTGTTCGGCCAGGCCATCGCCGTCGGCATCCACCGCCAGGCGGAGCTGAAGCCTGAGGCGCTCGAACCGGGTGCGGTAGTGCTCAGCCTTTGCCCAATTGGCATCGGCCGAGGTTGCGTTCTCGGACCGGGTCACGAAGACGGCAGCCAGCGTTCCACAGGCAGCCGTCATCCTCAATTGCGCCGAGTCGGCAAAGTCGGCCGCGGCGATGCCGGCAACTTCCTCCACTTGGCGAAGCTTTTCCGCCAACGTCTGCGAGACGGTTCGTATCTGCGGCGCGAAGGTCCGAATGCTGAAGCCCAGATCTGTCCCTGGCACGGGTGCCAGCGGGTCGTCGTCATCGTTTGTCCGCAGGCGGGAGACCGTCAATTGTGTGGCCGAGTCGACCGAGACTACCTCATAGGTCTTAGCCGTTTCGAGACTGCCCCCGGCCACGTGCAGCGCCATGCCCGCCTGCACCGCGGCTGTCTCGAAGTCGCTGCCGGTTGAACTGAACGTCGTGCCGGCAATGATGCCGTCAGTGCCGCTGGCGAGGGTCTGGCAAGGGTTGCCGTCGGCGAACAGCTCCGGCTCGATGCTCAGAAGGTCTCTGTCCTGACAGAAGTTGCTCATGTTCGGTCCTCTGTTGTGGTCCTGCGAAGCGCGGGGCTTGTCCCGTCTGCCTGCCGTTCGGGTCGTCGGTCTTGGTCTGCAGGCCTCGCGGGACAAGCCCGGCGCTTCGTTAGCGCCGGGGGCAGGGGTTACGAAACGTCCAGGCCGGTGATCTTGCCGTGGGCGATCTCGTTGCGAAGCTCCAGCGTATACTCGCCGATCACTTCGCCGGATTCGTAATCGCCGGTCGAGGCCAACGGTTTGTACTGGAAGCTCCGGCCAATCAGCGGCAGCACGTCCACGCGGCCCGAATCCAGCAGCAGCACCGTATCGGCAGGCACGCTGCGGGCCAGGACGATGCGGCAGACGCCGAAGTCGCTCTCGTACACGCCCACGAGGTCGCGGTAGGCGGTATCGTCGGCGCCGTATGCACGCGAGGACGTGATGAACGAATTGATGCGCCGTTTCTGATAGCCGTTGACGACGATGGTGTCGATACGGCTGGATGCCTGCTCCCAGACCAGACGCAGTGCGAGGTTCAGCTGCGCTTCGGTCAGGTCCGTGTCGGCTGGGAAGCTGTCCACGCCGGGAGAGAAGACATTGGTCGTCAGTGACGGGACGATGCCCTTCATGGTCCGGCGCACGGTGCTGGAACCTTCAGGATTGGCTGCGGGGGACGTACCGTTGACGACGGTGTTCTCCAGGTCGCGAAGCATCTCCCGCAGGCGTTCCTGCTTCTGGTAGTCCAACTCGTCGCTGACCGATAGCTTCCTGACGGCTAGGTCGCTGCCGCTGACCCGGACAGCCGACGTGAAGATCTGCGTCCAGTTGCCGTGGCGAACGCGGTTGGTGAACCGCACCGACGGCGCGTCGTCGCCTTCGAGCGCGGCGTTGCCGAGAATGTGCAGGACCTGGTTGTCGGCGAGGTTTTCGGCAGTGGTCCCGCCGTATCCGCGGGTAACGGTGACGGTTCCCCCACCGGTGTCCACTGCTGTCACGAGCAGCAGTTCCTCGCTGCCGTTGGGGCGGACCTGGTCGCCAACGCGGAATCGACTTGCGTGATCGACGCCAAACGTCGTATCCGCAGCCGGATCAGTCCACGATGCGTCGTCGATTGCGTCGGTGTTGGGCAGCAGTTCGTCCTCGAGCCACTCGTGATAGGTGCTGGTGGCCGGACGGGGAGCTTCGCCCAAGTGGTCCAGCAGCGGGGTTTCGTAGGGTGAGACGATGCTGACGATGTCGGATACGTCCTCGGCGATTTCCGGCAGTGTGGCGCCGGCCGAGTAGGATGCTTTTCCGGTAAAGCTCATGGTGTCTCCTGTGGTCTTGGGAATTACTGGTTCTTGTGGATCACTGGGTTGCCGTTTGGCGTCTCAGTCGCAGGTACTCGGCAATGTCTCGACGATTGCCGCTATGGATGGCCCGTTGTGCAGCCTGGGCCAGTTGGGTGGCTGCGGATGTTCGGGTCGGCCTTGGTGACGCCGACTTGGGCGGCAGCGAGGTGATCGGCTCTGCGGGGCCTTGGTTGAGGAAGGGCTTATCCAGCATGAGCTGCTCGACGTGCAGCCGCAGGGCCTCCGGCTCGAGGTCCTCGTCAAGTCGGACTCTCTTGGCCAGCAGCAGCGTGGCCGTTTCCAGATCAGCCACGCCGGCTTGGCCGAGAAGACGTTCGGCGGCATGGCGGTTTTCCATCTCGACGATGCGTTGCTGAAGCTCGTCTCGTTGAGCCTCCGCGGATGCGACTTCCTCGCTTCGCTGCTCCAATTGCGACTGGCTGTCTGCGAGCTGCTGCTCGATTTCCTGGATTCTGACTTCGGCCTGCTGGGCGCGGCGGCGGTACTTGATGGACTCGCCCACCGGGACGAGCTTGGATAGCGTCGCCTGCGCTTCGGCCTGCTCAGATGTGTCCGGGAGTTCCTGTGACATCTTGGGTTTCCTTTCGAATATCGACTTACTCAGTTCGGCTCTCGGCGATCACATCGCGGCCGTAGCCGAGCTCCGACATGATGCGTTCGGTGGGGATGCCCAACTGGGCTTTGATCTGGGCGTTGCGGAGCTGCTCGCCCTCGTCAATGGGTAAAGGCTCGGGCCAATGAATCTCTATACGCCTATCGGCGGGCGCGGTCGGCAGGACGCCCGCCAAGGCCAGCCATTCCAACGCGAGCTCTGCCACGCGCTGAAGGCCCTGTCCATAGGCCAAGCGTTTCTTGGCCGTGCGGGCGAGCAATCCGCCCAGCACAACCTTCAAGGCCGTTCCGCTGGTAAGGTTGCCGACGTTGCCGCGAATCAGTCCCGCCGCCAGGGGCGTGACTGCCGAGACCTTGTCCATCGCCTGGCGGACCTGTTCGATGTGGGCGTCTTCGCTGGGCGAGCCGTCGTCATTGCCGAACTCTTCGATGCTGGCCTGGAGGTTCTGCGTGGCCCACATCTGTCCAGGTCCCACTGGGCGTTCCAGAAAGTCGTCAATGCCCTTGCCGAGGTACATCTTGAACGACTGGTAAGTCACGCGGTTGGCTCGGTCGGAGAGCCTGGTGTTCAGTTCGTCCTGAAGGGGGATTAACGGCTCGACATCACTGAGCCCCTCATACGCACCCGGCACGGCTACGTTCTGAATGTGGACCACGGGGATGCGTCCCATGGCATTGGGGCCTTGGGAGACGAGTTGCCGGTCTTCGTACCGTTGCCACCAAGACGGGCCGATGATCTCCACTACCTCCGTCACGGCCGGGGAGGCGTTTCGCCGGCCGATCCGACCGAAGGCATACCACGGCTGTCTCGCGTCGGACATTCGTGCCCGGGGCATGTGATAACGCTGGACCCAATAGCGGATGCTGCGATAGTCATTTTCGTCCAGGATGGGCAGGACTCGGGGTGCTTCGACGGTCTCGAGATGGAGGCTTCGAGCCGCTGCAACGGCTCGTTCTGCGAGAAGCTTAGACCGATCACCGTCCGGGCCCTGCGGGCCATCCTGGGATGAGACACTTTCGCCCGATTCCTCGGGGTTGCTTGTAGAGGTGCCCGGCCGACCTGCCGTGGAAGGGGATGCGGCAGGCAGGGCCGCGAGTCCGGAGGGCTCGGTTGGGTGGCTCGCGGGCCCGTCGGCCGGGGTTCGGAGTGCTATGTCAACGAAACCGTAGACGGCACCGAACAACGCCATTTCCTGAAGAAATCCGACGCTGCCGTTGGCTTCCAGCATTGCCTGCAGCGTCTGCTCGATGGTCAGGGCCATGAATGGGTCGGACGCCAGCGAACGAACGGTAATGGACCTTCCGAAGAGAAAGTCGATCATCGTGTGCACACGCCAGGCGATGTCGTTCTCTATGACGACCTCTTTGCGGTTCAGGTCGGTGAGGTTCTGGAGATCCGAGCCCAGGCGTGATACTCCGGTAATGCGAGGCGGAAGCCCTACCTCCTGTGCCTGGAAGTAGGGACGGCTGTTTGAGTTCATCACCGCGGCAGCCGTTCCGGACGCTGGGATGAGCTCGTTGCGGAGATAGTTCCAGAACCGACCCAGACGTGCCATCGTGTCCGCCGACTGATGGTCCACGAGATGCTCCAGGTAATCGACATGCAGGTCCGGGTCGCCAAAGCTTTGAAGGTCAAAAGCCATTTGCTTGTCTCCTCACCCTTTCCAGCGGCGCCCTTCGGCGCGCAGCGCAAAACGGTGCGCTGAGCGGAGGCGGATGGCTGAAATTCTTGCCAGCCAAGGAGGAACAAATTCTTATTTTTTCCTGCGACTTTGGCGGTGCGCTTGCCGATTTGGGCGCGCGATGTGGGCGGCTGCGCGCAAGGCTGCCTATTGACTGCAGGTTGCGGGCCTCAGCCGAGCTTGCACCTGACGGTGGATGCCACAGGGAGGTGCAATCCTAGTGACAGATGCCTTGCCCCCCGGTACACTTAATGGTGCCATGGAACGCACGACAGATACCTACAGCAGTCCGCTGGAAAGTCGTTACGCCAGCCGAGAGATGCGGGAACTGTTCAGCCAACAGAGGAAGTTTTCCACTTGGCGGCGATTGTGGCTGGCGCTGGCCAAGGCACAGCAGCAGTTGGGGTTGGACATTGCCGATCGCCAGATCGAGCAGATGGCGGCGCATCTCGACGACATCGATTTCGACAAGGCTGCCGAGTACGAAAGCAGCTTCCGGCACGATGTCATGGCGCACATTCACACCTTCGGCGACGCCGCCCCGGACGCCAAGGGCATCATCCACCTCGGTGCGACGAGCCAGTTTGTCGGCTGCAATACCGACCTGATCCTGCTTCGCGAGGGAATGGGGATCCTGCTGGGTCGCTTGGTCAACGTGATCGACGCCTTGAGCGCGTTCTCGCAGAAGCATCGCGACTTGCCGTGTCTGGGATTCACCCACTTCCAGCCGGCGCAGATGACGACTCTCGGCAAGCGGGCCACGCTGTGGTGTGCGGAATTTCTCCAGGACCTACGTGACCTGGAGTATCGCCTGGAAAACCTGGAGTTTCGTGGCGTCAAGGGCACCACGGGCACGCAGGCGAGCTTTCTGTCGTTGTTCGATGGGGATCACGGGAAGGTCCAGCAGCTTGAGCGGATAGTTGCCCAGAGTATGGGTTTCGAGAAAATTGTCGCGGTGACCGGACAGACCTACAGCCGGAAGGTCGATGCCGCCGTGCTTCAGACGCTTGCCGGGATCGGCGCCAGCGTTCATAGATTCTGCAATGACGTTCGCCTGCTGGCGCACCGCAAGGAGATCGAAGAGCCTTTCGAGGCCAACCAGGTCGGTTCCAGCGCGATGGCCTACAAACGCAATCCGATGCGCTGTGAGCGAGCCACCGGGCTGGCGCGGTTCCTGATGGACATTTCCGTCAGCGTGTTGCACACGGCGGCTGAGCAGTGGCTCGAGCGCACGCTTGACGATTCGGCCAATCGTCGGCTGGCGATTCCCGAATCGTTCCTGGCGGCCGATGCCATTCTGCGGATCACGCTGAACGTTGCGGGTGGCCTGGTTGTCTACCCAGCCTGCATTGCCGCCCACGTAGCTGAGGAACTGCCCTTCATGGCGACGGAGAACATCCTGATGGCTGCGGTGCGTGCAGGCGGCGATCGTCAGGAATTGCACGAACAGATAAGGCTGCACAGCCTAGCTGCCGCTGCGGAAGTCAAAGAGCATGGTCGGCCTAACGATCTCGTCGAACGCCTCAAGCGTGACCCGGCCTTCGCGTCGGTGGACATCGACGCGCTGATGGACCCGGCTGCATTCATCGGTCGGGCGCCACAGCAGGTGGAGGAATTCCTGACCACACGCGTCCAGCCGGTGCTCGCGAAGTATGGGGATCGCCTTGGGCAGTCCGGCGAGCTTCGCGTCTGAGGCCTATTTGGGTCGCACGAGTTTCTCGAAGAGCTCCCCACGCTGCTCGTAGTTGGCGAACATGTCGTAGCTTGCGCATGCGGGGGACAGCAGCACCACGTCGCCCGCATGGGCGTGCTCATCTGCGAGTCTCACCGCTGAGGCCAAGTCGTCAGCTGCCGCGACGGCTGGGCTGCGCCCGTCGCGGTGAGCTTCCACAGCCCTCATGATCTGCGCCCGAGTCGCGCCGATGGCGATAACCGCCTTGGCCCGCCGGGCAATGGCGGCCCCGAGCGCTTCGAAGCTGACATTCTTGTCGTAGCCGCCGACGATGATGACGGCCCGGCCCGGTTCGAAGGCTTCAAGGGCAACGATCGCGCCGGCTGGCGTGGTGCACTTGGAATCGTTGAAGTAACGCACAGACCGGCGCTGGCCGACAAACTGCAGACGATGCGGCAGACCGACGAATGTTTGCAGGGCCTTGGCGGCCTGGTCGCGTTCGATGTCGAACTGCCGGGCGATAGCCCAGGCGGCCTGGGCGTTGGCCTGGTTGTGAGCACCGGGAATTGACAGCTCAAAAGGCTCGTCGTTGGGGTCGAACAGTTCCACCCGCCCGGGAGCTTGGCTTGCCCACGCGGCCGATTCGGTCTGGGCTGCGTTGAGGATCAGGACGTCCCGGTCCGTCTGGTAACGAAAGATGTTCCGCTTGGCCTGGGCATAGGCTTCCATCGTGCCGTGGCGGTCCAGGTGATTGGGCTGAAGGTTCGTCACGAGGGCTACGTGCGGGCTGATGCCGATAAGCGGCAGGTCCTCGAGTTGGAAGCTCGAGAGTTCCAGCACCACGATGTGATCGCCCCGGATTTCCGGGAGCGTCTCCAGGAGGCTCTTGCCGATGTTCCCGCCGACGTGCGTGCAATACCGGGCCGTGAGTATCTGCCCGGCCATCGCGGTGGTTGTGGACTTGCCGACACTGCCGGTAACGCCGACCGCAGGCGCGGGGCATCGTTCGAGGAACAGGTTGATCTCGCTGGTTCGTGGTATCCCAGCCTTGGCTGCGGCCAGGAGTTGGGGCAAATCCCTCGGCACAGCCGGGCTGACGACCAGAAGCTCCGCATCGGTGAAGTCCGGTTCCTCGTGCGACCCGAGATGCAGCGCAACGTTCAGGCCGGCCAAGGCCTCGAGCGAGCCGGCCAATTCTTCCGAGCCGGCCTTGTCCGAGACGGTAACGTCGGCCCCCTGGCTGCAAAGCCATTTTGTGGCACCGATGCCGCCGCCGAAACGCCCCAGCCCCACAACGGTAACTTTCATCCCCGAAAGCGAGGACGGCGTGGGGATGCTGCCCTCAGAACGGAGATCGGCGGTCATAGTGACTCCAACGGCCCCAGCCCCAGGACGGTCGTTGCGGTCATGTCGTAACTGCGGGCCAACTCGTGCACTTCCTGCTTGGTGACAGCGAATAGCGTGTCGATCTGCTCGGGCATCGGGACGTACTTGTGACGGTAGACCCAGTCGAAGCCGACGGCAGTCAGGCGACCCATCGGTAGTTCGCCCTTTAGCGTGGCGTAGGAGGCAATCTTGTTCTTGGCGGCCTGGAGCTCGGCGTCCGTCGGCCCGTTTTCCACGAACCGTTCGAGCTCGGCCCGGGCGATCCGAACCGCCTCGGGGGCTCGGTCGGTGTCGGCTGAGACGAACGCCAAGAACGCGCCCGTGCCGTCCAACGGAGTGTAGGTCAGGTGTGCCTCGTCCGCGATGGCCGGCTCGACGAGGGCATAGTAGAATCGGCTGCCGGTCTGATCGCCGACGATCGCGGCGGCCAGCTCAGCCGCGTATCGCGCCTCGTCCTGTGCGGCTGGGCCGGGCGACATCATCCCGATGTGTTCGCGGGTAACCTTGCCGTCCGCAATGGTCGCCTGCCTGCGCGAATCGCCAGGCTGGGTCAGCTCCCGCGTCGTGTCATAGGGCTGCCACTGCGAGCACATCTGGCCGACTTTGTCCACGAACGCTTCGAAGTCCAGGTTCCCCACGCCCACTACCGTCACGTTACCGGGTGAGTATCGCCGGTCGAAATATCGCTGCATGTCGTCGCGCCGGAGTTGTGCGATCGACTCGGTCGAGCCCAGCACGCTGTTGCCCAGCGGATGGCCGGCGAAGTGCCGGTTCATCAACGCCTCGTAGACGCGGTAATGCGGGCGGTCCTGGTACAACGCGATCTCCTCCTGGATCACGTTCTTTTCCATGTCGAAGTCTTCCTGGCGCAGCGCGGGTCGCAGGATGTCGCACAGCAGGTCCAGAAGGCGGGTCTGGAACTCGGGCAGGACCGCGCCGTAGTAGACCGTGTTTTCCTCCGACGTGAAGGCATTGTAATTGGCGCCCATCTCGTCGAATTCGCGATTGACGTCCAGGGGAGATCGCCGCTGGGTGCCTTTGAACATCATGTGTTCCAGGAAGTGGCTGACGCCGGCGATCTCGGGAGTTTCATCCCGCCCTCCGGTTCGCACGAAGAACCCGGCCGCCATAGAGGCCGCGTCGTCGTTGACCTCCGCGATGATCCTCAACCCGTTATTCAGTTGTGCCTCTGCAAACTCCATTCTTCACCGCCGGATGCTATTCTGTACTGATTGTTTGGGGTCCGATGACCAGGGCTGTGAGGGTCTCCGCCGGCCAATCCTTCGCGTATCGGGTTACGTCACGGGCCGTGATCTGCTCTATCGATTTCGAGATTTCCCTGAGGCTTCGCAAGCGTCCCAAGTGGTACCAATCGGCCGCCAGGGCGGCAGCGCGCGCGGAGGTGGACTCGCCCTGCATGACCAAGGCGCTCTTCAGTTGCGTCTTGGCTCGTTGAAGTTCGTGCTCTTCGACTCCCTCTGCCAGCCGTCGCAGTTCGTTTACCGTGACGTCGCAGGTCTGCTGGGCGACCTCGGGCCTTGTGCCGGCATAGGTGAACATCCCAGCGGTGTCCTTTAGGCCCTGGTGTCGGCACGAGACGTGGTAGACCAACCCGCGCTTTTCTCGGACCTCGGTAAACAGCCTGCCGCTCATTCCGCCCGAAAGGACCGTCCCAGCCACGCGGGCTGCGTAGTACTGATCGTGCGAAATGGGCACGCTGCGGTGGGCCAGGGCTATGTGCGTCTGTGCAGTGTCCTTCTCGATATGGGTTATCCCGGCCGGCTGGTCCGTGACGGAAACCGTCGGGCCGGCCTGGCCAGGCCAATCGCCAAAGGCCCGCTCGACCAGAGCGCTGAGCTCGTCCCAGTTCACGTTGCCGGCCACGGCCAAAATCGTATTGGCGGCGCTGACGTGTGCCGAGATCTGTCGGCGAACGACGTCGGCCGTCAACGCCTCGAGAGTCTCCTGCGATCCGTAAATGCACCGGCCCAGCGGATACGGGAAGAACTTCTCCATCAGCAGGAGGTTGCACTTCCTGGCCGGTTCGTCTTCCAGGGATGCCAGGTCCTGCAACGCCAGCTCCCGGCTTGGCTGGAACGACGCGTCCGTCAGTTGAGGCCGTTGCAGAATGTCGGCGTAGATCGCAAGGATGTCCGCGAGATTCCGTCCCAGCTGAATCGAAGAAAAGTGCATGTGCTCGCTCTGGACGGCCTCGCTATGGTGCGAGCCCAATTCGTCCAAGGCATCTTGGAGTTGCCGGGTGTCGCGATCGCCGGCACCGCGGACATGCCACTCAGCCGCGACGGACGCAGCGCCGGCAGCATCGGCTGGGTCGTGCGAGGCCCCGGCGGGCGTCAGGATAGTCAGTGCCGCTGACGACGCGGCGGACATGGGCTGGGACAGCAACGTCAGCCCGTTCGGGAATTCCTTGATGAAAAAATCTTCACTCACGTCTAGGTCCTCAACTTGGCTTATCTGATCAAGATGCATTCTAGGATAGCACGCCCCTGATGTGCAACACCACTGTCGCGTGCGCCCAATCTCGCGAACCGTCTCTCGCTGGCGGGACCCTACAGGCTGGACATGCCCCGGCCCCGGCAGTACGTTGACGTCATGAGTGAGCAGGTATCGGTCATTGGCGACGGCGCTATGGGGACCTTGTGCGCCATCATGCTGGCGGAGAACGGCGTCGCGGTGCGCCTCTGGTCGGCGTTCCCGGCCGCTGCGCAGGAGTTGGCTCGGACGCGGGAGAACAGCCGTTTTCTTCCGGGAAGCAAGCTCGATGAGAGCGTGGTGGTTACCGCTGAGGACGCCAAGGCCTTCGGTGAGGCGGCACTGATTATCTCCGCGGTGCCCACGCAGTACATGCGGGCTGTCTGGGGGCGACTCAAGCCCCACTATCCGGGCGACGTTCCGATCTGTTCCGTGGCTAAGGGGATCGAGAACGACACGTTGCTTCGTCCGACGCAGATCGTCCGGGATGTGCTGGGCAAGACGTGCAGCGTTGCGTCGCTTTCCGGTCCGTCCATTGCCCCGGAAGTTGCCAGGCAGCTGCCCGCCACTGTGGCCGTTGCGTCGCAAAGCGCTCCCCTGGGCGAGCAGGTCCAGCGACTCCTGGCACGCCCCTATTTTCGTGTCTACACCAACCCGGACCTCATCGGCGTCGAGGTGGCTGGGGCTTCCAAGAACGTCATCGCAATCGCGGCGGGAATACTCGACGGCCTGGATGCCGGGGTGAACGCCAAGGCAGCCCTCCTGACCCGGGGATTGGTGGAAATCACCCGTCTTGGTGTCGCCTTGGGGGGGCGGGCGGAGACCTTCGCGGGACTTACCGGAATGGGCGACCTGGTGACGACATGCTTCTCGCCGGTGGGACGCAATCGCTGCTTCGGCCAAGCTATCGGCACCGGCCAAAGCGTTGGCCAGGCTCTTGGGGCGACGCGATCCGTCGTGGAAGGCGTGCCGACAACCCAGAGCGTCGTGGAATTGGCCGCTCGCCTGAAAGTTGAAATGCCCATCACGCAGGCAGTTCATGACGTGGTGTTCTCGGACCGATCCCCGAGCCAAGCGATCCGAGAGCTCATGGCCCGTCCGCTCAAGGCGGAGTCCTGAGTCGCGCCTTACTGTTCACGTCGCCTTGCCGCTGCGATTCGTTCGATTCCCTGATGGTCCCGCAGGATTCGCGGCTCTTCGAAGCATCCCCCGGCGACAAGCAGGTTTCGCACGGCGTCGGCCTGTGTGTGGCCGAATTCGATGACCAGGATTCCCCCATCCCGCAACAGCGCAGGGGAGTCCCGCACGATCGGACGGATCGCATCAAGCCCATCGGCTCCGGCGTAGAGGGCGAGCCGAGGTTCGTGCTGAACGGTCCGGGCGACCTGGTCGCCTTCAGCTACGTAGGGCGGGTTGGCCGTGATGACGTCAAACGGGGCCAGCTGCCTGCAGTCTGTCGGCAGCTTCAGCAAATCAGCCTGACGGCATTGCAGGCGATCCTGCACGCCGTGCGCGAGGGCGTTGTCACGGGCGATTCTCACCGCGGCGTCACAAACATCCGTCGCGAGCACGTTGGCGGCCGGGTTCTGTTTCGCCACGGCCACGGCTACGCAACCGCTTCCAGTGCAAACGTCCCAGACGCTGCTGTCGCGCCCGAGCGATTGGAGATGCGCCCCAGCCTCAGCCACCAGTGCTTCGGTTTCCGGGCGGGGGATCAGCACTTCCGGCGTGACCTTGAACTTCAGTGAGTAGAACTCCTTGCTGCCGACGAGGTAGGCAATCGGCTCGTGCTCGCGGGCACGTTGGACCATGCCGCGAAACGAGGCCAGCTGTTCCGGGGAAGGCTGGCGATCGAAGCCCGCGTAGAGCTCAATTCGCTCGCAGCCAAACGCGTGTGCCAACAGCACCTCGGCGGCAAGTCGCGGCTCTTCGAGACCAGCCTGGGCGAAATACTCTTTTGTCCAGTTGAGAAGACGCAGGATGGTCCAGGGGGGTTCAGGCTGTGAATTCATGGCGGGACAGTTATCACAGTGAGGCTGCCTTGGCAAGCACCGCGTGTACAGCACACGCCGTTTGTGGTGTCCCGCCAAAGGGGACTACTTGCGCCAAGCCCTCTGTAGAGCGGGCCCACTCTTGGCGGCGGCCCGCGGCTTGGCCGCCCGCCGCCGTGGCGCGGGGGCGATGATTTCCGACGCCGGGACGAAGATCGCGCCCTTGGCCTCCATTCGCAGACGGGCCATCTCGCGTAGCGGATGGCCGAGATCCAGGATGGCATCGGAGGCGACGATAACGCCGAATCCTCGATTGCGAAGCCCCACGGTTGCCTGCACCAGCCCATGCGATACGCCTACGCCGCACAGCACGAATGTCGCCGGGGCAAGCTCGGTGATGAGCCTCTCCAAGCGGGCGTGGCAAAAGATGTCCGTGTCCCGCTTCTCGAAGATCACCTGCTGATACCTGGTGAAGAGGTTGGCCGGCAGGTCTGTGACGTTTCTCAGGCCCAGGTTGATGCGGTGGCGCAGCAGCGTCTTGGAGAGCTTCTTTTCTCCGTCCGTTCCCTCAACGCAATGCGGTGCTGACGTCAGCGGACCGTGCTCATTCGTTCGGACTCGCAGAACGGTGCTTATTACCGGGACATGGTTGATCCTGGCCCACGAGAAGAGGCTATAAATGCTGCGTGCAACACTGGATGCATCTGGTGTGTAACAGTTCTGACCCGGCTCGAAGAAGTCCCTTTGCGTCTCTATGTCCAGGAGTATTCGATCATGCACCATTTGTCCCTCCCGTCACAAACCGAGCTCCAAACCGAAGCCCGCACGTATCCCTTCTACGTTAATTGTATGCAGGGCGGTTCACGGGAATCGAGTTAATTGGGAGCCTTGGCGGGCAAGGACTAGGGTATGTACTTCACAAGACGCTGCACAGCGCACTAGGACCAGTACAGCCTGAGCAGCCACAGCGCCCCTCCCAACGCCACCAGTCCCGCCAGCATGTACCCCAAGGAAACGACCACCTCCCGGAAAAGCCGGTTCAAGCGCCTTGTCCTGATGGTCTTGTAGACCGTCGCGACGACAACGCATAGGGGAATGATCAGCCAGACTTGGCTGTAGTAGGGCAGTACCACGGGATCGTAGAACAATGTCCAGGCCATCGGCGCGGTCATGGTGATTGTTCCCGACCGGGACGCAGTTCTCGGGCTTGTCCCATCATCGCCAGCACGAATGCATCGAAAATGCACATGAGGTTCAGTAGGCCTGCCACGCCCGCGTACACCCGCGCGACAGAGGCAGTGGCCGTCTGGGGGAAGAGGTCCTTTTCGGCAAGTTTCTTCTGGATAATCGGATCCGCGGGAACAGTTCCGGGCGCGGCAAGACCTTCATCGACAGCTTCTTTCGTCAAGTCTTGGTATACCCGTTGCTGACGAAAGCCGGAGACGATTCCGTGCACGCCGGTAAACATGTCAGCTATGAACCACCATCGCTCGTGATGATAGTCCACCGTGAGGACCCCTCCCATGCCCACACCGGCCCAGAAGGCCCCGCCGATGGCAATGAATATGATTATCCCCCGACGGGCCCGGCCGATGTAAATATGACCGCTGCCCGGAATCAACCACGCCAGCAGAAGGGCCACCAACGGTATCGCCCGGATTGTCTTTGACGTTTTCGTCATTGCATTGATTCGCATTTCATCGGCGGCCCGACGGAAACGTTGCCCACGGTGGTCGAGTCGCGGTCTTGCCAAGTCTCTACAATCTAATGCCGAGCAACGAACGGGAAAAGAAGTTTCCGTCGGTATTCTCGCAGAACTCGGGCTTGTCCGAGGCGTTCAAGGTAGCGGGTACCCGGCATGGATCGCCGGCCACGGCGGTGCGTGGGCGGGCCCTTCGGGTAGTCGAGAGGCGGCGGCCGCGCGTGGGCAGACATGGCTCAAGATGCATTTGTCCCTTTTTTCGGGCAGTTCCCTCTCATATGCGTCAAGAAATCTACCCGGGGGGTCGATGCGTGGTCATGGTGTACAGACTGATTTGCTCAGCGGACCCTCGTGGGGCTCTCGCCGGGTGAACCGGATCGGGCCGATCATGGTTGTTAGACGGTGTGTTTTGGCGGTTTTCGTAGCCACTTTGGCGGTCGGCGCTGGCACGATCCAGGCGCAGTCGACCGTTGAGGCCCTCACGACCACGACCGGCCCGACCTCCATGACCATTGCGGAGCGGAAGGTCGTCCATCGGCTGCACAGGCTGGATGATGAGGGCAAGGCAGACGAGGTACTGGATATCACCACCGCTACCGAGCTGACCAGGCACAGCTACGATTTCCGTCATGCAGTCTTGATGTGTCAGTCCGAGGCCCAGCGGCGACTGGGACAGTTCACCTCGGCGGTCCGTTCGATACGGACACTTCTTGAGCACGCCCAGCAGGAGCCTGGGTACCGACGGGACGAACTCCTGCCGCCGCTGGTGTTCCTGGTGCATCTTTATAGGCGCGTGTTTGGGGGCTTCTACAAGAGTCCTCGCCGCCGAAGCTCGGCCGCCATCGTGCTGGACGAAGCCCCCAAGCCGATCTCCGACGACGACGCATGGCACGCCGCCAAGAAGGACTACGCGCACTACTTGCTCGAATCCGTGGACCTGACTGTCGCCAAGCTGCCCGAGTTGTCCACACCGGCCAAGCTGAAAGGGGCCTTGGGGGAAATGCTGGGCTCTGTCCAAATGGTTCGATCACATGACCTTGTCGAATTGGCCAACGAGAAAGCCGCGGCGGCCATCTGTGCTACGCTCGTCCGATACGAAGAGGTAGTCTCCGATCCCTGCAAGAAGGAAATGGCCAATGCGGAGCTGCTGCGGCGAAGGAAGCTCTGGCCCAGGGCCCGTTTGGTCACGCCCAAGCAGAAACGGGCGATCGCCTACGAGATTCACGGCAATGTCCGCCGACTGTACGTCATCAACTACAAATGGGGCAAAGGACTCACAGCCTACTCGCGGAAACACGACCTGCTCGACAGCACGAAGGATGACCTGGCCAAGCTGGCCGAACGCGGCAAGAGACTCAAGGAGAGCTTCGTCGCACTGGACAACTACCTTGACTCGGCTTACGAGATCCACCCCATCGGCGAGCCGCCGAACGATCCTCTAAGCAAGATCCCGACCGATCCGTGGTAGACTTTCCCAGGGCTGGTCAACGTTGGATTTCGAGCGTCACGACCGTAACGTCGTCTGCGTCATTCGGTCCGGGCGGTGGGGAGGCGGTCTTGGCTGCAATGTGCAACATCAGGTCGTCTTGGGAGAGCTGCGCGTGGCGGGTTACGTCCCAGTCGAGAGGCTCGACGTCCTGGCCGGAGCCTCTAAGCGCAGCTTCGGCTCCGTCGGTGTACAGGACCAACCGATCACCCTCGGTGAGCTGCACCTGCGCGGACTCGTAGGTTTCGTCCGGGAAGACTCCCAGCAGGCTGCCGGGAGCGTCCAACATTTGGGGGGGCTCGTCACGGCGAAGCAGGATTGGCGCGGGGTGGCCTGCCCGAGCGTAGGTTAGCACAAGGCTTTCGATGTCCAGCACGCAGTGTACGCACGTGCAGAACGGAAACGTGGAGAAGTTCTGTCCGCAGATTTCCACGTTCAGGTCCGTCAACGAAACGTGTGGGGGGATGATCTCGTAGTGGCTGCCGGAGATCTGCTTGGTTACCAGGGCTGTCTTGACGAACATGGTGAACAGCGCCGCCGGCATGCCGTGCCCCACGGCGTCCACGACGTAGAAGCCTACGTGGGTTTCGTCGAGCCGGGCGATGTCGTAGATGTCGCCGCTGACCCATCCGACCGGACGGTATAGCACGGCAAAGCTCGCCGGGCCGACCTCCGGAAGTCGACGAGGCAGGAAGTCCCGCTGAAGCCTGGCGGCCAGCCGGAGTTCTTCATCGAGATCTTCGAAGTGCGTCTCGCTCTTGGGGGCGTTGCGTGCTGCATCCAACTCCGCTTGGAGATGTTGTATCGTGGGCTGAAGCGCAGCGGCTGCAGAGATGGCCGCATGGACCTCGTTGGCGTGGGCGTCCTGGGGGAGGCACAAGTACTGGCCGCGCCGGCGAGACAAGGCAGCCCAAGCTGTGGTGGCATCCTTCGGCAGCAGGAATATGGCCACGGTGGAAGTGCGGTCCAATTCCTCCAGCATGTCGCTCAGGTAGCGGGTATCGTCCAGGTTGCCGTTGGGGCAGACGACCGCGACCGTCGCTGAGCCAAGCTGACGGCCCAGGGGGACGTTCGGGCGGTGTGAGGTCAGATGCCATCCATGTCGGGCGGCATCGCGCACGTTCGGCAGCACCGCGTGCTCGCCGACCCACAGTAGTGTCGATTCCACAGCCAAGTTCCCATCCACGCCGCGACCCGGGGAGACCCCTTCCTGTGTTGCTCATCGTCACGGGTGGGGGGCGGCTTTAGCGGGATCGGGAATGGCGCCTCGAAAAGTCACTCTGTCTCCAGGCCTTACGCCCGCCCGCGAGAGACTTCCGGACTTCACTTCCAGGGCGAACTGCGCCGGCACCGACGAGCTGCAGACGCGCGTGCCGAGCAGGTCCGGCTCGCGCGGCATCGTGTGGACCCCCACGACGCGCATGTCTGCGTCAATAAAGGCGATGTCGAGGTCGATCAGGCAGCCTCGCATACAGAACTTCAAAATGCCGGGCTCGGGATAGATGAACAGCATTCCCACGTTGTCGGCAAGTGTGTCTCGCCCCGACAGGCCACGGTACCGCTGCTCAGCCGTCGCTGCGACGTCCACGAACCATGTATGGCCGTTGACGGTTACCTGGGGGGGCGTTCGTTTCTCGCCGCAGCCGCCCACGCCCCAGAGGCATACGGCAGTGACTGTCATTGTGGCCAGACGCTTGTGTCTAGTTGATCCTGTGCGCATCCGGTCGCTCGTGAAGCTCGCGGAGCATGCGTTCGACAAGCTCCATCGGAAGGCCTACAACGTTCGTAAAGCTGCCCTCCACCAGCGT
>Ga0180433_10002999_pt1 | contig 25311 bp, 23 predicted proteins | sample SS_ome_8_FD_132980 | JGI IMG/M metagenome (GOLD analysis project Ga0180433, IMG submission 132980) | Hypersaline lake sediment archaeal communities from the Salton Sea, California, USA - SS_1_D_1 metaG | ecosystem: Environmental > Aquatic > Non-marine Saline and Alkaline > Hypersaline >... | reverse complement strand
GAGGCCATAGCAGCTCTTGAAGGAGTTGACTGCCTATTCTATGGTCCGGATGATATGAAAGTCAGCCTTGGCCTGCCAATGACCACTCCCACCCACACAGGGAAACTGGGCGAATGGGGGGAACACGTAGCTAAGGCGGCTAACGATGCGGGTAAGTTCGCCCTCGTACCAGCCACCAATCCCGACACCTTCCGATGGGCGGTTGATGCTGGTTTTCGCGCTATCGTGCTTGGAGGTGACAAAGGATTTGCCATCTTGGGAAGCCAGAGTGCGATGGCCATAGCAGAAGAGCACGGTCCCAAGTAATCACGGCGAAATCTCTGTATCCGAGAGAATGTTATCCACGACAGGTAGAGGAAGTTGTCGTCTCCTTGTGAAATACGTTGACGTTGAAAGGAAAAACCATGGTGGCTAGAGTGTGCACACATCCATGGGAACTGCGAGTAGAACCGTTCCGTATCATCGGTAACCTTTACTATGTGGGCAATTTGGACTCCTCGTCACATCTGATTGACACAGGAGACGGGTTGATTCTGATCGATACGGCTTTTCCTCAGACAGTTTACTTGCTTCTTGAGTCCGTTCGCAGACTCGGATTTGATCCCGACGACATCAAATATGTCGTTCACACGCACGCTCACTACGACCACTTCGGCGGGACAAAGGCTATTGTCGAGTTGACCGGGGCAAAGACCTTCCTCGGAAAAGAAGATATCGAAATTCTGACCGATCACCCGGAACTGTCCTGGACACCGGAATACGGTGTTGAGTTTTATGAGACATTCGATGTTGATACGCCCCTCTCAGATGGCGACACAATCTCATTAGGTAATACTACTATAGAATGCGTCCATATCCCCGGCCACACGCCAGGCTCGATATCGTACTTCTTTGAAGTGACAGAAGAGGGGAAATCATATCGAGCCGGGATTCATGGCGGGCCCGGCCTAAACACGTTGAGCGATGAATACCTGGCTCAATACGGACTTTCAGAGTCTAGGCGTGAGGACTATCGGCGTTCTCTCCAAAAGTTGAAAAAAGAGAAGGTCGACGTCTTCATTGGTGCCCATCCAGACCAAAGCGATACTTTCGAGAAGCTCGCAAAAAGAACCGACGAAAATAACACTTTCATCAATACGAATGACTTCAGGATATTCCTCGAAGGCATCGAAGAAATGATAACGCATGGCTGGAGCTGGAATGGGGACTTCGTAGACAAGAGGAAAGAGGCCGAGCAAGCAAGATAGTGGGGATACCATCGTGATCACGTGATCCCCGAATCCTTGTGAACGAAGCAAGATAAGTACATTGTGCGATAGAAGAAGTGTTGTGCAAACTAACTGATCCGGTAAAAGTTCTCCGGCCTGAGTTCCTCGTACTTACCCGTCTCTTGGAGTGCTCCGCGAGCATCCAGGCAAAGATCACACTTGCTCACGTACCCATCTTCGCGTTGTGAAAATCCAACACATTTCTCAGCGAGATCAAGGAGACCACACGGACCTTCTTCACATAGAATGTGGAAGACAGGTGTGTCCTTTGGCGTCACTTTCGGGTGCAATGCCCACACGTTTGCCGGAGCGATACCGGCACACAAGCCAGTAAAAAGATTGCCATATGGGTCGATGTGGAAATGCTGCGTGCTCATGAGTTCACCGGCACATATTTGCCCTCGGAATGCGGCTGCGGGGCGTGAATCATAACACTGCCGCAAGCCATTCACTGCCCTGCCCCCAGGGACTACATGGTATAGCCGTGGGATGATCTCCGGAGTCTCCGACAGTCCGGTCAACTCGGCAAATTCTTCCAGCGTGTGTTTCCCGTCGTTGGGCAGCCGATCGAGCAATGTCTCCATCTCTCTGAGCCACACAATCACATTGGGACCAAATATCTTTCTTGCAGCTCTGAGGCACGTCTTCGTACGCCGATATGGAATGAACTCATTGTGAAACATCGACACACTCACGAGAATTGCTGGAAGTCCAGCTTCTCGAAAGCGAGTCATTCCTTCGATAGCCTTCTCATCGTCCGAACACCAGGCCCCATTGGTCTCCACATATTCAATCGGAATATCCATAGAAATGCCGAGCCGGATGATGTCGACCAGTAGATCTTCGCGCATTGTCGGTTCACCTCCGGCCAGGTGAATCGATCTCACGGGTTCGTTCTTGAGAGCTCGAAATACTCCCTCTGCCATTTCGAGCGTCATCCAGTCATCTGGTTGCTCAGGGGAACACCTGTAGAGACAATGCCGACAGCGATTCGTACAACGATAGCTCAACATCAACCCGCCAGAGACTAATGGTGGGATATGATGCTGCCTCTTGCTCATGCTCTGATCTCTATCTGGGCACATTGAGATTGGGGAGAGTCGATCGTTTCACCAAATGCGGCATCATCGAGCAAAGCGGCTGTCTATCCATCTGGTTACGAAGGAAAGAACAACACCTAGCACGGCACCAAGAACTATGACACCTACCGCAAGCGAAACCAGACCGTAAACGTCGTCTACAGGGTATGGCTTCAAGACACCCGTTGCATCATATACTTTCCAAAGTAATCGCTCGCTGCCAGGATTGGCGGCACGATATGTATAGTCATAGAAGCTCGTCCTTACATCAACGATGGCCCACACCAAAGCCCTCAGTGGCCCCAACAGTCCCCACAACAAGCCGTACAGAAAGTCATGAACTACAAGCTTGCGGATTTTGCCCACAATCAGTCCCAGAACAGGTCCAAAGATGATTGTGCCCAACGCTATCCAATTTGCAAGAGCGGATACGTCCTGTTCGGTAAGCTGCTCGAAAAGCTTGCCCACGACCTCACCTCCGGCTTTCTCTCCTTGAGTTCCTGAAGACACGTCAATTGTAGCCACGTTCGCAGCTCTCTTCAACAGCAATTGAAATCCGGACAATTTTTGTCAGTTATGCCCTACGACTCACGGGCCGATAACCACTTGCAGATGCTTGTCAATTGTCTTGAGGCGGCTCGGAGTTGGATCATCAACCGACAGCTCCAGCAGAGGAGGATTTGCGAATGTCAGTTCGCGAAACCAATAAGCAAAGAAAATGGCTCCGATGCCTGAAGTGTGGAAGAAAGATGCTCACCGACCGGTGCCACCGTATCTGCAAACGTTGCAGTGAAGAGAATAAGTACATTGGAGGAGCAAGCTCCATCCGCCGGAGTCATTTCACCACCATACGTCGTGGTGGAGAATCTCTTGAATCCGACGATTGGCAAGGAAACGTATGAACCTAGTCATTTGAATTGACCTCGTCCACACTGTCGACTTGCAGTTCGTCAGAGTGTCCCTGCAACAGTTAATGAAGGATGCTCTACGTACCGCGTTGCGATATACCACAACCCATTCACTGTCTTCACCTTATGCACATACCCACATCTCGCACAGCCTTTCATCTACGCAAAATGTATGAGGCGGCAGTTCACAGGAACACGTGACCTTCGTTCCTCCGGGTGCCGCATCCCTCACCCAATCCATCTGTTGCGACACTTCGCTCTGCCGTCAACAACGCCTCCTTTGTTGCGGCACGTCTGTTGCTCAACAAGACAGAAGCACAGAAACAGCTTGGCTTGAGGACACGGAAGCTTGGAAATTGAAAGAATTCTCATCGTCGACCGCAGCCAGAGCATTCACGAGTTTGTGAAGGCGGCGCTGTCCGAATGGACCTGTCAGGTAAGAAGCTCTCTTGACGGAACAACTGCTCTTGCCGTTGCGTCGGAATGGACGCCGGACTTGGTTCTTGTTGAGCAAGGCGTGGCTGCAACCAATTGGGCAGCGTGGATCACAAGACTACGGGAACTGGCCCCCTCCGTCCTCATAGTGCTGATGCGAAGTCCCGATACCTCTCAGCCACCGTCGCCTCAGGAAACCGAGAGCGCGTTCACATTCCTTTTCAAGCCGCTCAATCGCGAAGCACTTCTGCTAGCCCTAGATCAAGCGGGCATCTACTCTCAAGTGCTAACTGAGAACCGTCTCCTGATCGACCAGCTTGCAGTAAACAACGATATCCCCTTGGTAGCTGAGTCATCACGCATGCGCCGCATGCTGGAAGAAGCTCAACGTGTGGCCAGTTCGTCATGTGCCGTTCTCATTCAAGGGGAGAGCGGAACAGAGAAAGCTCCCGTCGCCCGATTCATACACAGTCGGAGTCAGTTCTCCGCGGCACCGCTGGTCCGGTGCGCCTGCAAAACGAACGGTGCGCATGAAGCCGAAACAAAACTCTTTGGATGCAAGTCAACTGTCAACAATGCTCGGCACGAGCTGCCAGGACAGATTCACCTGGCACAAGACGGAACTCTCTTCATTGACGATATCGAGTTTTGCTCAATGGACCTTCAGGCAAAGCTTCTTCGGCTTCTGGAGGAAGGCTGCTACTTCGCCAATGAAAGCACTGTCGAAGAAGCATCACGCATGCGCATCATCTGCTCGTCATCTACCAATCTGCACGAAGAAATGAGCCGTGGCCGGTTCCGCAAGGACCTCTTCTTCCGCCTCAGCGAGTCGGTCCTCAGCGTCCCTCCCCTCAGAGAGAGACCAGAGGACATTGGCCCGCTTGCGGCCCACTTCATAGCAGAATCGAGAAGTCCAGCATCGGCACTCACTAAGGACGCGCTCGATCAACTCGCCCAGTATGACTGGCCGGGAAATGTTGAAGAACTTCGTTCGGCTCTTTTGATTGCTCTTTTGCGCCAAGAGAACCAGAAATTGCAGCCCGAAATGCTGCCCATACCATCCGTAACTGGCAGTGCAAAGGGCAACGCCTTGAAGAGTCTTGCTGAAGTAGAACGGTCTCACGTGTTGCACGCCATCCAATTGGCGCGTGGCGACATGACAAGAGCAGCCGGTCTGCTCCAGATAAGTAAGAGTGACCTTTCATCACGCCTACGCAACAAACAGAAACCACTTGGAAAACACGGGCGGAAGACATCGCGGCACAGCTCTGTCCCGCTCTCCTGTTCAACCAACAGAAAATGAGGTGAGAAGTATGTCAAGCATTGCGACCGCACTGGAAACCTACAGGGAAACTAAGACCGACGAGAACCGGGACAAACTGATTCTTCGTTCGATGCCTCTCGTTCGCTACGTTGTGGGTAAGTACGCAGGCCGCTTACCGCGCTCTTTGGAACGCGACGATCTCATTGATTCCGGCGTGTGTGGCCTGATTCAAGCTGTCGAGCGCTACGATCCAAGTAAAGAGACGAAATTTGAAACTTACGCGATTCTGCGAATCCGTGGAGCTGTGCTGGACGAGCTACGTTCGCGTGACTGGACGCCCCGCTCCAAACGCCGCAAGGCAAGGGAGTACGAGGAAGTCTGCTCAAAACTGAACACTGGCTCTGACGGTGCAGTTGACCCGGATGAAGTGGCGGCAGCACTAGGCCTGACAACTGATGAGATGGAGAAGATGAAATCAGAGATCAGTTTTGTCTCTTTCGTTTCGATCGATGACGGAAACTCCGGCAGCGAAGCGGAACAATCCCTGCTATCACGCCTGCAAGATCCGCGCTCGCCAGATCCGACTGAAGCGATTGAATTCGAAGAGAAGAAACGAGCCCTGGTAGAGGCCATAAGAGAACTCAGCGATCACGAACGACTCGTGATCACGCTCTACTATTTCGAACAACTCTTTCTAAAGGAGATAGGTGATCTACTCGGGGTCACCGAAAGCCGTGTATCTCAAATTCACACGAAAGCCTTGAGTAATTTGAAGCTCAGAATGCATGAATTCGCCTGAGTCGGGTGCTCTGATAATTTTTGTCACTCAACCCCTTGTATGACAGGCCGATACTCTTCAGTGGAGAAGGAGTAGTTAATCCAGGGGCACCACGAATTCATAGCAAAGATTGGCGTGCCGGTGAGCAAAAACGAACGAAATGGCTGGACACAGAGAGCAATCGAAGAAGCAAATCCCGGACGCAGGTCAAAATTGGAACTCGTTCGCAAAAGACTTGACAGTGGTTACTATCTTTCGGAAGCGGTTCTTGACGAGACTGCAAGGGCTCTTTTGGAAAAATACCAAATATAAGTATTCGCCATAAAAACTTCCTCACCTCCCCCAGAAGAAGCCGGACGAACGGGATGTTCGCCCGGCTTTTTCATTCGCTTCACTTCCGATTTGTTCCCACGCCCAATCTGGGTCTTACTGTTCCGTTTTGGTGCGCAATTCCAGGATCACGCGCATGATGTCTGGTCGACTGATCAATCCCACAAGCTTGCCGTCACTCAAGACCGGAACACGCCTGAAGTCATTGTCAATGAGGCATTCGGTAACATCTGTAATCTCGTCATCTTCATTGACAGACTTGACGCCTGTCGTCATCAAATCAGCGACAGTCTTCGCGGCTTCCGGCTGCTCATAGAGTGAGCCATATAGCAGTGTCAACATATCCTTTTCGGTCACGATCCCCACCATATTGCCCTGGGCATCAACAACAGGCATGCCACTGATCCCTTTCTCGATCAATAGCGCCATAGCATCCTCAACCCCGGTCTCAGGAGAAACCGTAATCACATCTCGCTCCATCACGTCCTTCGCGAAAGGTATCATAGATTCACTCCTCCTACTGTACATTCTTGATCTTGAAACGTCTCAACCATCTTCCCAGTTCAGTCTTGACTCTGGCAGGGGCAGTGGACCCATAGCTTTTGAAGGCTTTAACAGCATTCTGGGCACCAATGATTGCCTTGACATCAGCCGTGAACTCCTTAGAAAACCGGCGCAACTCATCAAGTGAAAGATCTGAAAGTCTCTTGCCGCGTGAAACACAATCCTGTACCAGCAGGCCAACAACCTCATGAGCAGAACGCAACGGTACGCCTTTGGACACGAGATACTCGCTCAGACCAGTTGCATCAAGAAAGCCTTCTTTCAGGGAATCCCCGATTCGCTCACGCCTGAACCTGACGTTGCGCAGCAAAGCGGCCAAAATCACCACGCATTCATGAACCGAGTCGGACGCAGTGAAGACATGTAGCTTGTCTTCCTGCAAATCCCGATTGTACGTAAGCGGCAATCCCTTGAGGATTGTCAGCAACGCTGCAAGAGCTCCACATGGTCGCCCGGTGCGACCCCGAATCAGCTCCAGTATGTCGGGATTCTTCTTCTGAGGCATGTGGCTGCTGCCAGTGCAAAATGCATCATCAATGTCGATGAAACCATAACCCTCGCTGCACCAAATAATCCACTCCTCAGCAAGTCGCGACAGGTGCACTCCGATTAGACTCAGGCAGAAAACGAACTCAGCACAAAAATCTCGATCGCTCACGGAATCGAGACTATTTCGAGCCACTCCGTCAAACTCCAGGAGCTTCGCTGTATGCTTTGGGTCCGTTGGCAGCGTCGATCCGGCCAGAGCGCACGAACCCAAAGATGAGATGTTTGCCCGCTTGCGGCAGTCTACTAGACGTTGACGGTCGCGTTCCAACATCTCAACGTAGGCCAACAGGTAGTGCGCCGCCATCACAGGCTGGGCATGCTGAAGATGTGTGAATCCGGGCAGCACGAGATCTCTGTTGCCGTCCGCCAACAAAACGAACGCAGACTGCAGATCTTCAATCTCCGTAAGCAACCTGTCAATATCGTTGCGCACCCATAGCCGCAGATCGGTCGCAACCTGATCGTTACGACTGCGGGCTGTATGCAGCCGCTTACCTGCCTCGCCAATTCGCTCTGTCAGTGCGGCCTCAATATTCATGTGAATATCTTCGCGGTCGGAACGAAGCTGGAACGTGCCCTCAGCAATCTCTTTTTCAATCTGGCGTAGTCCACGGATTATTCTGTCTCGTTCGCCGGCCTTAATGAGTTTGCACTTGGCGAGCATCGTTGCATGCGCAATGCTTCCTGCTATGTCCTCACGATAGAGACGCCAGTCAAATGAAACGGACTCAGTGAAGCGTTCGACTTCTGTGTTGGTTGGCTTCGAAAAACGACCGCCCCAAGCCTTTTTGTTCTTATTCATATGGCAGATTGCCTTCCACAAAAATGGTCATTGAAGACTTGTGGCGATTATAGGTACGAGCTATGGCGCTGTCAACGAATGCAAACCCTTCCCACTGCCGAATTCCTTGTCCCTCTTGCCAGGGGGTAGCCAAGTCTGAGTAGTATTCCACAGTCTATACAGTCTACAACCTGTTGCTGTACCCGTGCCATCTCAAAGCCAGATACCGGGAATTCGCGTTCCGCACAACATGCACTCGTTTGATCTGATCTTCAAATCTCTAATGCTATATCCAACACGATGCACGATTCGTTTTCCGCAATTGTGGCAGTACGTGCTCTCGCCGAGGTGACCGTCTCGCCCGTGCGGCACGTTGCCGACATACACGTAACGCAAACCTTGTGTCATTGAGATTTCTCGTGCCCTTTCGACGGAAACTATAGGTGTGCGTGGGAGGTTCCTGAGCTTGTAAGTCGGATGAAAACACGTGTAGTGAACCGGCACATCCGGTCCCAGGTGTTTGAGCACCCACTCAGACATTAGCTTGATCTCGTCTGAATCGTCGTTATGTGTCGGCACAACGAGATAGACAATCTCAATCCATTTGCCTTCCGCCTTCAAAAGCTTCAGCGTCTCAAGCACTGGGGCCAATCGACCGTTGACGAGTTCCTTATAAAAGCTCTCGGTGAATGCCTTCAGATCAATTTTTATCGCGCTGAGGTATTTGCACAACTCCTTCATGGGTTCCGGCTCGATGTATCCGTTGGATATCATCAACGTGTGCAGCCCCGACTCACGAGCCGCTTTGGAGGTGTCGTACATATACTCGTAGAACACCACTGGCTCCGAATAGGTGAAGGCAACGGAAGCACAACGCGACACTCTGGCCCTCCGGACAACTTGAGCAGGAGGAAGATCGAAATTACGTGTCTGCTCAGGTCGAGCCTGCGAAATGTCCCAATTCTGACAAAACTTGCATTCGACATTGCAGCCGGCCGTGGCAATGGAATATGCGCCGGTTCCCGGCAGAAAATGGAAAAGTGGCTTCTTCTCGACCGGGTCTGGAACGCCACCATCAAGTCCGGCGCATGGATTGCCGTAAACAAGTGTGTAGTAAGACCCGTCACGGTTCTCCCTCACTCCACAATAGCCTCGTTCTTGGTCACCGACTTCGCACAGATTTGGGCATAGAAGACATCGAACACGCTTGTTCTCTATTTTCTCGTAGTACACTGCCTCCTTTTCGTAAAAAACGCCTCCAAGTCGAGGAGCTTTCGTGGATCGATCTTCGCCTGCAAGAGCCAATCCCGACATGCAAAATGCACAAGTACCCATCGCGCATGATCCAAGAAACTCCCGGCGCGTCAGATTGCCCATTGCTTCACAACTCCAGTTCGACACGTTCAATATCAGATTCGTTGGAATTACCAAGTCGATATGGCGGTTTCGATGCTAGTTCGATGTACTCCGGCTTTCGCTCCGCTTCTGTCAAAGTCGGCAGGCCCCTTGTCCGACGACGCTGCTCAATCATTCTCCAGGAAACGGCATCCGTGGCGACAGGATCGCGGCTCATAACAACGCCGCCAAACCAATCTGTCCACTGAGGTTTGAATGCCGGTCCACCATTGTAAATAATCCGGCTGGCGTCACAGACAATTAGTCGTGTCTTCCCTCGAATATGATCCATGGTGTTTAGGTCTGCCAGTGCGCGGTGCAGTGGGTCGAAGTGGTACTTGTTAGGATTATGAATCACACCGAAGTTGTTCTTCATTGCGCCCGTAACGCCAGCAAGATCGTGATCCTTCATGACCGGTACATTTATGATCGCGGTACAGTATTCAGTCAGAATCCGACTGAAAAGAGAACCGATCTCACCTTGTATGAGTAATCGTCGCGAAAACCCAACACCTCGGTGATTGGTACCGAAGCAGGCATATGGCCCCCCTGATGTTCGCAGAGTGAAACCTGCTGCCTCGAGTTCTTCGTCAAGTCTGTCCCATACGATAATCCTCTTGACACCGATGGAAGACAGTCCTTCGACGACACTCTCAACAATCTCAACCTGAGAGGAGAGAGCTCTCTTGCCAATACAGTTTACCTTGATCCCAACGACATCTTTCGGTGCAAACAGTGAGCGCCACGATTCGCGAGAGTCCTTCTGATCCGTGAGAGCCTGGATCGACCGTGTCACGAGTTCATTGGCTGACTTACGATCAACGCGCCGAACGTTGTCAAACAGCGAGGCACACCGCCCTATCACAACACGTGATTTGCCGCCCGGCGGACTTTCGGTCACGTCTCCAGACAGAGCTTCAAGGGTCGAACCAAGAAGCGTGGAGGATGTGGACATTGCACCCGCGGTCAGTGATGCCGTCCTGAGGAATTCACGGCGAGTGAGTTTCATTGATGGCAGCTCTCCGTGTCACGAGTCAAGCTGTCGGGAAAGAGAGCAAAGGGTCTGATTAGATTATACGGCGGTCTGCTGAAACGGTCAACGGCCAGCGACTGTCCTCGTCGATTAGACTCCACACCAAAGGAACCATAGTTCACACGAAGGATCAGAAGGAATTCGCCGCAAGACTAGCGAGACACACGATTCCTTCCGCGTGTGAACATCGAGAATGAATGCCACGGAGAAAGGAAGTTATTCTTCTTCACCTTCAGTCTTAGTCTCATCAACGCCGAGGAGACGCCGCTTGGCCTCCTGCACTGTGAGAAGGGTTATCTTATCTTCCTCATACTCCTTGAGCGCCACATTGATGTGTCGCTTGGATCGACACGTTATCAGCCTTGAGGATCCTGCTGTAAGCTCACGAGCACGTTTCATTACAATCGAACAAAGCCGGAAGTGTCCGCCAGCCCGTGAGGCAAGCGCGTTCACATCAGGCCGGAGAGCTTCGGTCTCCTGCAGGTTTTCTTCGATATTGGTCACTGGCAATTCGAAACTCATGCTACTTTCCTGTCACCGTTTCAGTACAAGATGTTCATCAATAGCTTCTTAAGAAGCTCACTCTTTCTACTTTTCCTTCACGACCAGATAAACGGTACCTTCATCCAACTTTCGCACCAAAAGAAGAATCCCCTTGGTCATATCGGCGTTCTCGAGAGCCTTGCGATAGTCAGCCAGTGTCTCAACTCTCTTCTGATTGGCTTCTTCAATAATATCGCCCCGCTCAATACCTGCGTTGTCAGCAGGACTATCACTCTCGACCTCGGCTACCAGAATACCTTTCGCGTCCTTGCCATATCCGAGTGTATCGGCAAGCTCAGGTGTAAGTTCTTGAACTGTCATTCCCAGATCCTTACTCTGCGCCGGTTGTCCCATCGCAAACGCTTCTATGTCCAGTGGACGCTCGCCGATCACTACGGTATGCGTCACAGGCTTCCGATCACGAATGACTTTGACCTTGACCTCCTTGTTCACTTCCGTGGTAGCAACTATATTCTTCAGGTCTTTGCTCGACACGATCTCTCTGCCGTCAAACTCGACGATGACATCCCCGTGCTGAATCCCTCCTCGCGCGGCGGGGTTGTCGGGAAAGACCTTGGAAATGAGCGCCCCCTCCGCCTTGATCAAGCCAAATTGTTCTGCAAGTTCGGGGGTAAAATCCTGTAGCTCTACTCCGAGCCAGCCTCGCACCACCTTACCTTTCTTGATAAGGTCTTGCATGATTTTCTTCGCCATCGAAGAAGGAATGGCAAATCCCACGCCAGCAGAAGAGCCACTGCCAGTAACGATGGCCGTATTAATGCCAATCACTTCACCACGAAGGTTGACCAACGGGCCGCCACTGTTGCCGGGATTGATGGCTGCGTCCGTTTGGATGAAATCTTCGTAATCTGCAAGGCCAATGCCGATGCGCGCTTTGGCGCTTATGATACCTCTTGTCACCGTCTCTTCCAAACCGAACGGGCTACCGAAAGCCAAAACACCCTGTCCCACCCTCATCCTCGTCGAGTCGCCAAGCATGAGTGCTGGCAAATCACCGTCACCCGTATCTACCTTGAGAACTGCCAGTTCAGAAGGTTTGTCCGCACCGACCACTTCCGCGTCGAGAACGCGACCGTCCATCAGTTTCACCTTGATCGAGTCAGCGTTCGCAATTACGTGGTTATTCGTCAAGACATATCCACGCGAATCAACAACAAAGCCAGATCCTAGGGCTGTGAGCTTTCTTTCAACATCAAAACGCCGCCCAAAGAATTCCTCGAAATATCTCTCGAGTGGAGTTTCCCTGCCGTGTGGTGAACGGGGTCTCTGCGACTTTATTGTCGCTGTTGTCGAAATATGAACAACTGACGGCCTAACCTTGGCAGCCACAAGCTCACATAACTCTTCAAACGGCGCAACTCTCTCGTAGAGTTCGTCGATCCTTTTCTGATCTACATCCGGCATCGAATATGCCGACGAACTGAGATTCCAGCTTGAGAGTGTAGCCACAATCAAGAATGTGAGAACCGTTAGAAATCGCTCGTATTTGATCATGAACCTTTTCATTGCAGGCTCCTTTTTGTACAACAAACAGGCAGAACCTGGGCTGTGCGTCGAGCTGTCAAATCTGCATCCGCAGGACAATCAATTGTGCAAATGCACGAGCTACACTTGCCGGAATTCATATCCTTTCCGGTGCGAAGACACCTATGATAGTCGTTGCAGCTTTGTTCTGTCAAGGCTGCGGATGAGCCAATCACAGACAAATCGCCCCTGATATCCTCAATGATATCTTCGTCCACCCGGACTTCTTCTTCGGTGCCTGTCATACACACTGCTATTGATCGCTGGAGGACACACCTGACTTGTCTGGAAGACGCTGCTGCTGTGGGGAGTCAAGCTTGAGACGGGCTTCCATTGTAAACGTCAGAAGACGTGTCTGTGCTCCTGATCCAGCAGGGAGTAGACCGGCAGGCGGCTGAAGCATAGTGGAAATGAGACGAACCAAGTCCGGAGGGGCAAACGGTTTCTCAACAACATCAACTCGTGAAACATTCAGTTCCGACCGAACACGCGCTGCATCTCTGGCGGTAATCAGGACAACCGGTGTGGATATACCCTGTCGACGCACGCTTCTCAGAAGGTCTGCGCCGTCAGCATCTCCCAAATCCACGTCAAGCACCAAAAGGTCGATGTCACCGCGACTGAGCCGACTAAGAGCGGTCTCCGCGTCAAATACAGCCTCAGCGGGGAAACCCCGGCGCTCCAATAGCTCAGCCAAAGCTGTGGCAAGGGATTCATTATCATCGATCACAAGGATTCTTTGAGAAACGACCATGCTTTTCGCCCGTCCGTATTGCTCTTTGACAGAGAAGCCAGATTGAATTGCTGACGGCACGCTTCAATCCAACATCAAGAGGCTCACAGAGGTCCTCTTGCGCAAAGACTCTTTGCAGGTGCGCTGCAAAGTTCGTACCGTAAGCGCCCTCATCGGCCAAGATAGTTGCACGCCCCAAGCTCTGCCTGAGTAACCCCTTACAATTACTATCGTCCACAGTGCTGGCGCTTGCCTTTTTGAAAGGCCGGCTATAGACTGTCATATTGACGCAACACAGGAGAAAAACCTGTCAGATATTGCGGAGTTACCGCCTGGACGGAAAGTTGACATGCTTCAGAAGATGTCAAATGCCGACATCCCTTCACCTCATTCGGCTCAACCTCTGCTGTCTTCTCGACGCTTGGAGCTTTTGAGCCTGGCTCTCATCCTTTCACTCTCCTTAGGCCTGCGCTTGTGGGGCCTTGGCGACAAGTCTCTCTGGCTCGATGAGGCTGCGAGCGTCACGATTTCTCGGCTCCCGCTGAGAAAAATGTTTCAAGGCATTGCAGCACATGATGCCCATCCCCCGCTTCACTTTGTGGTCCTGAAACTCATATCATCTGCGCGACTTAGCGAATGGCTCGTACGCCTTCCTTCGGCTGCTGCAAGTGTCGCGGCGGTCTGGATCGTATACCTTATCTCTCGTACGATCCTTGGCGCAAAAGCTGCTCTTGTCTCGGCATTGCTCATGGCTGCTTCGGGCTATCATGTTTACTTCGCTCAAGAGGCCCGTCTACATTCTCTCGTGACATTTCTGATTCTGCTGTCATGGTATTCCTACATTGTCAACTGCCTGAGTCAAAAGAAGAACAGTTGGTTCTATTGGCTATTGTACGTTGTTGCCACCACCGCCTCCTTGTACACATACTACTACGCGGCTTTCAGCATCGTCGGCCAGGGAATCGCTACAGTAATATTTGCCGTGAAAGACAGAAATGGGAAATACTGGAAGGCATGGGCCATTTCCGCAGCCGTCTCTGTCCTATTGTTTCTGCCGTGGATGCCTGTGCTGTGGCAGAAGATGCGTTGGGCAGCAACTTCGCCATCTGCCTTGTCACAAGGATGGGTGTTTGGCGGCTGGACTCTTCTTGAAACGCTTCAGGAATTCATGACTGGGCACCAGCTCCTGGCCAGGGAACAGCATCTTGTTGCGCTCTATTTCATATGTGTTGTCATATTTGTATCTGCCCTCCTGCTTCTTTCGAAGAAGCAGAATCAACTCATCATATGCGCATGTGCTCTGTTGGTGCCGTACATATGTGTTGGCCTTCTGCAATTGACACCTCATATTTTCGAGTCAAAGCATCTTATCTACACATCGCCTTTTCTGTTCATTCTGGTGGGGAGTCTGTGGTCGACATCACGGTCAAAGCTCTTGCCAGTCGTAACGAGCATTGTCCTGCTGTGTACAAATACAGTCGCACTCTGGGAATACTACGCGCCATCATTTGAAAAAGAGAACTGGCGGGGGATAGGGACTTTCATAGAGACGCACTCCAAACCGGGGGATGCTCTATGTCGTAACCCAGGCTTTCTCCACTTCCCCTTAAACCTCTATCTGGAAAGCGCAATGCCAAGGGTCCCGGCATCGCTCGCGGATAAGGTCGATTACTCAACTCTCGAACGATCAATCAAACGCGTTTGGCTTGTTCAGAGCTTCAGCAGAATTTCGATGCCAAATCCGGCCATTGGAAAGTGGTTCGAGAAGAACTGGAAGCGTGATTCCATAATAAAGTCCAGCGGATTCCTTGGCACGATATACGTTGGACTATATGAACGTCCCCCTAGACTAGATCAAGGGAACAATGAAATAGAGCGCAACAACAACGACAAATGAAGCTGTCGTCGTTGAAGCCCAACATGCATTTGCCAAGTCCCGGTCCAAGTTGAAAAGTGTCGAGACCACGACAGCCCAGATCGCGACCGGCATCGATGCTTGAATGAGTACAACGCGCGGAATATCAGGTCCAAACCCGAAGAACAGATTGGCAAGGTAGAAGAGACCCATCCCTATCACGGGACTGACAAGAAACTTCAACGCACACGCTACCAGACTCTCTTTCACGTATTTCAGACTCTTTCCAATGTGAACGCCGTAGCCAATCGCCAGTGATGAAATAGCCACATCAATGTAAATCCCACTGGACAGGGCAATAGTAAACCCGCGAAATTTCGGAACACCTGAGAGATTCAAAATCACCCCAGCAATCAAACCCAGAGTCGGATTACGACTGAGAGGACTGCTCAGGTACTCCCGTATCGCTCCCCCAACGGAAAGACTCGCTCCCGAGCCGTAGTGACGAGCGATATTGAACATAATCGTGACAGCGAAAGGAAGGAAATAGAGGCAATAGGTGATACCCATAGACGACCCTTGGGCTCCCAAGAAAAGAAAACACACGAATGTCCCCATGGTCGTTCCGATATTGGACATCATGGAGCAACATATCAGTGCTCCTCTCTGCTCACCCTGCATCCTGAGAAGTCTTGCCACCGCCCAGCCGGGAAGAAACATGAGCAAAGCCAGTCCAAGACCCAAAGCGGGCAAAGCAAGAATGTCCCCGAAATTCGACAGGTCCAGATTCCACATGATTAGAACCAGCACGAATGGTTCACAGTAGCTCACCACAATCCTGAGAATCGGACGACTGATATCGGTGCGGAAAATGTCCATACGCCTAAGGACATACCCAAGCCCAAGCGTTAGATACACAGCAAGAATAATGGGCAGGAATGGCTCGATAACGGAGAGAACTTGGGCCATCAGAGATCTGCAAAGTTCTTCAGCATTCTCAGTCCGACTTCCTGACTCTTCTCAGGATGAAACTGGGTGCCAAAGACATTTTCTTTCCATATAATCGAGGTAAATCGAATCCCGTATTCTGTTTCACCCGCGGTTACTTCCGGATCTGTTGGCACAACATAGTAGGAATGATCGAAGTATACGTAGGAACCGTCAGCGACGCCTCGGAGCAAAGGAACGTCACCTTTTCCGAACAACTGATTCCATCCAATCTGAGGTACTTTCAACTTGCTGCCGTCAGGCGCAGTGGTGCCGAATTTCACAACGCGTCCTTGAACGATTCCGAGACCCTTGCACAGTCCGTCTTCCGTGCTTTCATCAAAGAGAACCTGCAGACCCAGACAAATGCCGAGAAACGGCTTGCCAGCCTCGACGGATTCCTTGATCACTTCGACAAGTCCAGCCTGCGTCAGGCCAGCCATCGCATCTTTGAAAGCACCTACCCCAGGCACAACTACCTTTTCCGCGCGGGACACCGTTTCCACATCTGTGGCGAGAACAGCATCTGCCCCAACATGTTCGAGCGCCTTCTGAACACTTCTCAGATTGCCCATCCCGTAGTCAACAACAGCTATCACATCTCACCTCACGCGAACCAATTCGCTGAACCACTGACTATACGTCGAGAGAATTCCAAGAATCTCCGCTTGATACAGCATCACTGCCAATGAACCCAAAGACAGGTACGGTGCAAAAGGAATCCGCGTCCGTCGCCATCTTATCAGTATGATGGTGCCAATGATCGAGCCCAAAAGACATGCCACGACAAACGAAAGCATGACAGATATGGGTCCAATAATTCCGCCAACCATCGCCATGAACTTCACGTCGCCCTCCCCCATGGCTTCCTTGCGGAAGAGCGTCTTACCAATCACACCGGCAGCATAAATCGTCCCACCGCCAGCAATGACGCCCAATACAGAAGTCAACAGAGCCATCGGTCGATCGCCAAGACAAGAGCTCGTCTGCCCGAGACCGGGGTAGATTCGCTGGGCCAGCGTCAGGAGATGGCTGCAATCCATCGCGGATGGAAATGACAATGCCACCAACGGGCCAACAAAAATACCGGGAATCGTAATCTCGTCTGGAATAATCTGCCGCTTAAGATCTATCAAGGTGGATGCGACAAGAGCTGCCGCCAGCATTACAAATGCAAAGAGGCGAGCATAAGAAAAAGCGGCTGAATCTCTCGAAAGCCTGTACAGAATCCAGCAGAAAAGGGCCCCTGTCAGAGCCTCGACAAAAGCGTACTGCGGTGAAATCCTCACCTTGCATCGACGACATCGCCCAAAAAGCAATAGGTAGCTGAAGATCGGGATGTTGTCATACCAAGCGATTGGCTCACAGCAAAATGGGCAGTGTGAAGGCGGTGTCAACAGAGATCCACCTCGAGGCAATCTGTAGATCACCACATTCAGAAAGCTTCCAACAGCGCTTCCCAATGCAAATGTGTAAACGTACTTCCACCAAGGTATCATTTCAATGACCTTTGAAGTTCTCAAGGCTTCACGTTCCGTCCGATTCGTGGCATTCTATCACGAAGTTTTCAAAGGATTCAAACCGTCGAAACAAACCTGAAACAAGCACGGTTCTTTTCAGAAGTAGTCTTTTGTAGGTAGAATGTACACATGACAAGACAATCTTCACGACCAACATCCAATACCCAGCTTCGGGCATTTCTTCCGATGTCTCGCCAAGAAATGGACGCACGGGACTGGGAGGAACTCGACATACTGCTCGTCAGCGGTGATGCGTACGTTGATCATCCGGCCTTCGGAACAGCACTGATCGGACGTTGCCTCGAGTCCAAAGGCTATCGTGTGGGCATCATAGCTCAACCCGCCTGGCGTGATCCACAATCCGTTGCCACACTCGGATGTCCCCGCCTTTTTGCTGGAGTCACGGCGGGGGCGATGGATTCAATGCTCAATCTCTATACGGCGAACAAGAAACGTCGCTCTGAAGATGCCTACTCACCCGCCGGCCGAAACGATCTCCGCCCGGCGAGAGCAACGATCGTGTACTGCAATCTCTTGCGGCAGGCTTTCCCCGGCCTGCCACTCATAATCGGCGGCATCGAAGCCAGCTTGCGACGGTTTGCCCACTATGACTACTGGGACGATCGAATTCGTTCTTCGATACTACTGGACAGCGGCGCCGACCTCCTCGTATACGGGATGGGGGAAATGCCCGTTCTGGAAGTAGCCAGACGACTATCACGCTCCGGGAGAAAGACTGATCTTCGTTTCATTCCCGGCACCGTCTTTGCAGGCAGCGAATCAGATTTGCCGGGAAAAGAGAAAACAATTGCCCTGCCGTCACGGCAAGAAATCCAAAGCAACCCAGAGAAACTCGTCGATGCGGCAAAGCTCACAGTCGCTCACTCAAATCCTTATTCAAAGGACTACATCGCACAGGAGGATGGAAATCGTCTGGTCATCAGTGTCCATCCACAGCGACCGCTGAAAACAAAGCAGCTCGACGCAATTTACGACCTGCCATTCACTCGTCGCGCGCATTTTTCTTACAAGCTGCCTATCCCCGCTCTTGAAACCGTACGGTTTTCGATTACTGTTCACCGAGGCTGCTACGGAGGATGCACATTCTGCGCTCTGGGATTGCATCAGGGAAAAGCAATTCAGTCCAGATCAATCCAATCGATCACTCGTGAGATTGAACGCCTCAGTACGTTGAAGGGATTTCGAGGTATCATCACAGATCTGGGCGGCCCAACAGCAAACATGTACGGGACGGGCTGCACAGAACCCGAGCAGATGGCCAAATGCAAGAGGGCGAGTTGCCTTTTTCCTAAACCGTGTCGGCTTCTGAAATCCAGTCACGAATCATCTCTTTGCATGCTGAAGGCTGTGCGAAACCTGGATTGCTTGAAGAAAGCTTTCATCGCATCTGGAATTCGATATGACCTGGCACTCTTGGATCCACAATACATTGACGAATTGGCGTCGCACCACGTCGGCGGTCATCTAAGTGTTGCACCGGAACATTGTGTCGACCGCGTGCTGAGCCTCATGGGAAAACCCGCAATAGGTGTTTTCGAGAGATTTATGGTCGATTTCAAGAAGGCGAGCCAGCGAGCGAACAAGGAACAATATCTTATTCCGTATCTATTGTCCGGATTTCCGGGTTGTACAAATCGCGACATGACTCAAGTCCAACGATACCTGAGTGAACATCGAATGGTGTCTCAGCAAGTGCAAGCCTTCATCCCCACGCCAATGACTAGGGCAACCGCTATGTTCTACAGCGGCAGATCGCTCGCGGGCGACAGAATATATGTCGCCCGAACGGCGGAGGCTAGGAAACGGCAACATCGTCACTTGACCACCGAACGTAGAAGCTTTATCCGAAAACCACGATCGAGTCACCGGAAACGTCGCTGACAGATTCTGGTGCAATTCAATTCCACTTCCCGCATGTTTCCCCTACAATAGCTTCTCGAAGTTACGGGCAATGTGGGCGTTCCCAGCTCTTCTATTTCAGAAAGATGCCCTTCCACTTCGACTATTGGAGCTTGCAGCAAAGAATGAATCTTTGGCGCCCAATTCGATCCGGCTTGATCGCTGCCCGAGCATACTCTTTTCCTGCTTCGACAGTTCCGGTGTTCGTAGGTGCTGCGTATGCTTCGACAATCAGAAGACTCAACAGTACTGAGATTGCCTGGTTCTTGTATACATGGGTGGCTGCAACGTTGCTTCATGCCGGATGCAACCTCATCAACGACTACTACGACTGGAAGAATCGTGTAGACGAAGATCATGATCTGCGTTCCAGCGCTGTCGACGGAACCAGCGACTCAGTGATGAAAAGTATTCGTCTGGGTGGCCTCGTCTGCCTGGGAATCGGTTCCTTCATCGGCTTGGACATTGCGATCGAACGCAGCTGGTCAGTCCTTCTCATCGGCACCATCGGCGTAGGAATAGCCTATTTCTACACAGCTCGCCCATTGGGGCTAAAGTATCGGGCACTGGGAGAGCTGGCCGTTTTTCTCGGTATGGGTCCTTTGATGGTTTTCGGCACGTTCATCGCAATCCGGCAAGAATGGAACAAAGAAGTGTGGCTCGTGTCAGTACCGATTGGATTGATGGTCACGGCGATTCTCTATGCAAACAACCTGCGCGATTTTCGCAATGACGCTTCAAAAGGATTCGTCACACTCCCCATGATCCTTGGCGAAAAACTTGCGCCGTTGTTTTTCTATTGCCTAATCGCCGGGGCCTATGTAATACCGATTGTCTTCGCCGTAATGACTCGTAGCTGGAGATGGCTGCTGCCGCTAGTCTCAATGCCGCTAGCATTGAGAAGTGTGCGACGTATCCGCAGAGGCTTTCCTGACTCTCTGGATCTTCTGCTGAATATTGACGTAGTGTGTGCCAGGTTACACCTGGTCTACGGCATCCTCTTCATCATAGGAATCAACTAGTCTGTGCCATCCCTATCAGGAACAATGCGAAGCCTTTGTGACACAGCTGTTATGCCCCCGTCACCTTTTGGATTTCGTCGTACATTGCCAAGATATTTTCCAGGGGTGTACCGCTCTGTATATTGTGACATGGCCCGATGACAAATCCTGTGCCGTCGCTTCCCAGTATACGTAGATTTTTCCTGACCTCGGCGCGGACAGCATCGGTTGTTCCAAAAGGAATGATCTCCTGATTCTCAACACTACCGTGGAAGCATATTTGTTTGCCGAACTCACGCTTCAGCCGTTCGAGATCCATCCCGGGACATTTCCATTGAATCGGATTGAGCACATCTACTCCCATCTCGATAAGATCAGGAATCAACTCGCTCATCGCACCGTCGTCGTGATGAAACACACGCAAGCCGTAACTCTTTGCCAGCTTGATAGCATTCCGATAGTGGGGCCAGAAGATCGACCGGATTGTACCTGCGCTCATCACCAAGTTGGCTTGAGAGCCAAAATCATCTGTGACCTGCGTGATGTCCAAGTAACCCTTCGTTGCTTCGAACAGAAGACGGTGCTCCTCAAGACGGTACTTCGCCGCGCGATCAAGAACGGCCTCGACAAGTTCAGGTCGTAACGCAAGATTCATCAATGCCGTTTCCTGGCCGAACAGCATGCAGAGGTCATAGAACGGCGCTTGATACCCAGATATTGTTGCGCGTCTGGTGGAGAAGTCTTTGCAGGTCTCGGCAGCTTCTTCAAAGTCGTAATCGGCAGGGTCTTCCCAGTTGAAATCATCCAGCTCCCTGATATCCGCAACATCTTTCAGCGGGCAGTGGGTTTGTTCAATGTATGTTCCACCAGTAGGCAAGACCTGTTCTTCAAAACGCGTTCCCCAGATACCCGCTTCTGTGCCATCAGGAAGGCTACGGTCTTTGCCAACATACCGTGTGCCAAAATAGCCCATACCGTCGACACCCAGGCAGTCGTAGACGGTCTCCTGTCCCTCAACGTCGAAGTGCTCTTCGAGCGTACGCAAGACTTCAGCCGTACACCACAGGTCTGAAGGAATGCGGTCAACCGCCTTTCTATCGATGGCAGCCATCATTCTTTCGCGAGAGTTCATGGACATACTCCATTATTGGTACGTAAGATCGACACTATGAGGGCAAGATTGTAGTAAAGCTGGCACCGCAACTCAAGGCCCCGCATGAGCAAATCACGCGGCGGCAATCCCCAGGCAGATATGTCCATTTGGTCTAGTTGTCGGCCGAGCTGGCTTGCTTCTTAACTTCCTCTGCCAAAATCTTCATGTTGATGTGGGGAGCATCAAGCGGCACAGCACATTCGGGTCCGATGATCTCTATCCCGCAGGCGATCTTTTCCGCCACATCTGCCCGAATCGTCTCTGGCGTACCGTCTTTCACGATGTCAAGATTGCTGGTTCCGCCCATGAGAGCAAGAGAGTCGCCGGCAAGATCCTTGGCAGTTTTGGTTCCGGTCTTGGAGTCAAAATGGAAGCACTCAATCCCAGTCTTGCCGATAAAAGGTATTCGGTCAGAGGTGTCGCCACATATATGAAGGACCACAGGGCAGTCAAGCCTCTCTCTTAACTCGATATGCATGTCCTGCAAAAACTCCACATACGTGTCCGGTGAGCACAAATCGCGCGTCGCGTGATCGGCAAGGCATAGTGCATCTGCCCCGGCCTCGATTTGAGCCTTGCCAAATCTAACTGTCACTTCCTTCAAGGTCGCCATCGCTCGTCTTATCTCATCGGGATTAAGGACTGTGTTGATCAAAAACTCCTGAACGCCAAACACATGATAGCCAAGTGTCCACGGACCAAACACCTTGCCCACAACTGCGATCTCATCACCATGCCATTTCTTGAGCTTGGCGATTGCCTCAAGCGCCACTTTGCAGGCCGGCCTTTTCAATAGATCACTTGGGATCCTGATATCGTCGCCGATCTTGTACAGATGCTCCTTGCAGTCGGGCATCCTGTCGATCTCGCCCCAATCGTAGTTACATCCCATGGATGATGATCCATGAGCAACACTGAACAGTGGCATCACACAGTCAAAGCCCAACTCCGTGTAGCCAGCGGCCGCCAGTCGCGCCATCTTCTCGGAATCAGTATGTGCATCGGGAAAGTACACACCGGTCTTTTCCATGAGGTCTACAGTGACAATGGAGGTCACACTACCGGTCGACGGCCGAGGAACCGACTTCCGATTCAAGGAACACATGAAAATTTCGCGAGGTTTCATTCTCATCTCCCCCGTTCATTATGCGATAGACTTTCTTCAATGCCCACTTTCGACACGGGCACATCGGACTTTCTTAGTGATGCTCATAGCTTAACGAGCTGGAAGCGGAAACTCAATTCGCACGAATAATCAAAGGAAAGCCGGCGGAAGTTCCAACAGCAATGCTGAAACTTCCGCCGGTTCGGTTCAAAACACAAAGTGTACTCGACCCTACCAAGATTGCCCGTAGCAGGACGAGAAGTATGAGAGATCAGAAAAGTCGATCTTGTCGTCGTAGTTCCCATCGAACTTCGAATTGTACGTCGGATCTCCGAGAGAAGTCCCCCACGCAGCAGAGAAAGCTGACACTTCAGAGAAATCCACAACATCATCACCGTTCACGTCGCACTCCGTGCACGGCGGCGGGATCACTGTGTACGATTCGATATCGAGAAACAGACATGTAACGCCCTGTCTCATCCTTCCCCATACACGAACCCACTTGTTCAGATCACCGAAAAGCTGTGGAAGCAGATGCATGGGCGCTGAGAGCCGTGAGTGTCCTTCCAAGCAGGGGTCGAGACCAAATTCAATGTCTTCCATGCAAGAAGAGAATTGATTCCAATCGAGCAACCCAACAGCTTCCACAACCCCAAGTGTTGGCGTTGCCGTGGCCTCCGGTGTGGGGGTTGCCGTTGCTTCTCCGTAGCAAGTCAGCGGACACAGCAAGCTCATACTGACGATACACACGAAGAACACCAACACACAACCAACTGTACGCTTTAGCATTTCCTCTTCCCCCGTAAATGCCCAGGATTAGCGCAATAACTCCCTATTGACGGAATATCTGAATTTGCCACACCAACAGCACGGCCGTGATGCAGGAATACATCTCAAAGGTAACTTATCTACGGGGGCAATGCTGCATCCGACACCCTGAATGCACTCCGGGAGCCAACAGCAACACTGTTCTGGCAACTGAAGTATACCACAAATTATCGTAAAAGCTAAGACTTGCCGGAAAAACCCATTTCTTGAGAGCCATTCTACCTTACGAGGCCCACATCCTTGCTGGTCACCCAACAGGATCGCCCGTCGGACAGCTCAATTTGATACCAGTTGCCCCGGTCATCAAGAAGCAGGAATTCCGTCCCCGCGTGAAGAGGGTTTTCGAAGCTTGGTTGGTAGGTTTCGCTGTCACCTTTGCGGGCAACAACTTCGGGCGAGAGCACCACACCTGTCGGATTGCCGGCATCTTTGATCGTATCCATCGACAAGGAGCCCAATAGACACACGGATATGGCGCCCACTACCGCGATGATCCAGATGGAAGGGAAACGTCTGCTCAAAAGCCTGATCGATGCGAGAACCCAGATCGTGGCGAAAAGCACACAGAATGCTGCAAGTCGGACCTTGGCAGAGAAGTCGTAGTGCCAGAAGAACAGCGTTCGCAGCACCTTCTTCCGCGATTGCTCATCAATCTTGTCCATGCATCTTGAGCGTGCATAGCTTAGGTTCTGTCGGAGATTTGGATCATTTGGAATGAAGCGTTCCGCCCGCAAGTAGCTCAAGATGGCGCGGCCGATATCGCCCATTCGAAAATGCGCATTGCCGATATTGTAGTGCAGCCTACCGTTTCTTACACCGCCAATCTCGACGATCCGTTCAAACCTCAGGGCAGCTTGCCGATACAGAGCTTTCGCCTCTTCCGGGTCGAGAGTTTCCATATCAATTGCCTGATGGAACAGCTCCCTGGCCTGACTGAAAAGGTCAAGTATCTCAGCCTGGCTGAGTGGGCTGTCATCCTCGGCAAATGCCGGAAGCACCCACAGAACACACAATGCAACAAGACAACTACGCACAGTCAATCTGGAAAGGCATCCCTTCATCTCAATTCTCGCTCAAGTTTCTTTGCAAGGTCGAGTGCTCGCACGCCTAAAGATTCGGGGTCCTCTTCTCCCGCTCCGCCGGAATAGTGGACTGCTTCACATGATTCAAAAAACGAGTCGATAGCGCCGATCGTTTCCGCCTCGACGGCGCGATCACGCAGAGCACCGGCAACGTCAGACCCCGTCAACGAACCAGCAGATACACCCATTTTGCTGCCAAGATATCTTCGAAACGCATCAAGGACGAATCCGTGATGAAGTCGGCCCTCACCTGCCTTGTTGAGAGATTTCAACTCCCTCACAAGTTCCGCGTAGGCTCTCTTTGCCTTTCTCCGAGCAGGGTCCGCTTGGGAGCGTCGAACAACCATTGTTCCGACAAACAAGCAGACGAACGCAAGAAACGGAATACTTGTTGCCAGCAGCCAGTGGGGCGTCCGAACGAGGGTCATGAGACTGTAATCCTGGTTTTCCAGCACGCTCAGATGGTCTTCGTAGTTGTGCGCAATGCCTTCTGTCCACGCTCTCAGTTTGCGCTTTGCGGGTGCGATAGGTTCTCTACCTTCAGCATGATCCGCCGTAATAATGCGCGTGGAATGGACTGTTAGCGGAATTGGCTCTGTGCGGGCAACTCGGTATTCCCCGTGTTTCGAATCAAAATACGAGAGTTCAATCGGGG
>Ga0180433_10002997_pt1 | contig 25317 bp, 23 predicted proteins | sample SS_ome_8_FD_132980 | JGI IMG/M metagenome (GOLD analysis project Ga0180433, IMG submission 132980) | Hypersaline lake sediment archaeal communities from the Salton Sea, California, USA - SS_1_D_1 metaG | ecosystem: Environmental > Aquatic > Non-marine Saline and Alkaline > Hypersaline >... | reverse complement strand
TATGTGGAAATGTGGAAAGACTCTTCCCACATTCCCACATACTTTTTAATGCTATATATAAAATGAGTATCATCAACACCCATCCGCAGATTCAGAGTCCAGTATGTATCTGAACTTTTTCAGTAATTGTCTCCCGGCCAAAAAATCCCATCCAGGCTTCCCGGCCCCGGGGGAAAACCGGGCGTCCCCGATAGGATTTTTTAGGGGAATCTGCTAAAATAGGGCCATGCTCTCCCCTTCGACCGCTGACCTGAAATCCGCCGCCCACACCCTTTCCCGGCTGTCACTTTCCCGCCCGGTCCAGATCATGGAGGTCTGCGGCACCCACACCACCGAGTATTTCCGGAGCGGCATCCGGGAGTGTTTCCCCCCCCGCCTGCGCCTGGTCGACGGACCGGGATGCCCGGTCTGCGTCACCCCCAACTCCTACCTGGACCGGGCCATCCGGATCGGACGGGAATACGGGGTGACCATCGCCACCTTCGGAGACCTGATGAGGGTCCCATCATCGGACAGTTCCCTGGCCCGAGAGAAGAGTGAGGGAAGGGATGTACGGGTGGTGTACTCTCCTTTTGACGCCCTGCAGATCGCCCGCGCCGACCGCGGACGACAGGTGATGTTTCTCAGTGTGGGCTTTGAAACCACCATCCCCCTGGAAGCCGCCGCCGTTCTGAGGGCCCGGGAAATGGGGCTGTCCAATTTCTCCCTGCTGGTGGGCAACAAGCTGACTCCGCCGGCGGTGAACGCCCTGCTGCAGTCCAGGGAAACCCGCATCGACGGGTTCATCCTGCCGGGACATGTCTGCACCATCATCGGTCTGGACCCCTGGCGTTTCATCGGCGATCGCCATGGAAAACCGGCGGTGATCGCCGGGTTCCGGCGCCATCATATCCTCGCCGCCACCCTGCAGCTGGTGACCCTGATCCGGGAGAACCGCACCGGGATCATCAATGCCTACCCCGAGGCGGTACCGGAGAACGGAAACCCCCGGGCCCGGGAGACCATGAACCGGGTATTTGCCGTGGCCGGCGATCGCTGGCGGGGAATCGGCTCCATTCCCCGCAGCGGACTGCGCCTGCGGAAAAAATACGAGGGTTTTGACGCCCAAAAGAGGTTTCCCGTCACCGTCCCCCCCGGCCGGGAGAACCCGGACTGCCGCTGCGGCGAAGTCCTGACCGGGCGCATCACCCCGGTGGACTGTACGCTCTTCGGCAGGGCCTGCACCCCCCTGCGCCCGGTGGGGGCCTGTATGGTTTCTTCGGAGGGATCCTGCGCCGCCTATTACAAATATCACCGGTGAACCCATGGATGAAAAGATAAGATTGGCCCACGGCAACGGCGGAAAGCTGATGGGGGATCTGCTGGACCAGCTGATCCTGAAGATCCTGGGGGGAAAAACCGGTACCGTCCAGGGGGACGATGCCGCCATACTCCCGGTTCCCTCCACCGAACTGGTCTTCACCACCGATTCCTACACCGTCAGCCCCCTCTTTTTCCCCGGGGGAGATATCGGAAAACTGGCGGTCTGCGGAACCGTCAACGACCTGGCGGTGATGGGGGCCCGGCCGGCCTACCTCTCCTGCAGCCTGATCATCGAAGAGGGCTTTTTGCTCTCCGATCTGAAAAAGATACTGACCTCCATGGCCCGGACCGCCCGCCGCACCGGTCTGGCGATCACCACCGGCGATACCAAGGTGGTGGAAAAAAACCAGGCGGACGGTTTGTTCATCAATACCGCCGGAATCGGATTTCTCACCGGACGGATGCTGCGGCAACCCGTATCCCCGGGAGATCAGGTGTTGATCAACGGATCCATCGGCGATCACGGTATTGCCATCATGGCCCGCCGCAATGACCTTTCCGCCGGCAGCGGACTGGCTTCGGACTGCGCCCCGCTGTTTGAATTGATCGATTCAGTGGCCGACGGTTTCTCCGGAGCGATCAAGTTTCTCCGGGATGCCACCCGGGGGGGGGTGGTGAGCGTGCTCCACGAGGTGATCAAGGGCGGGCGACTGGGGGTCCGCCTGGAGGAAGACCAGCTGCCCTTTAAAAAACAAGTGCTGGCGGTATGCGATCTGCTCGGGATCGATCCTCTCTACGCGGCCAACGAAGGAAAGGCGATTATGATCGTGGCTCCCGATCAGGCTCCGGCGATCCTGCAGAAGCTGAAGGCCCATCCCCTGGGCAGAAAGGCCGCCGTCATCGGGGAAATCACAGACCGGTACCCGGGACAGGTGTACCTGACTACCAGCCTGGGGGGAAGCCGGGTCCTGCCGGAGGCCATCGACATCCAGCTGCCCCGCATCTGTTGACCCTCCCCCGGGATCTGATCGAAGACATCAGATAAAGATTACCGGCCTGCGGATCCGGTCCAGCAGGAACGTAGTATAGGCGCCGCTCTCCATGGTACTGGGACAGCGGCCCTCTCCCCGCAGTTGGGCCACTACCGTTTTTAGGAGGGCCCGCTGCACATGGGGGGGTTTGGGAAAGGGATACCGGACCTGTTCATCTCCGATGGTCACCTCCACCGGTGAGAATTCAAAGGTGGAAAAACGGATACGGCCCCGTTCCCCCAGGATCTCGATCTGATCCCGGTTATGACCCGGCGGCAGTGAGAAACACCACAGGCAGTGGGCCACCACCCCGCATTCGAACAGCAAAGTGGCACCGGTTACATCCTCCACCTCCGCCGGCAGGACCTGGCGAACCGGGAGAGCGGCGATCTTTTTCACCGGTCCAAAGAGGTAGTGGAGGTAATCCAGCTGGTGGGATCCCAGGTCGATCAGCAATCCCCCGCCGGATACCGCCGGACGGAAGCGCCAGGGGCGGGATTTTGGGTCCCGCAGCGACTCCGGGTCTACTGCCCTGCACAAGCGGAGATTCACCAGGCGGATCGGCCCCATCCGCCCCCCGTCGACGATCTCTTTGACCTTACGGAAGGACGGGAGAGCCCGGCGATAGTAGGCCACGAAGAGGGGAGTCCGGGCTTTGCGGGCCTGCCGGATCATGCGGCGGCACTGGCGGTAATTGAGGGCCATGGGTTTTTCCACGTACACCGGTTTTTGGTGCCGGAGGGCCAGGCAGGCGAACCGGCAGTGGCTGTCGGGGGGAGTGGCCACGTAAACGGCGTTGACCCGCGGGTCCCGGATCAGATCCAGGGCCTGGTCATGAACCCGGGGCACCCGGTGCCGGCGGGCGTAATCCCGGGCTTGGGCCGGGTCCCGCCGCATCACCGCCACCAGCTCTGAATGGGGAATCTTTTGCAGGGCGGGGCCGCTCTTGACTTCGGTCACATCCCCGCAACCGATGATTCCCCAGCGAACCTTTTCCATCGGGCGGTGTCGGCGGATCTATCCCGCCCGGATTTCCCCAAGGATATCATCAAAGGCCCGGGGGGGGTCGGGATGGGCGATGATCGGACGGCCGATCACCAGAAAATCCGCCCCGGCCTGGATTGCCCGGGCCGGGGGAAATACCCGTTTCTGATCTCCCCGGGCGGCCCAGGCCGGGCGGATGCCCGGCGTGACCAGGGTGATCTGACGGCCGAATTCTTTGCGCAGGAGAACAATCTCCCTCGGAGAGCAGACAAAGGAATCCATTCCGCATTCCATTCCCAGCCGGCACAGGCGGAGTACCGCCTGCTCCGTAGTCAGTGAAATCCCGGTCTCCTCCAGTTCGGTCCGGGAGAAGGAGGTGAGCACCGTTACTCCCAGAATTCGCAATCCTTCTTTTTCCCGGGCGGCATCCCGGGCGGCCCGGATCATCCCGCCACCGCCGGAAAGGTGGATGGTCAACATATCCGGACCGTATTTCAGGGCGGAACGAATTGCCCCGGCCACGGTATTGGGAATGTCTTTGAATTTCAGATCCAAAAAAAGCCCTTTCCCCCGGGATTTCAGATAGGAGATCAATTCCTCTCCGAATTGCAGAAAGGCCTGCAGGCCCACCTTGAAATACCGGGCCTCGGTCAGGGTGTCAATCAACCGGCGGGCCCGGGAGAGTTCATCCACATCAAGGGCCACAATAATACGATCCTTCATGGTTTCATCCTTCCTTGTATCTCGTCCAGGCGGGAGATCCCCAGACGTTCCATCTCTTCCCGCATCTCCCCCAGGATCCGCGCCGATGCGCCGGGATCCACCAGGTTCACCGTACCGGTCTGAACGGCCCGGGCGCCCACCAGGAGATACTCCAGCACATCCCGGCCGGTGGCAATGCCCCCGATGCCGATCACGGGGATCGATACGCTGCCCGCGGCTTCGTACACCAGGCGGAGGGCCAGGGGTTTGATGGCCGGCCCGGAAAGTCCGGCCACCACATTGCGAAACACCGGTTTTCGGGACGGGAGATCCACCGCCAGTCCCAGGAAGGTATTGACCAGGGAGATGGCGTCGCTTCCCCCCTCCTGGGCGGCCCGGGCAATTTCCCCGATATCGGCCACATTGGGCGACAGCTTGGTAATCAGGGGTTTGCGGGTCTTCTCCCGGATCCGGCGGACCAGCTGACGGGTATGTCTGGCGTCCTGGGCGGTGCAGCGTCCCTGCAGTTTCACGTTGGGACAGGAGATATTGAGTTCCAGGGCGGCGACCTCGGGCATGTCGTCAAAGATCCGGGATACCGCCAGGTATTCTTCATCATCCTCCCCGCAGACGTTGACGATGATGGGGGTGGAGGTGACCGTGGCCAGGCTTTGAACCATCTCCCGCAGCCGAGGGGCGCCGGGACCGGCCAGTCCGATGGAATTGAGCAGTCCGGCGGCGGTCTCATGGATCCTCGGCGGGGGATTGCCCTCCCGTGGATTCGAAAAAATCCCCTTCAATACCATGGCCCCCAGGATGTCCAGGTCAAAAAAGGCAGAGAACTCCTCTCCGTATCCGAAGGTCCCCGAAGCCGGAATCAGGGGGTTTTTCAATTGCATGAACCCCAGGTCCACCGAAAGGTCTACCATCGAATCGCCTCCAGGGGAAAAACCGGGCCGTCGGTGCAGGCCTTCCGGTAGCCATCGGTGGTGGATACCGCGCAGGAGTGACAGATCCCGAATCCACACCCCATCCGGGCCTCGGCGGAAAGGTGATTCTCCGCCGGCAGTTGATTCCGGAGCCGGTAAAGGGCCCGAAACATCACCTCCGGACCGCAGGAAAGGGTCGCATCGATCCGGTGCCGGGCCACCAGTTCCCCCAACTGATCGGTGACCCGGCCGCGGCGACCCCGGGATCCATCCTCGGTGCAATAGTGACAGGCGGCCAGCTTCAACCGGTCGATCCGGTCCGTAAGGTGCAGCCCGGACCGGCTGCGGGCCCCGTAAACCAGCACCAGGTGGTTGTCAGAGACCAGCCGGCGGGCGGCAAAAAAAAGAGGCGCAATCCCCCGGCCCCCGGCGATCAGCAGGATCCGCCGCCCGGAAAAAGTGGGGAATCCGTTGCCCAGGGGACCCAGGACCCGAAGAGTATCTCCCGTCTTTACCAGCGACAGGTCCCCGGTTCCCCGCCCTACCTTTTCATAATAAATCCAGACCCGGGAAGCCTTGTTCTCCACATTCATTACCCCGAAGGGACGGCGCAGCAGCGGACCGTAGGGACGGCAGGTGGCCACCATCAGGAACTGACCGGGTCGGGCCTGGCGGGCAACATGCGGATTTTCCAGGGCCATCAGGTAAAAATCTCCTCCCAGGGGCCGGTGTTCCAGTACCTTTGATACCGTATCCTTCATCTTCACCATTTCAACGCCGGCGGCTCATCGTTTCTTCGGCCTCCCGGCTGCGGCGCCGGAAATCGTATTGGATGGGACAGGTGCCGGTAAAGGCGGATAGAAGGGTAATAATCCCGATGGCCCCCAGCCAGGTCTGGTACACAAATCCCAGTACAATCACCGCCAGGGAAAAAACGATCCGGATATATTTGATGACCGGATTGGAATTGCATTTGTTCATCACAGATCCCGTGGATTGATTATACCCCATTGTCTGCGGTTTGGCCAATCCCCGGTCCGGAACCGGCGATGGAATCGGACCCGGCTACTCTTTGTCTTCGGTTTCGGGGGCGGTGATGTCCGTTTGCCGGGGCGGTGATTCCGGCGCCGCCATGTCGCTGCTCTCCTTTGCCGGGGCCGTTTCTCTTTTGCGCCGGTAAAAAGAGAAGACAAAAAAAGCCAGGCCGACCAGGAAGATAATCCCGGAAATGGTCTCAATATTCCGGGAAAGGGGTTCAAAAGCAACGGCGAGCAGGGAAAGGGCTTTGTTGATGGCGATCTCTTCCCGGGCGGTCAGGTAATGCTCCTGGTGGATGAAAAAACCGATCCACTGGGGCAAACCGAAGGAAAGTTTGACCAGCACGTAGGAAGAAAGGGCCGACAGAGAAAGGCCGGCTCCAAACCAGCGGGATTTTTCTCCATGGATCAGGGCGCCGGTGAAAATGATCGCCAGGGGAATGAGAAAGAGCAGGTAGATAAACACCATGGTGAACTTGAAAATATTGAACCGCAGGGGCAGGAAACGCAGGTCATCGTCGTCAAAATGTTCCACCACGGGCACCGAATCGGGGATATCGCCGATGTCCGTGGTGTTGAAGAGTTCCAGGGCCAGCAGGGCCTGTTGGGGGTCGGCGGGGCGGCAGGCGGGGAGGTCGAAGAGATCCCGGGGAAAAGAGAGGGCCGAAACCCAGTCGCGGGCCTCATCCTCATTGCAGGCGGGCAGCTGATTGAGGATGCCCAGGATGTAATCCCGGACCACCGGGCCCCGGAGTGACTGCTTGAGGGGTCTGAGGTCCAGCCGAACCTCCCGGATCGACTTCTTCCCTTTCAACATTTCGCCCACCTGCGCGAGCTTGGGCACCACTTCACCCTCCAGCCACTGCCCGATCCCCGACTGTTCGATCAGTTCGGTGAGGGTCATCCCGCTCTGGGCCAGGGCCTGCAGCCACTGCCGGGTATTGGGATCGGAAATCCGCAGGTCATCCTTCATCTCGATCAGGAGTTCATCCATCACCCGGGGAGTCTCCTTTACCAGTTTCTGGGGAACTTCCTGGTAGAATTCCGGAGACAGGACCGACTGGGAAATACCCGCCGACCAGATGATTCCGATCAATACCGGAACCCCGATGCAGAAGATGATGAACAGCCCGATTATCTTTCTTACCAAGGTCATCTTTCTCTCCTATAAAGACCATATTATGCAAAATGGAAACGAAATACAAGGCCAAAAGTTCTTGCCCCGGAAAATTTTGACATTCCCTCCCCGTTGAACTATAATTTCAGCAATTTCCAGGGCCCGGACGATTCCCTGTGCGCCTGAAGGACAGATGACCAATACCACTGAATATCAGAATATTCCCGGTGACTTCAACACCCGAAAGATGGCCATCGACTTCTTCCTGATGATATTCAGTTTTCTGGCTGCCTTTCTGTACAAACGCAAAAACCTGGAGATCGGGCCGGATTACCTGCGCCTGGTCGGGGTGATCCTGATCAGCTGGATCATCTCCAGCCTGCTGAGCGGAAAGTTCCGGGAGAACCCCACCGAAAGACGCCGGTTCAACCGGATGGAACCGCTTTTCACCTCCTCGGTCCTCTTCATCGGCCTGATCACCCTGTGGCTGTTCGGTCTCCGCTGGACTTCCTACTCGAGGATGATCATCTTCGGATTTTTCGGTTTGTATATCTTTCTGGAAATTCTTATTCTGTCGGGCAATTACCTGCCCTTTTTCCAGTATTCCCGGACCCGGCAACGTCTCCGTTTCTCCTACCTGCTGTTTTCCTTCGACCTGCTGATCATGGCCGTGGGGTTTTACCTGCTCAACTACCTGAAGTCGGGATCCATCACCCTGCAGAAATCCTACCAGCCCATCTTCATGCTGCTGATGTTTCTCTGGTTCATCTGCGGCCTGCTGATCCATCATTTTCAGATCCGCCGGGAGAGAAATTATCTGCGGGCCATCTATCCCCACCTGAAATCCGCCTTCGTGGTGATATCCATCGTATCGGTGATCGTCTTCGTTTTGAGAAGCGGCTTTTCAAGGATCATGGTATTCGGATCCCTCGCCCTGGTTACCGTACTGGAACTGCTCTTTGTTACCCTCCATTACCTGGTTTCCCGGCTCCGGCAACTGGATCCGGTGGAAGTCAGCCTGTTCAACGCCCCGCTGCTTTCCCAGAACGGGATCGTGGAAGAGGCAGTCAAAAAGCACCGCTACAGTACCGAGCGGATCTCTTTCGGGAACAAGGGATACGGTTCCGCCTTTTTTAAAAAAAAGCTGCAGAACGTATATCTCCATAAACAGCCCCGGTTGTTCCAGTTGATCGACCAGACCGTCGAGCTCTCCTCCATCGATATCCTGCGGGCGGAGTTCGTTCACCACTCCCGGAGCGATTACCTTGAGGACTACACCGATCAGGGCATGGAAATCCTGATCAACACCCGGCCCCTCAACCGGTTCGGCGCCATCAACCCCTACCTGCAAAAGGTCAACCGCAAGCTCCGGGAGAGGGGGATATTCGCCGGTGTCTTTGAGCCCTGCGAATACCGGAAGTTCTATTTCATGCAGCGTTATCCCCTGCTGCTGGCCAATTTTCTGTACTTCTTTGATTTTCTCTGGCACCGGGTGTTCGCCAAGCTGTTTATACTGAAACAGATCTATTTTTTTCTGACCCGGGGAAAAAACCGGGTGATTTCCTTTGCCGAAGGCCTGGGCCGTCTTTACTTTCACGGTTTTGAGATCCTGACCCTGGGCAACGAGGGCCATGTGGTCTACTTCGTGGTCAAGAAGGTGTCCGGACCGCTGGCGGGAAAAAACCCCTCCTACGGGCTGCTCTTTCGGCAGAAACGGATTGGAAAAGAGGGGAAAAGCATCCATATTTATAAGATGAGAACCATGCACCCTTACTCCGAATTCATCCACCGCTACATCTATCACCAGAACCAGCTGGACGACAAGGGAAAGATCCGGGATGATTTCCGGATCACCTCCTGGGGACGCTTTATGCGCCGGCTCTGGCTGGACGAGTTGCCCATGCTGATCAACTGGATCCGGGGCGACGTCGCCCTGGTCGGAGTCCGCCCCCTCAGTGAAACCTTTTACGCCACCTATCCCGAAGAACTGAAAAAACAGCGAATCCGCACCAGACCGGGCCTGATTCCACCCTTCTACGCCGACCTGCCCCGTTCCATCCAGGAGGTCTACCGTTCGGAGGAAAAATACCTGGAAAAGTATTTTCAACACCCCTTCAAAACCAAGTGCCGGTACCTCTTCCGGGCGTTGAAAAATATCCTTTTCCACCGGGCCAAGAGCAGGTGAAACCGATGAACATACCGAACAAAATCCTGATCCGGGTCACCCTGGTGCTGGTGGCAGCCGCCGGGCCGCTCGCCGGCCAGGATTTTTATCAAAACCTGCTGGAGGGCATCCGTCAGGATTACCAGATCAAACGCTACGAGCGGGTTCTGGACAGCCTGGAGATCGCCGAGTTCGGCCTTCGGAGCGATGCGGACCGGTTGCAAGAGGTGTACGGCTATTACCTGGCCACCTGTTTCCAACTGCGGCGGATGGAGCAGGCCCGGCAATACCACCAGCGACTTTTGGAAGATTCGGGCCGGACCCGGTTGCCGGTCGAAGACTTCCCAGACGCCATCCGGGAAGACCTGGCCATTGCCGACCTGCTCATCCGCAAGGAACTCCTGCGGTCACCGGACTGGGAACAGACCATCGGGTATGAAACCCTTTTTTACCGGACGGTGATGGAAAGCGCCGTTCTGGACAACGACCGCCTGGCCGGAATTCACCTCCGGCTCAAGCAGATCAACCGCAAAGACCGGCGCCGGGATTTTGTCACGGCGGTGATCGCCCGCCGCAACGGCCAGGCCCAAAAAGCCCTCTCGATGCTGCAGGACACCCTGGCCCTGCCCGGCATCGGGCTGCCGGAAATAAAGGACCAGATCTATTACCGGATCGCCCTGGCCCATTATGACCTGAAGCAGTACGTACAGATCCTGGAAGTGATCCAGAAGATCGAGGATCCCCTGATCATCCAGAACATCCAGGAAATCATAAAAAAAAATAAAATTTCCTCCGATTGACATTTTAAATAAACGATATTATAATTCTGACAAAGGCGGGCCCATGCAAAAGTACAAAATTATTACCGGCTGTATTGTATCTGTTTTGATGCTGGCGACAGGCGTTTCATTCTGTCAGGAAGAAGTCCCCACCGGCCATATCACCGGGGTCATCTACCAGGAAGACGGCGTCACGCCCCGGCGGAATGTCACCCTGGAATTCCAGCGGGTAATTCGTTCAGACAACAACAAGAAGATCGAATTCGAGGAAACTTATCTCTCCAGCACCACCGGAGGCGACGGCATTTACGTCAGAAAAGATCTCCCGGTGGGGGAATACATGGTTCAGCTTAAGAAAGGCAAGCGGACGGTGAAACTGAACAAGGTGGATTTCTTCGTCCGGATTTATGAAGACAGAACCATCCAGTTCTCCTTCACCCTGTTAAATTAGGAGGTACCCCTGATGACCAGAAAAAAGATATGCCCGATTGTGACCCTGATTGCCTTCAGCCTCGGTTTGTTCACCACCCCCCTGATCCCCCAGACGGAGGACGGCGGCAAACTGATTGGATTCATTTACAAAAGCGATAAGAAAACCCCCCTCAAGGATACCAAGGTCATCCTGGTCAGCCTGGACGGGAACCGCCGCTATGAATCCAACATCACCGATGACAAGGGCGACTACACCTTTGAGAACATCCCCGAGGGCAGCTACAACGTGTATTTGGAGATCAACGACAAGGAATTCAAGATCCAGCGGGTGGATTTCGTGGTCCACATTGAGTCGGGGAAAACCTCCTTCATGTCCTTCTCCATCAACAAACGCTTCCCCTTCATCATCATCATCCCCATCGGCACCCTGGCCTTTATCCCCTATTCCTACAGTCCCACTACCCGTTAGAACGGTCCGGAACATCCCTCCGGTATTCGAGGTTTTACCGGTGGGTCTCAGTCCAAAATATTTTCCCGGCAATGAAAAAACGGCAAAATATTATATAATACTGGTATAATGAAATTGACCGCAACCCCGCTGATCCTGGCCCTGCTGGCCGGTACCGGCCTGCATGCCCGGGACTTCGACCAGATCCGGGAAAACATCCAGCAGGCCGCCTGGCGTAAAATCGCCTTTGTGTACCTGGCGCCCAGGCTGGTCCTGGACAACCTGGGGTATAACAGCAATATTTACTCCTACGAACGCTACCAGACCTCCGATTACCAGGCCGACCTGGGGGGCGACGTCACCGGTTCCGTTATCCTGGGAAACCGGTTCATCTTTTCGCTGCGCACGGTTCCCTATTACACCTTTTACCTGGACAACAAGGACCTGGAAGCCTTCAACCACATCCTGGATTTCCAGGCCCACACCCACCTGGGCGGAATCAACCTGCACTACGGCTTTGAAAACCGCGCCATCCGGCAGCGCCCGACCTTCGAATTCGGCATCCCCATCCGGATGGTGACCGATACCCACCGGCTGACCGTTGAGATCGGCAACCAGGACCATTTTTTCATCCGCCTGAAGGGCCGGCGGCAGGAGTTCCAGTACCAGGATACCACCTACCTGGACGAATACCAGCCCCGCAGTACCCTCCAGCGAACGGAAACCGGCTGGGGAATCGGAGTCTACCGGGGAATCTTTTCCGATACCCTGATCCACCTGGACTACGAGCGCTATCAGCTCTCTTTCGCCTTCCTGGATGACCGGGACGGTACCGGCACGATCGGAACCGCGGGGATCGAATTCCCCAACGACGGTTCCATCACCGGCAGCCTGATCCTCGGGTTCAAAACCTTCGATCCCCAGAATCCGGACTATCAGCGTTTTACCAAACCCTACGGCCGGGGCCGGGTGGCCCTGCGGCTGATGGAACGGTTGCGGATCACCTTCGACTACCTGGCGGACAACCAGTATTCCTACTGGCAGGAACAGGTCTACTACGACCACCGCAGCGGGGAGTGGCAGCTGCAATATTACCCGGGACGCCGAATCCGGCTGGGGTACGCCTACCTGCTGGGCCGGCTCCTGTACAAAGACCTGGCCGGCGAAGAAACCATCCGCACCGACGAGATCACCTCCCACAGCCTGACCCTCACCTTCCGGCTGGGCCCCAAACTGGGAGCGGGGCTGAAATACACCCTTTACCGCGCCGATTCCGACCAGACCGGATTTGCCCGCGACCACAACTTTATCGGAGGATTTATCACCCATGATTTTTAAAAAAATATCACCCTTCATCCTGGCGGTTCTGCTGGCGATCGCCGGTTATCCCCAGGACCAGGACCGTTCCTACCGCATCGGCCCCGAGGACCTGATCGAAATCTCGGTATTCAACGTTCCCGAGCTGAACAAGACCGTGCGGGTATCCGAGGACGGCAGCGTCAATCTGGCCCTGATCGGCAAGGTCATGGTGGCCGATCAGACCCGCTTTGAAGTGGAAAAGAAGCTGGCCGCCCTGCTGGAGGAAAAATACCTCAAGAATCCCCAGGTGACGGTTTTTATCAAGGAATACAAAAGCCGTTCCATCTCCGTCATCGGAGCGGTGGTCAACCCGGGGATATACATGCTGTTCGGCAACAAAACCCTTCTCGATGCCGTGACCATGGCGGGCGGATTGTCCGAGAAGGAGATGGGAGTGGCGGTGATCATCCGCAAGTACCCCGACGGCACCAGCGACTCGATCCAGGTCGACCTGAACAAGCTGATGCTGGGGCAGGATCCCCGGCTGAACGTACCGCTGAAGGCCGGGGATATCGTCAATATCCCCATTAAGAAACTTTTGAACATTTACGTCTTCGGACAGGTGGAAAACCCCGGAGAAGTGCGGCTGGAGAGCGAGGGATCGGCCAGCCTGCTCCAGGCCATCGCCGCCGCCGGCGGATTCACCTCCCGGGCGCGCAAGCAGGCGGTCCTGGTCAAACGGGTGGTGGATGGAAAGGAGAAGACTTTCAAGATCAACGTCCGAAGCATCCTGCAGGGCCGCCAGAAGGATTTTCAGCTGCTGGACAATGACGTTGTCCATGTTTCCGAGAGCATATTGTAGGAGATCGGCATGAACACAGATGATACCCACCTGCAGGATCCCGGCATCGACGACGGGATCGATCTGGTCAAATACTGGAACATCCTGAAACCCAAAATCCACATCCCCATTTTTCTGGCAGTGGTATTTATGATCGGGATCTTTATCCGCACCTCCCTGAAACCGGACCTCTACTACTCCGAAGGAATGCTGATCATCGAACCGGAAACCAACGTGGTAAATTTCGGCAACGAGCGCTTTTACGGATATCGGAATGAGTATTTCAATTCCCAGATCACCATCCTGCAGAGCAATGCCCTCAAGGAAAAGGTCATGGCCCAGATCGGGGTATACCCCGGGGCCCTGGGTGTCACTCCCCTGGAGATGACCTACCTGGTCAAGGTCAGTTACGTGGCCCAGGAGCCGGAAATGGCCGCCAGGGTGATCAACACCGTTTTTGACACCTTCATCAAATTCAACCTGGAGTTGAAAACCCAGTCTTCCCGTAACGCCTCCGAATACATCTCCGAGCAGGTGGTGGCCCTGCGTTCCCAGATCAGCAAGAAAGAGGAAGAGCTGCAGGAATACGGAAACCGCAAAGAGATCTTCTACGTGGACAACGACCGCAATACCACCGTGGTGGAAAACTTCGCCGAGATCAACCGGGCCTATACCCAGGCCCGCATCAACCGGATCAACAAGGAATCCTATTACAACGAGCTGCTGGACACCCCCTTCAGCGATTACCCCGAAGTCAAGAACAACCCGGTGATCACCAATATCAAGTCGAGCATTTCCAGTCTGGAATCCAAGTACCAGAACAAATCCCAGATCTACAAGGAATCCTATCCGGAGATGGTGCAACTCCGGTCCGAGATCGAGAGCCTGGAAGAAAAACTCAAGGAGGAGACCCAGAAGGTGGCCCAGCGGATCCTCAGCGAGTCCCGGGCCGACTACCAGTCCGAGAAAAAACGGGAAGAGTCCTTGCAAAAGATGCTGGAGGAACAGAAAAACACCCTGGTCTCCAGCAAAACCAGCGCCATTTATTACCAGAGCCTGAATATCGAGATCAACAACATGCGGCGACTGCTGGATTTCCTTTTAAAAAGGCAGAAGGAGTCGCTGGTCTCCTCGCGTATGGAAGGGGTGGAGGTCAGCAACATCAAGATCATCGACCGGGCCAATCCCGCACGCCGGCCCATGTCCAAGGGACTGGTCAAGAAGTTGATCATGGCCCTGTTCCTGGGCACCGGACTGGGGGTGGGACTGATTTTCGGGGTGGATTTTCTGGACCGCAGCATCAAGGACACTGAGGATATCAAGACCTTCCTGAAGATCAGCCCTCTGGGCTTCATCCCCTCCACCAAGTCCAAAAAGGCCCGAAAATACTACTACAACTACAAGTATTCCAGCTACCACAAAAACGAGGATTTCCTCAATGAGCCCATCGAACTCATCAACCAGCGTTATCCGGATTCTCCCTTCGCCGAGAGTTACCGGAATATCCGGACTTCCATCCTGCTGTCCAATCCGGATCGCCCCAAGAAAGTGATCTCGATTTCCAGCGCCAAGCCCGGCGAGGGCAAATCCACCACCGCGGTCAACCTGGGGTATTCCTTCTCCAAACTGGGCAAGAAGGTGCTGCTGGTGGACACCGACATCCGCAAGTCCAACCTGCACAAGATCCTCAAGATCGACAAGGGCAAAGGACTCACTTCCTACCTGACCGGGGAAACCGGACTTTCCGAAATCATCACCAAGCTGCCAAAGATTCCCAACATGTACCTGATTCAGGCCGGCAAATACCTGCACAGCACCGCCGAACTGTTTCAATCCCAGAAAACCGAACTGATGATCCAGACCCTCAGGGAAAATTTTGACCACATCATACTGGACATGCCGCCCCTGATCGGCATCGTGGACCCCATCATCATCTCCCGGTTTTCCGACGGCGTGCTGCTGGTCATCTGGGGCGGAAGAACCCGCCGGGACGAAGTGGAAAGATGCAAAAAGGAACTGGACCGGATGGGCGTCAATATCTTCGGGGGGGTATTAAACAACGTCGATTACAAGCGCGAGAGCTACACGGCGGGATACATGTACGCCTACAAATACCACTACAAGTACCAGGAACGGTAACCCGGACCGCCATGATCGACCTGCACTGTCACATCATCCCCGGAGTTGATGACGGAGCGCCGGACATGGAGACCTCCCTGGAGATGGTCCGGATGGCCCGTGAGGATGGGATCACCACCATGGTGGCCACCCCCCATGTCAACAGCACCTCCACGGACCCGGGCCACCTGACCCGGATCCTGACCCGTTTTGAAAACCTCAAAAACCGCCTGGCCAAAGAAGGGATCGACATGCCCCTTTACCTGGGTTCTGAAATTTACCTGGATGAACTGATCCTGGAGAACCTTGAAAAATACCAGGACATCCTGAGTATCAACAACAGCCGGTACGTGATGGTGGAATTTCCCATGCATTTCGTTTACCCCGGTTCCACGGACCATTTCACCGCCATCATGGACCAGGGATACATCCCCGTCATCTCCCACCCCGAACGCAACCTGCAGATCCAGCGGGATCCGGCGCTGCTTTACCGTTTTTTGACCATCGGCTGCCTGACCCAGCTGAACGCCGGCAGCCTGAAAGGAGATTTCGGCACCGCGGCCATGCATTCCGCCTTCCTGTTTTTAAAAAAGAACTGGATCCAGGTAATCGCCACTGATGCCCACGACCCCCGGGAACGGGTCCCCGCCCTGGGGTACCTGCGCGATCTCCCCCTGGGGATCAGCCGGGAGAAACTGGACCTCTTGCTGCATGAAATTCCCCACGCCATTATCCATGACCGGGACCTGCCCTTTCCCGGCCCCCTGAAAGACCCCCGCAGCCGTCTTTTGAATCTCTTCTCTTTGCAAAAAAAAGAAAAGGAGTGAATCCCTTGAGAAAAGAATCTGTCCTGAACCTGCTGAAGGTCTTGATCCTGCTGCTCCCCCTTCCCTTCGGGTGTGTCGGGCGGTTTTTCAATCCCCTTTTCTCTGTCGTCATCCTGATTTTTTCCTGGCTGGCCCTTTCGGTCAAACAGGAAGACCTGCAGGTGATCAACACCGACCTCAAGTTAAAAGAGACCCTTCTCATCAAGAGGATTCTCCACCAGAGACAGATTTTTCTGTTTCTCAATCTGTTCATCCTCTTTATGGTCCTGCAGTTGATTCCCCTGCCCCGGTGGCTGGTGGAAACCATCTCGCCCCATACCCTGCAGGTCCTCTCCCGGCTACAGGAGAGCGAGCTCCCCCGGTTCCTTTCCCTCTCCCTCGTCCCCCCGGAAACCCTGGTGTATCTGCTTAAATTCCTGGTGATCGTCATCTTCATCATCGCCCTGTTCCGGATCCGGATGAGCAAGGGGGATATCACCTCCCTGATCAACACCCTGATCCTGTCCGCTTCCATCCAGGCCATATTCGGGTTGACCAAATATGCCCTGGGCAATGAGCGGTTTTTTCTCCTCTTCGGCCGGATGGAATCCCCCATGACCTTCCTGACCGGCACCCTGGGCAACCCGGATCACTTTGCCTTCTGGATGGAAATGACCATCCCCCTGGTGATGGCCATGTTCTTTCTGAGGATCCGGCTGTTTGAAGGGAGAAGCGGGCTCAAACAGAAGATGATCGGGGCGGTCAACGAGAACTGGCGGGTCATCCTCTACCTGCTGGTATTTGCCCTGCTGGGAACCGCGGTGGTGCTGTCCGGTTCCCGTTCCGGCATCGTTGCCATGGTCATCAGCCTGGTATTGTTCGCCCAGCTGTCCGTCTATTTCAGCTGGACCCGCCAGATTCGCCGGAAGATGAAATACCTGCTGATCGCCCTTTCCCTGGTAATCATATTCGTGGGGGCCCAGGACACGGTGCACAAATTTCTGCAGACCGGCGACCTGACCGAGGGTGGACGGTTCATCCGCTGGCCCAACACCATCTCGCTGTTCATGGATTTTCCCCTCCTGGGCAGCGGTTTTGGTACCTACCGGTACGCCTTTTTCCCCTATGACCAGCTGGACAAGTGGTCCCGGCACGCCCACAACGACTACCTCGAAATCCTGGCCGAAGGGGGGCTGCTGGGAGGATTCATCTTTCTGGGACTGGTCACCGTCCTGATGACTTCCTTCATCCGCATGTGGGCGCGCCGGCGGCATCCCCAGATGAAAATCCTGGGGAACGGCATCCTCTGTGCCCTTTTTGTGGCGGTTTTTCATTCCCTGCTGGATTTCTCCCTGCGCATCCCCTCCAATGTCCTGATCCTGTCCGTCATCTTCCTGCTGGGACTGAAGGTGGTCACCTACAAGAAGGAGTTTTCGCCATGAAGATACGGATTCTGTTCAAGCTGATAATCCCCCTGCTGGCGGTTTTTTTCCTTCTGCAGATGAGCGGGGATTTTTACCACAACCAGGCCCAGTCGAGGGAAGAAACCGGGGAACGGGAACCGCTTTTTACCCGGGCCGGGAAAATCTTCCCCCTGGACTCCGAGATCCTCTTTCAGCGGGGGGTGGAGATGTTGAAACAGGCCATGGCCGACAACGATCCCGCCGGATTTCTCCAGGCCAGGGATCAATTCCTGAAGGTGGTATCCCGAAATCCCTTCCATTACCGGGGGCAGTTCTTCCTGGCCAAGAGTTACTTTTTGCTCAACCGGATGAACAGCGACGATTTTAAAAGGGGCATCGAGGCCCTGAAAAAAACCGCCTACCTGAAGAAAAAGAACCAGGAAGTGGCGGTAAACGTGATCGAGGCGCTGCTTTCCCTCTGGCCCCACCTGGAAGAGGCGGACCGGGAGTATACCATCGGGATATTTCGCCACATCTCCACCGTTCTGACCACCCGGCCTTTTCAGCGGATCCTCGCCGCCTGGGATCGCACCTGCAAGGACCTGGTCTTTTTCGAAGAGGGAATGGCCCATCGACCGGACCTGTATCACTGGGTGGCGGATATCCTGGCCAGAAACCAGATCCACCTGGAAAAACGGTTCGTCTACCTGAAAGAGTACGAGAAAGACCAGTTCTTCAAGTTGAAAAACGATTTCGAAAGCCTGTCCAACAGCCGTCAGTTTGACTCCGGCGAGCTCTTCTCCCGCCTGTTGCAGCTGTACCGGTCCCTGAATTCCCGCATCCGGGGGTACCACCGGTTGGACAGCGATCCCGATGAAACCTTTCAACAGCAGGTTCAGGAGTTGCGAAAGGAGCTCATCTTTGCCCTGGTCCGCCTGCATTTTGAGGTGCAACGACCGGAGAATCACCGGGGACTGACCGATTCCGCGCTGGAAACCGCCCTGCTGGACTACCTGGATATCGCCACCCTGGAGGAAAAGGGGAAACTGCTGGAGATGCTGGAGAATCATTCCTTCTTCAACCAACAGGACCTGCACTCCTTTTACCTGCAGTGTCTGCTGAAATTCCGCAGTAACCGGGATGAAGAGGTGATGGCCGCCATCGAGGAATTCCTGGCCACCGTCTCCTTTGTCAAGGATCCGCACCTCCGGGACTACCACGCCCTCAAGATCCTGCTGGCCGATGTCTACATCAAGAACCGGTTCCTGATCCGGGCGGAAGACCTGCTGTTGGAAATCGATTCTCCGGAATCTTTCGGTCTGGAAATCGCCAGCCGGCTTGGGCAGATCTACCGGATTATCGGCAATAACCGGCCCGGGGAATCCCGGGACCCGCAGGTCCTGGAGGCCCTGGAAAACAGCCGGCGGTTGCGCCTGGACTCGCTGGTGGTCAGGCAGCGGGTGTATCCGGTTTCGGGCCAGCCGCTGGTCATCACCATCCCTCCCTCCACTCTCCGCCAACTGGAGGATTACCACCTGCTGCAGGTATTCATCGACGGCCAGCTGCGGTACGAAACCTATCCCCGGCTGCTCACCGGAGAAATCACCCTTCCCGTCGATGACCGGCGCAAACTGGAGATATTGATTCAGCCCCGAAAAATCAAGGCTTTCTAAGATCGGTGGCCATCCCCCTTCCGGTCCGCCCGCACTCTTTTTCAGCCCGCCGCGGTGATGCCCGTGAAAAGCGCCGTTGCTCCCACCGCAAAACAGTAAAAGGCAAAAAACAAGAGCTTCCCCTTCTTTACCAGGTACAGCATCCACCGACAGGCCAGAAGGCCGGAAACCAGGGCAGCCAGAAACCCCGTCAGCAGAGGCAGCATCCCGATATCCGACTGGGCGGTCAGGTTCCCCGAAAGCAGGTCCCTGAGATTGGCGCCGATGATCGGCAGTAAAACCATCAAAAAGGAAAACCGCGCCACCCGTTCTCTTTGATTTCCCAGGATCAGACCGGTGGAGATGGTGGCCCCGGACCTGGATATACCGGGGATCACCGCCAGGGCCTGGGCCAGCCCGATCAGCAGTGAATGACCGTAGGGAAGATTCTTATCGCCCGCCGGAACCATCCCCGCCACAGCCAGCAGCCCCCCGGTGACCAGGAGCATACCGCCGACCAGGATCACCCGGCCGGTAAACAGCGATTCCACCGCATCGGTCAGGAAAATCCCCACCAGTAATACCGGCAGCATCGACAGGCCGATCTTGACCAGAAACCGCGCTTCCTCGTTCCACTCCCACCGGCACAATCCCCGGATAAGCCCCACAATGTCGCGGTAAAAAACGATCAGTATGCTGAGAACGGTGGCCCCGTGGACCGCCACGGTAAAGGCCAGGCCGCTTTCGGTCTGGATCCCCAGCAGCGCCTTTCCCAGTTCCAGGTGGCCGCTGCTGCTGACCGGCAAAAATTCAGTCAGTCCCTGTATGATGCCCAACACCAGCGCTTCCAGCCAATCCAACTTCCTGTTCTCCTTGGTATCTTTCCAGGGCCTTCGCCCCGGGGCGGTATCATCGATACCCGATTCATTTTAGCACAAAACCGGTCATTTGGTACAACCCCCAGTCTTCCGGCATCCGGGAGGAAAATATTTTACTTGCCCGGTTTGATGGATTCTAGTATAATTGCTCCATGACCAAAGTGAAGCCATATCTGATTTTTTTCCTCTCCTGGCTGTTCCCCGGTTCCGGCCATTTCCTGCAAAAGAAGTACCTGAAGGGTTCGGTATTCCTGGGCGGTATTCTGCTTCTCCTTCTACTGGGGATTGTCATGCAGGGTAGCTATTACATCCCGGTGGATCATGATTCCGACCGTGACGGCTATACCAATTCCCAGGAACGCATCGAAGGCACCAATCCCCACAACCCCTTCGACAAACCCGATCCTTCCGTTCCCCCGAAACAGCCCCAGCCCCTTCATCCCCTCAAACTGCTGGGTTTTTTGGGAGATCTGGGCAGCGGCCTTCTTTTCTTCCTGATCAAGCTCTCCGGTCTCGGTCAGGGAGATATCTCCCGGGTCACCCACGGCTATGGAACCACCTACCTGGTGACCGCCGGACTGATCAACTACCTGGTGGCCTTCAACGCTTTTGACATCGCCCGGGGGAAAAGAAAGTGAATATCTTCAAAAGTCATTTTTTCGCCATGCTGGTTTACGCTCTGGTGGTCTCGGTCATGATCGCCTTTCTCAAATATGATCATTCCCGGGACATTCGCAGGTACGCCCTGAAGATCTTCCTCTACATGGTCTGCGGCGTTGTGGTTTTCAGCTGGGTGATGTATTTCTTTTAAATTGAATCTCCGGAACCGCCCAATATTCCGGGTTCTGCTTCCCCTGCTCACCTATCTTCTGATCCTGTACGCTTCTTCCCGGACCGGCGCTGCCCTGGAACGGATTGACCTGAAGATCCCCGACTCCATCCTGCACTTCCTGGAATATTGCCTGTTGTCCTTGTCCCTTCAGCCGCTTCTCCGGAATCGCCGTTTTTCCCTGGTAATCACCCTGTCCCTGGTGGCTTTGTTGGCGGGTATGGACGAGGGGCTGCAGAGTCTGGTCCCGGGACGTCACTGCAGCATCCGCGACGGGTCGATGGACCTGCTGGGGGGCGCGACCGGCTGGCTGCTGGTCCGGTGGTGGAAAAAATCCCCGCCGGCATCCTGACCCTCAGGTACCGGTTTCCTCCTCTCCGGGTTCCCGGGTACGGGTTTCGGAGCGAAACTGCAGCAGGATCTCCCCGGTTACCGAGGCCCCGAAGGGATTGCTGACCCGAAACCGGACAATCACCCGGGGGGATTTGAGGTCCTCAATCAGCTCCGGGGTCAGGGGCCAGGTTAACCGCCCGGAACCGGAATCCAGCTGGATTTCCCCGGCGGGAGGATCGATCAGTTCGTAGACCAGGTTTCCTTCGGTATCGGTTCCCGGGGGATAATTCCGCGGGTCATCCCGCGCTGAAATCCGGTATTCGAGCACGCCGGGAACCGGGGGAATGGTCACCGGGGCCAATTCCAGCAGGGGAGAGTAGGCTCCCACTTCCACCAGGGGGCTGTGGAGGATCTTCAGCACCTTGCCGGAACTGTCCACCAGCCGGACCTGACAGCGGATCCAGTCGCCGGCCTGCACATATTCCGACGGAAGTTCGGGTAAATCCAGTTCCGGCAGGGGGGCCTTGTCCCGGCTCCACTGGTACAGAAGGTCAAAATTCCCGGCCAGATCGGGGTCGAACACCTCCCCATTGGCGGTCAGCACCTGCGTCCGGACCGGCTGGCCGGTAATCACCTCTCCCACGAACCGCACTTCCTGCACGTGGGGAGCGCGGGCGGAAGAGGCGGGAGACTGAACCCGGGTGGGAGCCCGTGAGGAAGCGATTTCCCCCGACTGGCGATAATCGGGAGCCGGCCCGGAGCAGGAGATCAGCCCCAGGCACAACAGCGGCAACAGGACACGGGGATTCATTCTGATCATTGATAGACTTTGTATTTGTTCTCTTTCCAGAAAAGGAGGCCGAAGGAATCTTCGATTCCCACCTGGGGTTTGCGGTCGATGGGCAGAGACCCGATCTCGCCGTCTCCGATGTACAGTTTGTATTTGTTTCCACTCAGCAGACCGGATCCCAGAATCCGCCCCTTGGAGATGTTGGGCGCATCCAGGGTAATGGTGCCGTCGATCACGGAAAACTTGAAACTGTACACGTAAAGATCGCCGGCCGGATCACAGGTTTCATCGACGCCGGACCCGGCATCCGCCGGCGGCAGGTAAGTATTAAAGAAGAGGTAACCCCCGATGTAAATGGGAGCCGGACTGAAGAGCTTTTCTCCCTGGTAGGTGTCATGTATGAACTGGAAGTAAAAACCGTCCGGGTCGGTCAACTGCATCCGGCCTTCCGGTTCCACCCCGATCGGGTAATCGTAGGGGTCATTGGGGTCGGTTCCCTCGTCCTGCTCCTGGGAATCGGGGAATCCGTCCTTGTCGGTGTCCACGTTGTTGAAATTGCCCTTGATCGCGCTGGTGATATCCTGAAGATCACCGGGAGTAAAGGGAGAACCGGAACCGGTGAACTCGTCCTTGAAGACATAAAAATGGCCGATGGCGGACTGGTCGTTGGGGTTGGCCCGGTATCCGGTCCCCACGAACACCCAGACGTTGTACTCCGAACCGTACCCCACCGTGGGCGCGATAAAGATCGGCTGGCTGCTGAGTCCCTCATCGATGCTGGCATCGGTATCGAAGATCAGGTAGGGCTGCCAGTTCAGGCGGCTGGAACTGGTGATGTCGATCTTCCAGATCCGCCCCCCGATATCCGCCTGGTAGATGGAGTCGTAATAGCCGTCGTTGTCGTAATCCACCAGCACCGGCGCCGCCACCATGGAATACAGAAAATCGCCGCTGGCCCAGGTTTCATTGTTGTTGGTGGGAGAACCGTGACGAAACTGCTTGATGATGGAACCGGTATCGGCATCGAGGATGAACAGGGATTTCCCCTCCCGGTTGCCGCCGGTGCTGTCGGGAGTCAGTTCCTCTTCATCGTAGCCTCCGGATACCACCACGATATGGGTGGGTTCATCGCCGGAATTGAATTTGAATTTGATGGGGCCGCTGGCGGGCAGGGACATGGTCTTGCCGAAGAGGCTGTCGCTGGAGATGACATCGGTGCCGCTGTTTTTGAGGACCGTATCGTCCAGATTGCCGTTGTCCAGGGTTTCCTTGCCGATCTGCCACTTGACCTGCGGGGTGCGGGGGTCGGTGATATCCAGGCAGTAGTAAGAGTTGCCTCCCAGGCCCTGGCCAAAGACGGTAACCGTCTGCCAGTCGTCCTGGTTTCCGGCGTTGTCCACCTGGATATTCTTGATGACCGCCTGGCCGTCCACGAAGTATTCATGGTTGAGGTTGAGGCCGATGTCTTCCAGGTTGTGCAGGGAGGAGGGGGGGATAAAACCCCACAGTTCCTCGCCGCTATCGATCTCAAAACAGTGGTACATCCCGTCGTTGGCTCCCACCAGGATCACCTCGTCCCGGCCGTTGTAGGCATCGTAAAAGTCCTGGAAGGCGGGATTGAACAGGACATCGATCTCGTGGGGCGCCACCGAGACCTTGGGATCAAAGTGGAACACGTCCCCGAAACGGTTGTCGTAATCGTAGGGATTCTCGATTCCCGACACCACCTCGATGATCTGGGTCCGCAGGGCATCCTCGGTGGAACCCACTCCCAGCACTTCATGGGTGATATCGGGGTTGCCGTCGTAGAAATGCTCGATCCCGTAATTGAGCCAGGTAAAGAGAGTCCGGTTCCCGGAACCAGCACTGGAACCGAAAGAACCGGGGCCGCCGGTGTAGGAACGCAGGTCCAGCAGGTCGGGCACATCCCAGATGTGATTGATGGGCAGGCCGTTGACATCCGTCTCAAAGTCACCGTTTTCGTCGAGCTCATAGGCCTTCAGAAAACCATGCCAGCGGGCCTTGTTGGAACGGGGTATAAAGGTGGCGATGTACCCCCTCAGACCGTGGGTCAGGGAGTGCTTGGGAGCGGAAAAGGACGAAAAAGAGGTCAGCTTCTCCATAATCTTGCCCAGGATCTCCACGAACTGGTCTACCAGGGAATTGTAGTCGTTGGCCTGGAAAAATTCCCCGCCGCCGTGGGTGGCGGCCTCGGTAAGGAGGGTATTGGTTTCGCCGCTGGTGGTAAACCCGATGGTGTAGACCTCGACATTCTGGGTTTCATCCAGGTCGGGACGGCTGTCATGGTTGTACAGGTACTTGGCCACGTTGACGGTATCCCAGTCCGGGCCGCTCCAACCGGAAGGTTCGGTGTCGTATACCTGATGGATGTAACCCTGGGGAACGGTGAAAAAATTGTCATCGGAGTTGGGTTCCCCGTCGGAAATGACCACCACGAAATTCTTGCGGCACCAGAGGTCGCAGGGGGAATCGTAGGAACTGCCGCCGCTGCCGGTGCGGCTGGAATAATAGGGGCTGTCCCCGGCGAAGTACCGCCAGGTTTCGGCCAGGGCCTCGCCCAGGGGGGTATTGCCGTCGGCCCGCATGTGGTCCATGATGTTAAGCAGGTCCTGCTTGTCACTGGCGTCCTCAATATCGCAGATGGTGGAGTACTCGCCGTCGTAATAGGCCAGGTATCCGCCATTGCTGCCGTTGAATTCCATCATCCCGATCCGGACCTTGTCCTGGAAATCCGGGTGGTTGGTGATGCCCAGCAGGGCTTCCCGGGCCACCTGGATCCGGGTGTAGGTATTGACGTGGACGGTGGTATCGCTGAGGTCAAAGGTGCCGTAGTCGGCGAAATGGGAGATCTGGTTCCGCTGGGTATCGCTGGCGTCGTTGAACACCCATTCGAAGTAATCGTCGGTCTCGCCAGCGCCGTTGAACTGGTAACTGGAGGTGCTGGAGTAGTCCATCTTGTCGATTCCTCCCCAGAACTTGACCGCCCGGGGAAAATAATTGCTGTCCCGGCACACACAAAACCGTATATAATCCCAGGAACCGGAGGGAGTGAAGCGTCCCAGCTCGGCGCCGTTGCTGTCCAGCTCGCCGCCGTGGACGTTGGTCAGCCGGGCCCACTTGTTGCTGCCGTCATCGTAGATCTCGGCGATCTCCGCCCAGCCTTCACTCTGGACACAGTAAGGACTGTAGAGGATGGCGGTATCTCCCACCACAAAACTGTTGCCCCCGCTGCCCATCCGGTACCAGTACTCGCCGCCGCTTTCCACGCGTTCGTAACAGCCGGTTTCGTAGTAGGTGACCGGGGGAGTGGTATAGGCATTGCTGCCGTCATGCCAGCGGGCGATCCACTTGGTTTCCCCCCAGTCGTCGTACATCCCGCTCAGGCCGGCATCGTTTTCCACCGTCCCCGAACCGGTGCCGGG
>Ga0180433_10002996_pt1 | contig 25344 bp, 13 predicted proteins | sample SS_ome_8_FD_132980 | JGI IMG/M metagenome (GOLD analysis project Ga0180433, IMG submission 132980) | Hypersaline lake sediment archaeal communities from the Salton Sea, California, USA - SS_1_D_1 metaG | ecosystem: Environmental > Aquatic > Non-marine Saline and Alkaline > Hypersaline >... | reverse complement strand
CTGATCCACCCGATAGCCCTCGAAGTTGCCGATATCTCTCCTGTCGATGTGATCCAGACACTCGTAGACTGTTCCCTGAGGCTTGCAGATGTAAGGCCCAACCGGATAGTTGAACCCATCCGAATACTGCGCAAAACACTCAGAACTCAACAGAATAGCCCTACACCCAAAGAACACCAGGAACACCAGAAAAACTGACCTCTTCTCCATAGCTCCTCCTTCCATTTAATTCCCCCAATATTTCAAAGATCTAACTATCGCATGCAAAATAACCATATCAAAAAAATATGATCAAAATATTAAATTTTTATTAAAAAATCTATGATTTTTCTTCTTTCTTCTCAACCTTTTTTTCCCCTTTCTTCACTACCTTCTTTTTCCCTTTTTTATCCTGTTCTTCTTCCTTTTCCGGCTCAATATGATAGAAATTTTTGATACTTTTGTCTGTACCAAAAGCAACATTTTTTGTTTTACAATGCGGACAAATATAAACATACCGTCTCATCATCTTTTTTGGATTCTCAATAATTTTTTCACAAGTCTTGCAGTAAAAGACAATTTTTGAATCATTATCAGCCATATAGTATTAATTATTTTTATTAGTATACTCTACTTTATCCACAATTGTATCTTTTTCAATATTTTTATCAGGTTTATAAAAACTTCCCACTTCATATTCTTTTTTTGTTTCATGCTTTTCTAGTAATTGCTCAAGCGGTTGCTCAAAATCTTCATTGGTTAAGCCTTCAGTAATCTCTTTCTTTTCAAGACCCTCTTCCTTTTTGTCCTGAACCAAATCTTCTCCAACCAGATTATCAATCTTTGCAGTTACAAAATCTTGTTTTTGTTCAATATTATTCCTTATAGATAACCTTAACTTTAATCCACCAAGAATCATAAAACTTATCCCAATCAGGTTCATTATCATCCCGTAGCCAACCTCTTTATTTGAAATATCAACACCAAACTTTGAATGAAAATAGATTGAAGCCAAAATTCCAACCATAATTAACGACTGAACACCTAAAAAAACATTCATTGTCCCTTCATCAAAAGAAAAACGCGGAGTTCTAAACTTAAATACATGCGTAGCAATAAACCCTAAAGAAAATACAGAAAAAAGTGCAAGTAACACACCCACCAGATATCCAGGTCCGGTAATAGCCAAAAATTCATCCCCAATAATATTTTTCGAATTAATTACCACATACTCCTGATACCAAGGCAAAAAACAGCTTATTAGCACTAAAAAACTACCAATTCCTATTATTTTATGGTCTAAACTTAAATTTTTGAGATTTCTTTTTATATTTGTCATTTTTTGAAAGTTTTAAACTTTAATTTACTAATTTTTTAGCATTTTAATAGGAAAAAGTAAAGAAAAGAAAAACTTGTGATATAATCTACACAACATAATTTTTATAAAAAAATGAAAGATTTTCAAACGATAGGTATCATTACCAAACAAAATATCAATGAAAATTTAGCTACCTTAAAAAAATTAACAAAATACCTTAAAAGAAAGAAAAAAGAGATACTTTTTGATACAAACTCCTCACCTTTAATAACCAGAAAAAAAGGTCTTACCAGACATCAGATATTACAAAAATCTAACATGGTCATAATCCTTGGAGGAGATGGAACTTTGTTAAAAACTGCAAGCTATATAAAAAAAGATGTTCCGGTTTTAGTAATTAATCTGGGTAGACTCGGCTTTTTGACTGAAGTAAGCCCGGACGAATTAGAAAAAGGCCTCGATAAAATCTTCAATAATAAATTCAAAATCGATTCAAGAACACTCCTTCGAGTTACTGTTTATAGAAATGATAAGAAGATAAAAACATTTTTGGCATTAAATGAAGCGGCTATAAACCAGGGGGCTTTTGCCAGATTAATTGAGCTTAAAACTCACACAGATGATGAACTTATTACAAACTATATTGCTGATGGACTTATTTTTTCAACTCCAACAGGGTCAACTGCTCATTCATTATCTGCCGGCGGACCAATAGTCCACCCGATTCTTCCTGCAATGATCATTACACCTATCTGTCCATATCGACTATCTACAAGACCAATTGTTCTTCCAAACGATAAAACAGTAACTGTTGAAATAACAACTGAACGACATCAAAAATATCATATTGGCTTAACTGTAGATGGGCAGGAAACATTCCCTCTTAAATTTGGAGATAAAATTAAAGTTAGAAAATCTTCAAGAAATCTGCTGTTAATCAAACTTCACGAAAAATATTATAAAATTTTACGTGAAAAACTTCACTGGGGGCAATAAAATTCCTACTTTTAAGGGATAACTCCTACTCTTCTGCTTTGATTGCCGCTTGAGCAGCAGCAAGTCTTGCAATAGGTACTCTATATGGAGAACAACTTACAAAGTTCAGCCCAATATTATGGCAGAACTCTACAGATTCAGGTTCTCCACCCTGCTCACCACAAATACCAATCGGTAGGTCCGGTTTACTTTGTCTAGCCAAACTTACACAAAGCTTCATTAGCTCACCAACACCTCGTTGATCCAAACTTTCAAAAGGATCTCTATCAAACAGTCCATTTTCTAAATAGAATGGGATAAATTTGCCCACATCATCCCTTGAGATTCCATAAGTAGTCTGTGTAAGGTCATTTGTCCCAAAAGAGAAGAACTCAGCCTGATTCGCAATTTTATGAGCTCTCATACATGCTCTAGGCAGCTCAATCATAGTTCCAAAGTAGTATTTGAAATTAATTCTTTCTCCAAATTCTTCAATCACTTCCTGGACACAACTTTTTACCTGCATAAACTCATGAACAGTACTCACAAGCGGAACTTCAATCTCAGGAATTGGCTCAAGACCTTTGTTTGCTACTGTAATTCCAGCTTGTAAAATTGCCTTTACCTGCATTTTATAGATCTCCGGATAGGTAATTCCAAGTCTGCAACCTCTATGTCCAAGCATAGGATTTACTTCATGCAAACTAACGATCTTGTTTTTAAGCTCTTCAAAAGTAATTCCCAAAGACTGTGCCAAAGCTTCAATTTTCTTATCTTTATCAGGCAAAAACTCATGTAGAGGCGGATCCAAAAGTCGGATAGTCACTGGATACCCGCTCATTACTTCAAATATTTCTTCAAAATCTTTTTGTTGAAGCGGTAAAAGTTTTTCAAGAGCTTTTTTTCGACCTTCTTCATCATTTGCAAGGATCATCTCTCTCATCATTGGAATTCTGTCTTCTTCAAAGAACATATGCTCAGTTCTACATAAACCGATACCTTCAGCACCAAACTCTCTTGCAACTTTACTGTCTTGAGGAGTGTCTGCATTTGTTCGAACTTTCAACTTTCTATACTGATCTGCCCAATCCATAATTCGTTTAAAATCTCCGGTTAATTCCGGTCGACACATCTCAACTTCGCCTAAAATAACTTCACCGGTAGAACCGTTTAAAGTTATTACCTCACCTTCTTTTACCTCATAATCTCCCACCATTATTTTTCTATGTTTTTTATCAACAATCACATCTGCACACCCGGCAACACAACATTTTCCCATACCTCTTGCCACTACAGCTGCATGAGAAGTCATTCCCCCGGTTGAAGTTAAAATTCCCTGAGCAGCATGCATTCCATGAATATCTTCAGGACTTGTCTCTTTTCGAACTAAAATCACTTTTTCATCTCTATCGTTTGCCCAATCATAAGCATCATCAGCAGAAAAAACAACTTTTCCTGAACAAGCACCCGGAGATGCCGGAAGTCCCTTAGCAATAACATGTTTTTCTGCATTCGGATCAATATATGGATGTAAAAGTTGAGTCAATTTATCTGCTTCAACTCTAAGTACAGCAGTCTTCTCATCAATTAATTTTTCATCCACCATGTCACAAGCAATTTTTACAGCAGCCTGTGCAGTTCTTTTACCATTTCTTGTTTGTAAGATATAAAGCGTTCCAGTTTCAATTGTAAATTCAAGATCTTGCATGTCTTGATAATGTGCTTCCAACCTTTCTTTTATTTTAACAAGTTGATCATAAAGTTCAGGCATCTGTGTGCCTAATGTCTCAAGTTTTTGAGGAGTTCTTATACCAGCGACCACATCTTCTCCCTGTGCATTCATTAAATACTCACCATAAAACTCTTTTGCACCGGTACTTGGATTCCTTGTAAATGCCACTCCGGTACCTGAAGTTTCACCCATATTTCCAAACACCATTGTTTGCACATTCACAGCAGTTCCAATCAACCCTTTAATATTGTTAATCTTTCTATAAGTAATAGCTCGAGGATTGTTCCAAGATTTAAAAACCGCATCAATTGAATCTTTCAACTGAGTCATTGGGTCATCCGGAAAATCTTTTCCGGTTTTTTCCCGAATTAAATTTTTATAAGCCTGAACAACTCTTTTTAAATCCTCAGTATCAAGTTCAGTATCAAGTTTTACTCCTTTATCTTCTTTAATCGCTTCAAGTTTTTCTTCAAATAATTCATGATCAACACCCATCACTACATTTCCAAACATATTTACAAACCTTCTGTAAGCGTCATAACAAAATCTTTCATTTTGAGTTTTTTCTATCAAACCTAAAATAGTAGTGTCATTTAAACCAAGGTTCAAAACTGTATCCATCATTCCAGGCATAGAAATTGCAGCACCGGATCTTACAGAAACAAGCAAAGGATTTACTCTATCACCAAAAATTTTACCAGTCTGTTCTTCAATTTGGTTTAACTTTGTATTTAACTGTTCTTCTAGCCCCTCAGGATGTTTACCATTATCAGCAAAATATTTACAAACTTCAGTTGTAATTGTAAATCCAGGTGGAACAGGTAGTCCAAGATTTGTCATCTCAGCCAAATTTGCTCCTTTACCTCCAAGGATTTCTTTCATAGTTTTATTCCCCTCATTGAACAAGTAAACATATACCATTTTATTTTGATTACGATTTGTTGAAATATTTAGTAAAGATGGTGAAGATTCTAACGCTTCATTTATCGGTGGTGAACAGTTACAATTTGAATTATCCATTTCTATAAGTTAATAAATTAATTTACACCTCTGACCTTGATTATCTTTTCAAGTCTTTTAATTGCAGTGATAAATGCAGCAAGTCTTAAATTTGATTTAAAACTTTTTCCGGTTTTTGAAACTTCTTTATATGCATCAACCATAATTTTCTTTAATTTTTTCTCAATTTCTTCTTTTGACCAATAATAGTTCATCTCATTTTGCACTAATTCGAAATGACTTACTGTGACACCGCCAGCATTGGCTAGTATATCAGGTATAACTTCAATTTTTCGTTTTAAGAGGATTTTATCAGCTTCCGGGGTAATTGGACCATTTGCAAGCTCTAAAATAACTTTTGCTTTAATTTTTGATGCATTTTTCTCTGTAATCTGATTTTCTAGGGCAGAAAGTACCAAAATATCACATGGAAGCTCTAAAAGTTTTTCATTTGTAAGAATTTTACACGCTTGTCCTTTTTTACTTTTAAATTCAACTGCACTTTCTTCACATTTTGTAACATTACCGGTTTTTCTTTTGCAAACAATCGTTTTTTCAGTCTGAATTCCTCCTTCACAGTAAAGTCCACCTTTAGAATCAGAAACTGCTACAACTTTATATCCACCTTCGTCTGCAAAATGTGCAAAGTGGCTACCGGCATTTCCAAATCCCTGTACAACAACTTTTAAATCTTTTGGATTTAATCCTTTGTCTTTTATATATTCATTTAAAACAATAAAACCACCTTTTGCGGTGGCTGTTTCTCGTCCTTCAGATCCTCCAAAGTAGACAGGTTTGCCTGTTACGACACCCATCACATTTTCTCCCTTAATTTTTGAGTATTCATCTGCAATCCAAGACATTATCTGGCTGTCTGTATGAACATCAGGTGCAGGAATATCAACTTTCGGTCCAATGAACGGAGAAATTAATTGAGTGTATCCTCTTGTTAAAATCTCCAACTCTCTTTTTGAAAGTTTTTCTGGATCAACTTCAATTCCACCTTTTGCACCACCAAGTGGTAGCTTGCATACAGCACACTTAAAAGTCATTAAAGTAGCAAGAGCTTTCACTTCATCCAGATCTACCATTTTGGAATATCTGATTCCACCTTTATAAGGACCTGCAGAGTCGTTATGTTGAACTCTGTATCCTTTAAAAATCTTTACATGTTTATTATCCATCATCACAGGAATATTTACCTGAAGAATCCTTTCAGGATGTAGTAATACTTCTTTTACATCTTTTTTCAACTTGATTCTATCTACCGCTGTCTCTATTAAATCTATTGTGTTTTCGAAAAATGTTTTTTCCATATATGATTTTAATTTTTTTCAATGTAACTGTTATCCAAGAATATTTCAAGTATTTTCTGGGAGTATTCAGTGGGTATCCAAGCGGGTATACAAATGTATAGTCGATATATATCTGTTCGCCTATACACCCGACTACTCATTTGACTACCCAGTGACTATACAAATTTAACAGGTAAGATTTAAATTTTTTGTACTCAAAAAAGCGTTTTTTTAACGCTTCTTTGAGTCATCTTTATTTTTGTTTCAGAGAAAAAGTATTTTTGTGTTTATTTTCTCCAAAAAGAAAACCATTTTTTATTTTGTGATGTTTCAAGTACTTTTACATTATTTTCAAGTAGATTTACTCTGTCCTGGAAAGTTTTAATTAAATGAAAGAAGTTTTCTTTATCTCTTTGGTTCTGTTCAACTAATTTCTGAATTGTTGAATTGAAAGAATCAATCTTGTCTTCAAAAAGTGCAAGCTCTTTGCTTATAACTAAATCTCTTTTTTCTTGTTCAACTTCTTTTGTCTTGTCTTGAAGATCTTTTTCTAGCTTTTCGTAAGACTTTTGTGCTTTTTCGTACTCTTTGTCTTCAATACCGCAGTATTCAAGAAGATCCTTTCTGTCGATTAGATAGTTAAATCCTTGAGGAGTCTTCTTTCTTCGATACTTAACCTTCTTGGCTTTAATCATTCTACGAATTGTCTGAACTGACTTGTTTGCAAGTTCAGCAGCTTCGTTAATGGATAGAAAATCTTTCATTTGTTTTGTTTAATTAACAATTATTTTTCTATAATATATCTGGAAATTTTCGAGTAATCAAGTTTTTCTCACTTGATAAGTCTTTTGACTGTGAATGGCTAAAAATAGACAAAAACCGCCTATACAAGCTAATAAATGTTATAGATTAAGAACTAATTATTTTATCTTGCAATAAAAAAATATACTTAAAGGTATGTACTGAATTATTATTATTTTTCAAAAATAGGTTGATTTAATACGGAAATATAAATACAATACTTCTTGAAATTTTGGAAATAGTTCGGGTCATTAGCTCAGCTGGTAGAGCAGCTCCCTTTTAAGGAGAAGGTCGTGCGTTCGAATCGCACATGACCCATTTTTTTATGGAAAAGAAAATTAAGCTTCCTCAACAATAACCTCTTTTGGTTTGCTAAAGTAGCTGGTAACCACCAGAGCTATTGCAGGCAACGAGAACCAAATATTATAGTTATCAATCATCAAGCGAATCATTCTGGAATTATTGTATAGATCGATTACGGCGGTAGGTGTAGAAATAGTTACTTCTCCAAGTACAAAAGAAACACCTGAAATAAATACAAGTAAAGTGCTAACAACAAGACCGGCACTTAAAAATCCAAAAATTAAATTTAATATTGAGTTCACAACAGTTGAACGATTTTCTTCGATATCTACCAAAAAGCCACCTTTTATAGAAAGTATTACAATGGCAATAATAAATACAAGAACTTTAATGATAATCAAAGCTTTATCATCTCCTGGAATTCCGAATGCGCTAAATAACTTGATTACAATACGGTTTGTCAGCAAGTAGTCTCTGAACAAATTACCAAGACCGTCTGCTGCAAGTATTGCAATATAAGTACCAATAACAACTTTTAAAGTCCGGTTTTTACCTATAATAAAACTGTATGCAATTACAACTGCAAAAATAACTATAATAAATAAATCCCAGGATAAATTTAAACTCATTTTTGTTTAGGTTTTTATTACTTAAATAATTTATTACAAATATGTTTATTATGCAAATTTTCTTACATAAATTTACCTAAAAATCCTTCTTTTTGTGGTTTTACCTTAATCCCTTTTTCCTTTGCCAGCTCCAAAATAATATCTTTTTCCTTTTTATTAAGCTTTTTTGGAATTTCAACAATAACTTTTACAAGCTGATCGCCTTTTTCTTCACTGTTTAACTTTTTAAATCCCTTATTTTTAAGTTTAAATACTTGACCGCTTTGGGTCCCGGCAGGAATTTTTAAAGTTACATCATTATAAACAGTTTCAATATTTATTTGATCTCCTAAAATTGCCTGAATAATATTCAGTTTTTCCTCAGTTCTAATATCTGTTCCATCTCTTTTAAACTTTTTACTCGGATTTACAAATATATTTATATATAAATCACCTGTTGAACCGCCCAAGATACCTGCATCCCCTTTGTTGGATAGTCGAATCGTAGACCCATTATCAATACCAGCCGGTATGGCTATTTTGATCTTTTTAGCTTTTCGTACTCGCAAAGTGCCATGGCACTTTGAACATTTCTGCTTGGGCTTTTTGCCTTCACCTCCACAAGACTCACAAGTTCTGCTTGTTCTTACCTGACCGAGAATAGTATTTCTAACAGAATGAACCTCTCCAGATCCTTTACAAACATCACAAGTTTCAATAGGTGTGCCGGGTTCTGCACCATTTCCTTTACAGTGTGGACAAATCTCTAAAATATTTAGTGTAACTTCTTTATCACATCCAAAAACAGACTCTTTAAATGATATCTTTACATCCGATTCCAGGTCATTACCCCTTGTAGCTCCTCTTTTCCTTTTCCCTCTTGAGCCACCGCCTCCACCAAAAAATGTTTCAAAAATATCTGAAAATCCTGATCCTGAAAACTGGTCTTGAAAAGAAGAAAAATCAAATCCCTGGCCTTGAAACCCTCCACCACCATAATTTCCACCACCGTATGATCCGCCACCAGCACCTCCAAACTGTGCGCCTGCTTCACCAAATTGGTCGTATGCAGCCTTTTTTTGAGGATCTGAAAGTGTTTCGTATGCCTGGTTTATCTTTTTAAATTTTTCTTCAGATGCTTTATCACCTTTTGTCCTGTCAGGGTGATACTTTTGTGCCATTTTTCGATATGACTTTTTTATCTCATCAGTTGATGCATCCTTTGAAACGCCCAGTAAGTCATAATAATTTTCCGCCATCTTTAATTGCTATTTAAAAAGTGATATCTAATTGCACCTTATTATAATATAAAATAAATTTTATTCAATATACCTTTATATATCTACCTAGTGAAAGGGGAATATTATTCCATTTCTCGAAGCATTAATTTTTGAAAAAAATTGCGCTGAGAAAATGGAAAATGTTCCCCTTTCAGTATGAAATATATCGAATTTCAGTATGAAATATAATGAACATGAATTGAATTATTCTATATAATAAGGTAAATTATTTATCGCTTTTACATACAACAAATAGGCCGCGTTCGTCTAGTGGCCCAGGACGTCGCCCTCTCACGGCGGAAACACGGGTTCGATTCCCGTACGCGGTACCAAAATTATTCTGCAACGATCACATTAGATCCTTCTTGTTTTTTTGCTTTATTTAAATTTTCGTAAGCTTTTATCAAAAGGTCTTGAATTAAACGTTTTATTTGTGCTTCACCTTTTACTTTACCGAGTATTGGTAAATATTCGGTACAACCGATGCTACCTTTAATTGATGGATGAAAATTATGTAAAACTTGACCTCTATCCTCTGCCCTCTTTCCTCTTTGGGCTAGTGTTGCAGAATCTGTAATGAAATCATTCGCAATAACTGCAAGAATCTCTACTTCCTCACTAGTTGCTTTTCCATCCCGAAATTTTTCTTCTAATCTGTCATATTCAATCATAACTTGTTGTAGTCTTTGCATTTTAAGTTGCATTTTCAACCCTGGACCTACAATTTCGTCACCAGATAAATCATCTAGAATTCTTTGAGCTGCAGGAATAACTTTATCAGAACCTTTCATACTTTGTTGTTGGATATTTAAAGGTGTTTTATTGAAAATTACCCAAAATTGACCATCTTTAAAATAAACAACCACATCATTATCACCAGGATTTTCATTTCTACGTATTTTGTTTTGAATAAATTCAAAAATATTACGCACAAAAATACTTGTTAACTCTTCTCCGTAAGCTTTTTCTTTCAATTTAAAATCATCAATTTCTAAAACCATAAAAGTAAAATGTTCACCTTTTCTTATCATACCTTCAAGTGTTTTTAATCCTAAGTGTACAGAAGGAGTTTCAGTTTTTTCATTTATTTCAGGACGTTTTGGAGCTTCAACTTCTTTAGCAATAATTTTTGGTTTTTTACTTCTTTCAAACTCTAATTCAAAAGCTGTATCTATGTGTTGTTTTAGAGTCGTTTTAATAAAATTCTCAATTAAAGGTTTTACTTCAGAAAAAACTTCTTTAACTTCATTTGGAATAATTTCAGGTTGTTGAATACAAACCAAATAATACCCATTTTTACTTAATATTATTTTTAAAATCTGCTGAAATTGTTCAAATCCATCATAAAAACCTCGAATAGCCTCACCGGTTATTCTTTGAGTTTCAGAGCCAGTCAAACTGTCCATAAAAGCTCTTTTTTCTGCATCCTTAGATAAATTATAGCCATCAATAGTATTGGCCATAATTTGTTCTCCTTCTTCCTGTATACATGTTGTGATTAGTCTTTCGATACTGCTAACCAGCGATTCCGGTGCTTCCGGAGTTTCAATTCCGTTTTTCATGATATGTTAACTTGCGTTTTGTTCAGCTTGATTGACTTTTTCAGAACCAATAGATGCTTTTAGTAATTTTTCTTCTTCAGGGGTTAGAGGTTCATTAAAATCAAAATTTTCTACTAAATTTGCAATATCATCCCCACCATCAACTGCTTCTTGCAGGTCCGTTCTTGCATCTTCAACAGCTTTAATAAGCTCTGTAGCTTCTTGTCCTAATGCTTCAGCTCCTCCTTGCAATCCTTGTCGAAATTTCTCAAGTTCCTCTCCAAATATTTCAACTCCTCTTTTTGCATCAACAAACACAAAACGTTTTGGTAAAAATTGATTATTCATAATTTTGTTAGTTAGTATATTAATGTATCAAAATAATAGATTAAAAACAGTAAAAAAGCAATACCTATACAAAAATGCTGCAAAAATATTTACAAATAAAAAAAATCGACCTACCTTATATATATGTAACTTAAAAATTATGAAAAATCTCACAACAAAAAAACTTACAATTATTTCAGTTGCACTCATTGCTGCAACTATCCTTGTTTATCCCTGGGTATCTAGCAAGCTTTATGCAGATTCTACTTTTAAATATAAAATTATAGATGTCCATGAACACATTCAGTCTGTGGAGCAGTTAAGTAAGTTTTTCCCTGCAATGAAAGAGTTGAGTATAGATGTCATAACCTTTCTGGGATCACCAAATCAAACCCTCCAAAGATACGATTATACCGGGAAAAATTTTACAGGCTATGATAGAAACAATGGTGAAGTCTTGAAAATTGCAAATTCAGATCCAAAAACATTCAAAGCTTTATGTACTTTAAATCCAAACGATAAACATCAGTTGGAAAAACTTCAAGAGTGTATGGAAAATGGAGCTATTGGAGTTAAGTTATATAATGGACATGGTGCTTTTTATAAAAGATTAGGGGTGCGGCTTGATGATCCGGAAATGATGAAAGTTTATGAGTACTGTGAGCAAAATGAGATTCCAGTGCTTTATCACATTAACCTTTCAAAATATTACGATCAGACTATAAATATACTTGAAGCATATCCAAACTTGATTTTAGATCTGCCTCATTTTGGGATAAATAGTATAAAATTAGATAAGTTAAGTGAAATTCTTGAAAGATTTCCAAATACTTATACAGATATTAGTTTTGGAGCTCCGGAATATACTGCAGCAGGTTTTAGAAGACTAAATAATAAAGTTTCTAAATTTCAGGCTTTTTTTGAGAGGTTTCAGGATAAGATACTGTTCGGTACGGACATGGTTATAACAGATGCTGAGTTTAAAGATGCAGATTACATAACAATGACTTTTCAATGTTACAGAGATTTATTGGAAAAAGAACAATTTTATTGTGATAAAGTTACAGATTTTTATGAATCCCGGGTTGAAGAGTTAGAGCAGGATTACAACTCTTGTGAAGAGGATTGTGGTGATATAGAGAGAGATTTAGCAGACTATAGAAAGTATGTAGAACAGTCTCAACCATTAAAAGGGTTAAAGCTAGATGAAAATATCCTTAAAAAAGTATACGAAGAAAATCCAAAAAAGTTTTTAGGAATTTAAAAAACTTTACACAGATTCTAACAAACCATACCGAATATAATGTTTGTTTTTTGTGTAGTTAATAATAAAAAAGCAATATTTTGTGAATATTCATTTAAATTTGAAAAGGTACTTGAAATGGCTTATTTTAAATAAAAACCGCAAATCGGTTATACAAAACAATAGATAACGGTCATGTCAACAAGTTTTTTGAAACGAATTTGTAGAAAAATAGTTATTTATTACTGAACAAAAAAAAGGCATAAACGGCTTAAAAAAGTAGAAAAATATGTATGTTAAAGGGGTAAAAAGCGGTTTGTACACAAATTTTTGGAGAATATTTGTCACATTTAAATGTTGACTTTGTATAGGTGGTTTGATAAATTTTCTCCAAGTATGTATAACTGGACAATTACGCTTTGAGTAAAGAGAAAACAAAAGTTGACTTACCAAAAATACAACACAGTTTCAGATATATAATTGAATGATTTTCGTTCTTTGAAAATTAGGCGGACGAATATGTAAATATTTGTGATTAATTTATAACAATAATTTAACTTTAATATATATTTATATTCCATAATCAAATGCTAATGGACAATTTCATTAGTCTACGACGGCTAAGAAAATGGATAGTGACCGCATCAATTGTGACACTATTATCAGCTTTAGTTGTCGTACCTACAGCTATGGGACAATACTTTGACGATGTCCCAGAAGGCATATGGTATGAATCATACGTTAACGATCTTGCTGAGCAAGGTATCGTTGATAGAGATGGTGAATACAATCCGGGTGAAAATATGAATAGAGCGGAAATAGCAAAAGTTGCTGTTTTGGCTGCTCCTGGATTAGAAATTGAAGAGTGTACAGAAAAACCTTTTGACGACGTGGAAGTTGATGATTGGTTCTGTAGATATGTTAATACAGCAAAATCTTACAACATAGTTGGAGGTTATACAGATGCTGCTACAGAAGAACCTACAGGAATGTATGGTCCTGGGGATTATGTACAGCGTGATGCTATGGCAAAAATCATCAAAAATGCTTTCGGAATTGATACAATGACTTGTGAAGGAAACGACGTTTTCACAGACGTTGAATCTGGAACTTGGTATCATGAATACGTTGAAAGTCTATACCTAAACTGCATAGTAGACGGTGTAAACAACGGTAATACTTATGAACCGGGATCTTTAGTATTAAGATCAGAAGCTGCAAAATTCATTTCTCTAGGAATGAATCCACCGGAGACATGTGACAACATGTGTCCAACAGAAGAATTCACAATCGTTGATGTTGTTGCTACTTCAGCTACAACTGTAGAAGTTGAATTCTCTCTAGATGTTGACGAAACTCTAGCTGCAGACGAAGCTAACTATACTGTTACTTATGAAGGTGAAGAAGAAGAAGTTGTAGAAGAAGAGGAAGAAGAAGAAGTTGTAACTTGTACTGAAGTTTCAGACTGTGAAGAAGGTGAAACATGTAACTCTGCAGACGAATGTGAAGCATTAGAAGAAGGTGAAGAAGCTTGTGATGCTGACGAAGACTGTACTGTAGAAGGAGAAGTATGTGGAGACGAAGGAGTTTGTGAAGCTGCTTCAGTAGAAGGAGAAACTATGGTAGAACTTGGTGTTTCTGGAGCTGCAGTTGCAGGTAACACTGTTACTTTAACTACAGATTCTCAAGAACCAGGAATGGAATACACATTGATGGTAGAAAATGTTACATCTGTTGATGGAACTCCTCTATCTCAAGGTGAAGAAACTTTCCTTGGATTCGATGATTCACTAGGTGGAGCACTTGTTGTAACTATCAATGCTGATACTCCAGACGGAGGAACTGTTCCTCTAGGAGCTTCAGGAATCCACTATTTATATGTAGATTTCACAGTTCCTGCATCTGAAGAAGATCCTGTTAACTTAAGCGGGGTTGACGTAAAAAGAACAGGAATTGGTGCAACAACAAACTTCGATAATGTTTATGCATACGAAGGTGATGACAGATTGACAAATGGTCGATCTTTCGCATCTGACGATAATATCGCAGAATTTAATAACTTAGGAGTATCAATTACTCCAGGTGAAACTGTAACTCTTGGATGGATTGCAGATATGGCAAATGCTGAAGTTAACGCTGGAGCTCAAAATGCTTTCCGTCTTGAAGGACCAGATTCAATTCGATCAAACGCTACTGAAGTAACATTTGATCCTGAAGGTGAATCAATTACTGGTAATACAATCGAAATTGGAAGCCAGGCTGTTGGACAATTAACAGTTGAAGTAACAGGATCTCTAGACGATCCAACTGTTGGATCTTGTGCTCCAATAGCAAAAGCTAGAGTTACTGCTGATGGTGAATCAGCTTCTATTGAAAAGATGGCATTCACTATCAAAGGATCAATTAGTGAAGATACTGAAGTTGAAGACTTATCACTAAAAATCCAAGGTACTGAAGATGTTCTTGGAACAGCTGACAGTGTCATTGGTAGTTTAGCTACAGTAGTTCTTGATACACCTTTTGATTTAGACGAAGGACAAGATAGAGTTTTCCAACTTGACGCTTGTGCTGGAGGTGAAGAAGGAAATACTGTTCGAACTTATGTTGATGAATCTACAGACATTACTGCAATCGGAGGAGACTTCGGTTATGGTATGAGAGTTGACAACAACGACTATGATGGAGACGATACAGCTGATAACGATGGTGACGGAGCTGTTCCTGACTACTCTGAAGTAACAATGCAGGGTGGAACTTTCACAGTTGGTGAAAAAGGGTCTCCAGTTACTGGTACTGTTACTATTAACTCAAACGATACTTCTTTCTTAGATCTTACTTTCACTTCAGAAAGAAACGTAGATGTTGAACAATTACAAGTAACAGTTGAAGCTGATGATAATGATGATGGACTTTTTGCAGACGATGGTGATGATACAGATGAAGATGGTCTTTACAATAATGTAAACGGTACTTGGAACGTTTCAAATGTAAGAATTTGGGATGTAGAAGGTAGCGATACATTAATGGGTCCAGGAGAGCCAACAGCTTTCGTTGCTGGAGGTACTATGGACGGTACATACACATACACATTTAATGAAGCATTCCCTATGGATGCTAGTCAAACAATAGACACTCAAGTTACATTAGATGTTGATAACGACTGTCCTGCAAACGAATCATTCCGAGTTACTTTAGAAACAATTAGTCAGACTGAAGGTATTAGAGACCTTGATAATAACGAATATATAACAGATATCGTTCCAGGAGCTGATATCGTTGGTAATCCACTTACCACTACAACTGCTTCTGCTTCTATCTCTCAAGGAACAATTGTTGACCATAATGTAACTAAAGGTTCTGAAACAGAAGCATTAGACGTTATTTTCCAGGCTGGATCTTCTGAAGACATTAAAGTAACAGAAATCCAAGCTCGAATTTATACTGATACATCAGAAGCTGATGCTGGTGCAGATAATGCAGCTAACTGGAACGATGCTACTGATTCTGCAGTAGTTGACCGTGTTCCAACAGTTTCTCTTTATGAAGGAACTTGGGATGCAGAAAATGCAATAGGATCTCCTGATTCTCCAGGTGATGTTCCAGCTGCTGGACAACCAGCTCCACTTGTATTTAGTGGTCTTAACTGGGTAATCCCAGCTGATGGAAACACTACTCTATTATTTGTACTTGATACATCAAACAATGGAGTTGATGCTGATAACGAAAATATCGCTATAGAAGTTAGAGCTCAAGATATTACTGCTGAAGTTGCTACAGGTAGCAACGCAGGTAACGCAGTAGTATTTACTGGTGGAACAATCAATACTGTAACTAGTGATGCTACAGATAACGAAGTAGAAGTTAACGTTATCACTGGTGGTGCTCTTACTGCTAGTCAACAAACTAGTGATCCTCTTGATGAAATCAATGTAGTTGTGGATAACACTGCTGACACATTATTCTCAAGAACAAAATATACTGCTACTGAAGAAAATATTAAGGTCGAAGCATTACAAGTATTACTTGGATACGACTTTGGTACTGCTGTAGTAGCTGGTAATTTAGATGTTGGAAATCCAATTGCTGCTTGTCCTGATGCAGGTGCTGCAAACAATGCTGTATATGTTGGAGATCCTGGTGATCTTGATGATAATACTTTTGTAAGAGGTGAAATGGCTTATGTAAATGTTGATTCTGCGGCTGATGCTGTGGATGATGCAACTGTAGAAGCTGGTGACATCAGACTTACTCCATATTGGAATGGAACAATTTACTATGCTCCATATTCAACAGTTACAGCAACTGATAACGACTTTGGAGATGATATCGATGGTCTTGCTACTGCAAATTGTGGTGTAAATGATCTTGGTGCTGCTGGAGTTAGTTCTGGTGACAGATATTATTATGCTGTTGGAATCGGAACTGAAGTAGCTGTTGGTGATGTTAGAATGTATGGTTTATTCCCAGAATACGGTAAAAACTTTAGTAGTGTTTCTGTTACTGACGGAACATTAACTCATGATTCTACTCTATCAAGTGGAATAGCTCTATTTACAATGTCAGGAGATGATAGATTTGAAGTTCCACAAGATGGTAACTTAACTCTTGATGTTGAAGGAGCTCTTAGAACAATCAAATCTGACGATAGTGCAGCTATCTCTGGAGATTATCCAATATTAACTATTGGTGCTGGTCCAGTTGATATTGCAAACGGTGATTTAGGTGGTACAAGATTTAAAGCTATTGGAGAAGATTCAAACAATCTTTCTTACACTCCAGGTGCTCATACTGGAACAATGCCTTATCCACAACTAGTTAGAATGAGTAACTTAAAGATTGAAAAAGGTTCTGTTTCTACCACTACTCTTGGTGCTGGTGAATTTACCTTATTCAACGCTACTTTAACTCCAGAAGGTGGTGACGCTTATGTTAAGAGAATGGCATTCGATATTACTACTAGTGGATTAAATGGTGATACTTTAAATAACTTTAGAGTTAAAGATCAACCAAATGTAACTATTACTGATTTAGCAGGTAATGATTTAACCTCAGTTGGAGGTACAAACCTTGTAGCTGCTGCTGAAGCAACTAACGCTAAAGTATACGTTACATGGAATGATGAACTTGAAGTAGATGCAGAGACTGACATTGAACTTATCGCTAACGTAGCTGGTGCAGCTAGTGGTGATAGTATCCAAACTAAAGTTGTAGAAGATACTAATGAAGTTCAAGCAATTGTTGATGGTGTAAATGGTACTTGGTTAGATATTGACAATGACGGAGTATATACTGCTGCAACAGACGCAATTCTTGGTGCTGTTGACGCTGATAACGTATTAGGAACTTATGGAATGCTTCCAATACTTAATGCTGGTGGTATTCAATGTTTCGATCTAGATGGAAGTGGTGCCTGCGATAATGATGGTGGTGCTCCATTTACTGATGTAATCTTAGGTACAACTGCTGGTGACCCAGCTGACCTATATGAAGGTTATGTATTTAGTTACGCTGCTCCAAATCTATTTATCGATTTAAATGGTAATGGTGCATACAATGCAACAGTAGACGTCTTAATTGCTGGTGCTGCAACTTCTGCTCCTGCTGCTGGTCTAACAGCATACAACCTATGGTCTGATGGATCTGCATTCGGTGCTCATGACGATTTCAATAGTGATGACTGGTTTACATCAAAATATAACTACGATCTTGATACAGAAAACACAACTCTTGTTAAACCCTAGTTAATCAGACTCACTTTTAAAAAAGACTCCCCTTTATGGGGGGTCTTTTTTTGTAACTTGTTTTTTTCCTGAAAAAAGATATATTCATTAGTAGTTAATACATAAATAAATATCATGAAAAAATTATCGATCCTTTTAACACTACTGTTAACTTTTTTAACTATCACCTCTGTAGCTTTCGCTGAAAATCAAACCTTTTCTTATTCAGAAACTTTTTCAGAAGGACTTATACTTGATCAAGAACAAATAATCATGAACGATATTGATTATAGCTCAAATTTTGCTACAGATTATCTGTTTTTATTAGCTACCACTAACGGTGTATATCGTGGAGTGGAAGAGTATGAAGATATTGTCACTTTCAATAACGACCTTTCTGGTAAAAATGTGGCAAAAATATATCTCTCTCCCAACAACGCAAATGATCAATCTGCTATGGCTTTAACAACAGATGGAGAGTTGTACCTAACCAACGATAATGGTGAAACTTGGGATCGTGCTTTTTCACAGTATAGTAATGTAACAGATTTTGCTTATTCTTACACCTTTCAAACAGACCGAACTCTATATATAGTTAATGATAATATTATTTATTTTAGTTATAATGGCGGAACAGATTTTTATGATATGTCCGATCTGGGTTTAACAACAATTACAGATTTCGAACCTTCCCAAGATTTAAGTACTAACAGGTCACTTTTTATTATTGCTGATGGAATCCTTTATAAAAGTATTGATTCTGGTGATACTATTTTTGAATTAGATTCTATAGAGAATCCGACTCAACTTTATTCTTTACCTAATGCCGGAACAAAAAATCCTTTATTGGTCTTAACAGAAGAAGGTGAGCTTTACGTTTCACCTGATGAAGATGAAACCTTCTTACATATTTCAGACGATATCGATCCTATTACTTATGTTTCCTGGTCTCCTAACTATGCTACCTACCCAACTTTGTATGTGTCCACTGCTGATAAAATATATTTCTCTTTCAATAATGGTAGCGAATGGTTTGAAGCCGAATCGCCTGGGGCAAATTTGCAATTTATTGAATATACTCCAATTTACCAAACATTTCAGGTTATATTTGCAGCAGTAGACAATATTTTATATAGAACAATCGATGGTGGATTTGAATGGGAAGAATACATGTATGGACTTGAAGATGGCGCAGTATCGTATGAAACAGAAAAAGTTGTAGAATCAAATACTTTAAACGATGCATTAACAGACAATATCGTCTCAGCAACATTAACAGTTGAAGAAGACACCCCAGAAAATACAAATATCACCTACCAACTATCTACAGACAGTGAAAACTTTGAAGATGTAACACCAGGGGAAGAGTTAACATTCACAAATCCTGGCATTAATCTACGATATAAAATCACACTTTCAACTACAGACACAAGCATCACCCCAACTGTTTCATCTGTATCAATTGACTACACAACAGAAGAAACACCTGGAGAGGAAGGCGAGGGAGAGGGTGAAGGCGAAGGTGAAGTAGTTCCAATGTGTATGGGGTTTGAAGATGTTGATGCTGATGAAGATATCTGTGAAATAATTACTTATGTAGTTAATGAGGAAATCTTCCAAGGATATCCAGATTACACATTTGGACCATATCTAGATATCAACCGGGCAGAAACTGTAAAAGTAGTAACTTTAGCTAATGCTCTTAATATTTTAGAGGATGACGGTACAGATCTTGGATTCTCTGATGTCGAAATTGGTGCATGGTACATGAAGTATCTAAAAACTGCTCTGGAAAATGCAATAATCGAAGGATATCCTGACGGTACTTTCCAACCAATTAAAACTGTAAACAAAGTTGAAATGTTAAAAATATTCTTTTTAGGAGCTGGTGTAGATTTTTCAGACTATGAAGTGACCGAAAATCCCTTTCCAGATACTGAAATTGATGCCTGGTATATAAATTATGTGGATTTTGCAAAGAAAAATAACTTAATTGATCCAGACGAAAATGGTAATTTAAACCCAGCAGAAGCCATGGATAGGATTGACGTTGCAGACCTATTTTATAGGTATTCCCAAATCTAAAGAAAATCTAAAAAAATTCGACAAATACACTAAAATCTAATATATTTTAAGATAGCTTATTACAAATTTTAATATACCATTCCTGTAATTCAGGAATATATAATTATCTTAAAAATAAAAACAAAATGAAAACAAAAGCAAAGCTTTTTTCAATGATTATCATTGGGGTTTTTATCACCATGAGTGCTTTTAGCAGCACAAAAATAACTTTCGCGGCTGCCGGTGATGGGGCTTCAAGTAACATTGAACTCTATGATACCAATACCAATGGTAAAATCGACCGTATTACCTTTGATGTTGCTAATCCAAATACTGAAAACTGGTCATTAACCGGTGCTTCACCTCATGGATTGAGTGTTACACAAGGTGGTAGTGGAATCACTATTTCAAGCGTGTCAATTACTACTGCTGCTAATGCAAATCCAATCAGTGTTCAGGTAGATCTGGATGAAAGTGACACAGATCTTGTCGTTGATACCAATGGTGTAGCAACAAACGCTATAGAACTTATTTATACCCAAGGAAATGGAGGAACAAATTGTGGTGCTCAGGCATGTATCACTGACGATACTGATGAAGAAATGAATGCTATTGCTACTGGAGACAGTGGAGGAACTGATACTGAAGCAGATAAAGCTGTACCTATATATGTCTCATCAGCTTATAAAGATATAACTGTCGTAGATGGACAAGTAGACCGATTAGATATAACATTTAGTGAAACAATAACATTAAATGAATGGGATGATACTGACTGGACAATAACTGGCGGAACAGTAAATATTGGAAATGAAACAGGTGCATCAACAAATGGAACAGATATTCGATTAACAGTTTCTGGAAATGCTGACACAACTGGAGGAGCAGTAGATCCAACAGTAGCCTATACAGCAGCTAATGGAACTGCTAACAGTGTAACTGATGGAACTAACAATACAGGAGATATAAGTGCTCAAAATGTTTCAGATGGTGCCGCACCCTATTGTTTATCAGCGACTTATTCAGATCTTGGAGTAGCAGATGGTAAAGTAGATAGAATTACCACAACTTGGACTGAAAATACAAATTTTACAATGCATCAAAATGATTGGAATTTTGGTGTTTTTGGAGAAATTAATTTAAGTGGAGATTTTGCCCAGGGAGAATGTTCAGGAAGCGGTGGAACAACAATTACTTGTACTGATGCCAATATTGGAACATTTGATGCTGATGCAAATAAAACTGGTATTCAAACAGGTGGAGGAGCTGAACCAAGGTGGGATTATACAAATAACAGTAGAGTTAATGATAATGATAACAATGATACACCAAATTTCAATATAACGTTAACTGACGGAGCAGCTGCCCAGATAATTACCAGAGTGACCAAAGATACCGACTCCAATACTGGAGCTGCCGGAACTGCAGATGGTCAATTGGATGGTATTCTGGCTACTTTTACAGAAGTTATGGATGCTGATACTGCCGTTAATGGAGATTTTGTCGTAACTACAGCTGCTAACGGTGCATTAACTGAAGCTTATGCCGATGCAACTGATGATAGAGATCTATTTTTTAAAGTCTCGGATGCACCAGCTGATGATACTGCTAACTTATTAAAACTTCAGATAACAGGAAGTGTAAAAGATTTATCCTTAGTAGATTGTGCCACCGATGGTGCCGCAGTACAAGCCACCGATGGAGCTGCACCCTACTACTTATCTTCCGCAACCTTAGATAATAATGAGGATGGATTAGTTGATTATGTTAAAGTAACTTATACTGAAGCTGTTGCTGATGCTACTGTAGCAGCAGGAGATTATGCAGCAGGAATTGCAACAACAGTTGGTGGAGAATTAAACGAAACTTTTACTTCGACAGTACCGGCGGGACCTAGAGAGACTGATGTGGCTAATGATGCTTCGGTCTTTATCGGGGTAACTGATGGTGGTCCTGCTACAGAAACAATAAGTGCCGATAAAACAGATTATACTCTTTTAATAGAACAAATAGGTTCAGTAGATGATTCATCAGGAAATACATATGGACCTTGGGGTGGAAACCAAACTTCTTCTGACGGAGCTGCCCCTCATTTAACTACTGCCACTTATTCTGATGTTAATAATGATGGAAAAGTAGACAGAGTAACTATGGCCTGGAGTGAAAATACTACCATCACCATGGCTGATGCAGATTGGATCTTTTCAATTACTGGAGATATAAATGTCGTGGGAGACTTTGCTAATGCAGAGTGTGCTGGATCAACAACATCAACTATCACTTGTACTGATGCTGGTACCGGGACTATGGATTCCGGAGCCAACAAAACTGGTAAACAGTTAACAGTAGGTAATGAACCAGTTTGGCAATATACCGAAAACAATGATCGAATTAGTGATGGAGGACCAGGAAATGTAACTGATGACTTCTCTATCACATTAACAGATGGAGCCGCTGCAATAATTGTATCAAGATTTACCAAAGATACAGACCAGGCTGATGGTTCAGCTGGAACTACTGATGGACAGCTTGATGGAGTTTTAGCTACCTTTACAGAGGTGATGGATGCTTCAACCGTTGCTTCTCCAAACTTAGATTATGAAGTTACTTTAAATGCTGGTGGTGCATTAACTGAAGCCTTTACTGATGTTACTGATGATTTAGATTTATTCTTTAGGGTTTCTGATTCAACAGTTAATGATACTGGTGATCAATTAAAATTAAGAATTAACGGAGGGGATGGAATTAAAGATTTCGCTGGTGTAAATGCTTACACAGAACCAGCCTTAGTTGCTGCAACCGATGGAGCCTTCCCCTTCTATGTCGCCTCCTGGACATTAGACAACAACGAAGATGGTGTCTCTGATTATATTAAAATACAATATACAGAAGATATTGATGATTCAACAGTGGGCGCTGGAGATTTCCAGGCTGGAATCGGCAATACAACTTCAACAAACTTAATTGAATCTTTTTCCTCAGGTATACCAAATAGTGGAAAAGAGTCTGATGTTGGTAATGATGAATTTTTATATGTAGGTGTTACTAACAGTTTACAATCTATCCCAGTTGATGAAACTGATGTTAAATTATATATTCAACAGGTTGGAGCTTTAGATGATCCAACTGGAAATACTTACGCCGGTTTTGGTGCACTACAGAGCGCTGATGGAGCCGCACCTATCTACCTTTCATCAGTAACACAAGATGATAACAATGATGGAACTGTTGACTATGTAAAAGTGGAATATTCGGAACCAATTGATGATACTACAGTCATTGCTGGAGATTTTGAAGCTGGTATCAACACAACCGCAGATGCAAATTTAGTAGAAAGTTATACATCTGGAACACCAGCTGGTGGAGGTAATGAAACAGATGTTGGTAATGATGAGTACTTGTATATAGGTGTAGCTACTGGCACTGAATCAATCTCTGCTAATAAAACAGATTACACTTTATTAATTGAACAGGATGGTCCAATTGACGACCTGGTTGGGAATACTTTATCAGATTTTAGTGATAAAACATCAACTGATGGAGCAAGACCACATTATGTAAACTCTGGAACTTTAGATAATAACAATGATGGAACAGCAGATTATGTTCGGATACTTTATTCAGAAGCTGTTGATGATACAACAGTATCAGCAGCAGACTATGCAGTAGGAATTAATGCAGATGCTGGAGCAGGAAGATTAACAGAAGCTTATACATCAACTGAACCATCAACAGGTAATGTAACTGATGTTGCAAGTGATAATACAATTTATGTTGGTGTAACTGATGGAACTGATAACATTGCACCATTAACAACTGATTACCGATTATATTTACAACAACTTGGAGCTGTTGATGACTTAGTTGGTAATACTTATCCTTCTTTTGGTGTTCAACAGTCCGCAGATGAACAAATGCCAATATTTGCGGCAACTAGTACTCTAGATAATGATAATAATGGTGTTGTAGATTATGTAAAAATTACTTATACAGAAATAGTTGATGATAGTACTGTTGCTGCAGGAGATTATGCAGCTGGTATAGCAGATACTACTGGAACAAATTTAACAGAAAGTTATACTTCAGGAGTTCCTGCTGGGGTTAACGAAATTGATGTAGTTGACGACCAACATATTTATGTAGGTGTAACAGATGGTGTAGCGGAAAGTATTAGTGCAGATAAAACAGATTATACTTTAAATATTGAACAAATAGGTGCTATTGATGATCTGGCTACTACTCCAAATACGAGGGCAGCTTTTGGTCCTACAACTTCTACAGATGGAGCAGCACCTTACTTAGTAACACTTACTTATGTAGATAACAATAATGATGGAAAGGTAGACCGAGCAGTACTTGCTTGGAGTGAAAATACAACCTTTACTATGAATGGAGCAGATTGGAATTTTTCCACTGCTGGTGATGTTGGTTTAAGTGGAGATTTTGCTGCTGGTGAATGTACAGGATCTACAACTCCAACAATTACTTGTACTGATGCTGGTACTGGAGATATGGATGCAACAGCAAACAGAACAGGTATACAGGCAGGAGGAGGTAATGAACCAGTTTGGGATTATACAAATTCTGGTGGAAACAGAGTTAATGATGGCGCTCCGGGCAACAACACTGTAACTTTCTCAAAAACATTTATTGATGGTGCTGCCGCTATTATTACTACAAGAATTACCAAAGACACAGATACCAATGATGGTTCTGTAGGAACTGTTGATGGTCAACAAGACGGAATCTTAGCTACATTTACTGAAGCGATGGATGCTTCAACTGCTATTGTAGGAGACTTCACAGTTACCACCAATGCAGATGGAGCACTTGCTGAAGCTTATAGCGATCCTACAGACAACACAGATTTGTTCTTTAGAGTTACTGATGCTCCAGCAAATGAAACAGCTGATTTATTAAAACTTCAAATAACTGGAAGTATTAAAGATTTAACTGGCATTGATGCTTATTTAGAACCTGCTTCAGTTGCTGCTACTGACGGTTCAGCACCTTATTATGTAAGTGCATTTGCAACTACAGACACAAACGTTCAACTTCACATGTCTGAAGATGTGGCTGTAGCTACTTGGGGTGGAGCAGCTGATTGGGATGCTACAGGTATAACCTCAACAGCAGTTGCCATTAATGGTGGAGATGCT